>ERZ1740052.140-NODE-140-length-24561-cov-10.132743_pt1 | contig 24561 bp, 16 predicted proteins | sample MGYA00581750_ERZ1740052 | MGnify/ENA primary metagenome ERZ1740052 (study PRJEB43018, sample SAMN04849743) | marine metagenome | isolation source: floating plastic debris | place: Pacific Ocean | collected 2008-08-30 | study: EMG produced TPA metagenomics...
ATTATTGCGTTCCCTTGATTCCAACATGGGTATGGCGCAGCAGTTATTAGAATATGAAGTCAAAACTGGTTCCTGGAAGAATTTATTTGAACAGTTAGAAAAAATCGAAGCAGTTACCGCCCAAGATATTATGCGCGTAGCCAAAGAGACTTTCGTAACAGAAAATCGCACTATCGGTAAGTTGTTATCGAAGAAGCCAGGTAGTTAATTATTAGTTGTTAGTGGTTAGTGGTTAGTGGTTAGTGGTTAGTGGTTAAAAGTTAAGAAAAAGGAGTTAAAAATTTTTCTACTTGCTACTCACTCCTAACTCATAACTCATAACTCATAACTTCTCACTCCTAACTCATAACTCATAACTCATAACTTCTCACTCCTAACTTCTCACTCCTAACTCATAACTCATAACTTCTCACTCCTAACTCCTAACTATTCCCAAAGCCCAATGCCCAATTACCAACTACCAACTACCAATTACCAATTACCAATTTGCAACAAAGAGAGAAAATGAAGATCAAAAGAATAAGGTACAACAAAAAAGTGAAAAGATTGCTTTACTCGTTACTGGTTTGTTTGGCTTTTGTGCTAGTAAATCTTGATTTTTCTAGTGCAATGGCGCAGCAGGTAACGCCAGGTAAATATACACCAAAGCACTATACTGACTTGGAATTCAAGCCGGTAGGAGAAATCAAGTTACCCGAATACGAACGGTACGAACTTGAGAACGGCATGATAGTTTATTTGATGGAGAATCATGAGCTGCCGTTAGTTAATGGTAGGGCTTTAATTCATACTGGCTCTCGTTTTGAACCTGCCTCGGAAATTGGTTTGGCTCAGTTAACGGGTGGAGTGATGCGTACTGGAGGAACACTAAAACATCCTCCCGATAAACTCAATCAAATGTTGGAGCAAAGAGCGGCTTCGGTAGAAACTAGTATTGGTGATACTTCTGGTGGTGCTGCTTTTGAAGCACTCAGCGAAGATGTAGATACAGTTTTTGGGTTATTTGCTGAAGTATTGCAACAACCAGCGTTTGCCAAGAATCAGTTGGAGCTAGCAAAAACCCAGTCGAAGGGTGGTATTGCACGTCGTAATGACGATCCTAGTGAAATTGCACGACGGGAATTTAAGAAGTTAATTTACGGTGAAAATAGTCCTTACGCTCGCATCCCCGAATATTCATCGCTGAATAATATTACTCGCCAGGATTTAGTAAAATTCTATCAGCAGTATTATTATCCCAACAATATGATTTTGGGAATCGAAGGGGATTTTGATTCTGCTAAGATGAAAGCTTTAATTGAGAAAACATTCGGTAACTGGAAAGCTAACCCTAACTTCAAAAAACCAGCATTACCAGAAGTTTCTCAAGCTAAAACTGGCGGAGTCTTCTTTGTCAATCAACCGCAGTTAACTCAAAGTAACGTACTTATCGGACATATCGGTGATAAATTCGCTAGCCCCGACTATCCCAAATTAGATGTAATGAATGGGGTTTTGAATGGCTTCGGTGGAAGATTGTTTAATGAAGTGCGATCGCGCCAAGGTTTAGCATATTCGGTATACGGTTACTGGAGTCCCCGTTTCGATTATCCCGGTATGTTTATTTCTGGCGGACAAACACGTAGTGATGCTACAGTACAGTTTGTCAAAGCTATAGAGGAAGAAATTAAGCAGATTCAAACTCAACCCATAACTGCTCAAGAGTTGGCGTTTGCTAAAGAGTCTACTTTGAATTCTTTCGTGTTTAATTTTCAAGATCCCGCTCAAACTTTATCGCGTTTGATGCGCTATGAATATTACGGTTATCCCAAAGATTTCTTGTTTACCTATCAAAAACAGGTAGAAAATACTACTGTAGAAGATGTACAGCGAGTTGCAAAAGAAAATCTCCAGATGGATAAGTTAGTCTTTTTAGTAGTAGGAAATCAAACTGCGATTAATCCTCCTCTAACAAAACTTGCATCCCAGGTAACGCCGATAGATATTACCATCCCCGGCACTCCTAAACCGCAAGCGAGTAACTAATAATTTTCTTTTCTGAATAAAAAAACCTCGGTTTATTAATCAAATCGGGGTTTTTTTATATAAATAAATTTTAACTTTGCAAATCTTTGAATAAGATATCCGTAATTTCCGAAAATTCTTTAATCTTAGGACTTACGCAACCGGCACATTTTTTTGTAGGGTGCTGTGACACTTTGACTAATGTCGAACGTAGTAACAATGTTTTCAGTGTCACGCACCACCCAGGTATTGTGACAGTTGCGTAAGTCCTGAATCTATGTTTATGATTACTTTATTTTAGTAATATATTTTCCGTTTTCTTGTAGTATTATTACTGTAACGCAAGAGTATCTTTTTTTGTCATGGAAAAATAAGTGTGTCTTAAAATACCAAAAATAAGGTTTTAAGTAAGTGCAATAACAAGGCCACTTCGCTTAGTACCCCGAACGAATCAATAGCGCGAAAAGACTTTCGTGCTGATTGATATCGTTATTTTGTGCTGCCTTGATAACAGATTCAGAAAATTAGTCTAAATCATGACATGAATAAATACTCAGGATTACTCAAGAAATTTATACTACTTACAGCACCAGTAATAACTAGCTCTGTATTGTTTAGTACCCCAAGTAAAGCCGCTACCTTTGCTTATTCTGAAGGATATTTAGACTTTACAGAATTTAGTCAAAGCCCATTAAACGTCGTAACTGGAACAGGTGCAGAAACTCTAGCTATAGATATAGATAGAGGAGGAACGGTAGGTGCTATAGCCGAAGCCGAAGCATATTTTTTAATTGAGCCAGCAGAAGCTGAAAATTCATCTTTAAGCGCAGCTTTTGGTGAAAATCAAGCTTATTTAGGAGTTGCAGAAAGTGAAGCTTCAGTAATCGGAAACTTCAACGTAGACGCAAATACAAATTTTTCTTTTGACTTTTTCAGCAATTTAGAACTTGCTACATCAATAGACAATCCTCCACAGGAAAGTGCAAGAGTTAGTGGAGATATATCTTTTGCACTTATAGACAGACAAAGCAATGATGTTTTAGATTTCTTCAATCTTGCAGGAAACATCACTACAGAAGGAGATGATGATTTTGTTGCCTTGCAAAAAAGCGACAATGTTACTATCAATCAAAAATTCGACGCACCTGGTTTTGGTGGCGTGCAAGAATTCCTGACGGTATCTATTGAAGGAGAATTAGAGCGTTTCTTTACTGAAGAAACAAGTTTAACCCTTATAGAGATTGAACGAAATCGAGCCGAAGTTAAAGCAGTAGTACCCGAAGCTTCAAACAGTCTGGCTTTATTTGTAGCTAGTGGTGTTATTGGCTTGGTGTTGAAACGCCGACGTAACTAAACTGTTTTTTCTCTGTAGAGACGAAAATTGTGATGATGGGTGTGTCTCCTCAAAAGTAAGTAGAGTCTGAGCTATAGCATTAGATATTGGTAAGCCGGGAGTTTTTTCCAGCCAGAAGAATTCTCCGACGGGGTTCACTTCTAGAAATACATGGCGATTGTCGGGTGTCAATATAATATCGATCGCACCATAGTTTAAGCCAAAGTAATCCATTAATTGCAAAAGTTTTTTCTCAACGTCTTGAGGTAAGTTATAAAGTTCCCAAGCATTGAGTAAAGCGATTCCTTCTCGTCGCCAATCATTACGAGCATGATGTAAAGCTTGAGAATCAACCGCCGCTGTAAACACTTGTTTCCCGACGATAATTGTCCGTAATTCTAAGGCTTTAGGAACTTTTTCTTGAAACGTCATCGGACATAAATGTAGTCCATCAAGATTTTCTAAATCCTCCGATGACACTGAATTCGTAAAAACAACGTTTTCTTGCCCAAGTTGATCGTAGATAGCAAAAGAAGAGAGCATTTTGGTAATCATACCCCCCTCGCAATCTTGAGCGAATTTTTTGACTGCTTGGGGATTATTTGTAGTTAAAGTGTGAGGAGTATCTAAACCAACTTCTCGCGCTACTTGCAATTGCAATTGCTTGTTTTCCGCTAAACGGATATTGGCTACTCTATCGAGATGAAAACCTCTAATACTTGCTATGGCTCCTTGAATAGTAGCTCGACATTCGCCTATGGAGGCTTGTCTAAGTTGCTTATCTAAGGTTTTAGGAATCCTTGCTCCAATCGCAATTCGACGATACCAGACTGCCGATACTTCATTTAAATTAAGTTTCTCGTTATCATTCGTCAGTATTACTTGCTCACATTCAGATTTATAGCAAATATCTAACTGTACTTCAGTCGGAAATCTATCCGTGTCAAAACGAAATGCTTTTCCTCCTTCAGACTCAATCGCTTTGATTACCAGAGGAATGCTTTCGTTATCTTGACTATGAGTAATTATTAAAACAGTCATTATAATTTTGGATTTTAAATTTTAGATTTTGGATTGGTAACTGGGCATGGGTAATTAGTAATTCTCAACCACTAATTCCTAACTCCTAATTCCTAACTCCTAATTCCTAACTCCTAACTCCCAACTTCTAATTCCTAACTCCTAACTGTCTTTCCCCAATCAGCGCATCTACAATCGCTTCTGAAATCGGATAATCTAAATCCCGTTCTAACATTCCCCATTCTCCTGTAGGATTAACTTCCAGAAATATGTATTCTCCCGATGGTGTCTCAATTAAATCTAAAGCTCCAAACTTTAATCCAAACTTTGCCATGAAAGCTTTTATACGAAAAATGACTTCCGTAGGTAATTCGTGAACTTCCCAAGTACAATCTTTTGCAGAAGCACGTCGCCAGTCAACCGTGGATGCTGCATAATTAGAAGCTTCTATTGCTCCGACAAATAGACTCCCATCTACATACACCACCCGCAGTTCACGTAGTTTGGGTATTTGCTCTTGAAAAACCATTGGGCTATGACGCAATGTTTCAATATCGAGTAAATCTTCTTCTTTGACTACACTCGTATAAAAAAAGAAGGGAGAGCCTTTCATGCTGTAAGAAATAGGAGTTAGCAATTTGGTAATCATTTTTCCTCCTACATCATAGAAAAACTCTCGCACCTTTTGAGGATTATTAGTAACCAGAGTCAAAGGGATAACCAAACCAACTTGCTTCGCCACGCGCAATTGACGCAACTTGTTTTCCGCCGCCAAAATCAGTTGTAAATTATCTACCCAACGAACTTCCCTAAGACTATCCCAAAAAGCATTTAAAGCCGCCATTGATTCTCTAACGCAGGCAGTTTGAAATTGTGGAGCTAAATCCTCGCTTATTTCTGGCTGCCAGATACGACGCATCCAAACGGCTTTGATCTGTTCGGTATTGATATAGTCATCGCCATATTTTAATCTGTGAATGCTCTCTCGATTACTCAAATTTGCTTCCATTTGCACCTGCAAAGGAAACTTATCTGTATCGAGACGAAATGGTTGTACACCTCGTTTTGATAAGGCTTCCGCTACTCTATCTACTGTATAATAATCACCGCTGTGAGTGATTAATAAAACAACATCGCGGGATGGGTACATGAAATAGCTAAATTATGTTTGGGTTTTCCTTTCTACAACCAGGGCAGAATTAATGCTAACGCTCAAAATCAAAACTAATATGATCATCACCATCTGATGGGTACTTCATTGTTGTTGCTTCATCAGCATCAGATGGATATTTCTTAGTAAAACCACCACCAGAACCAATATCATCGATATCACGATGTTTGTTAGTAACTATTGGATGAGTGGGGCTACCATCTTCGTTATCGGATGGATATTTTAAGGTATATGCTATATCTTCAATTGGACGAGAAAAAATTTTACCCCCTTGAACTTGATCCATTTCTTCCTCGGATAATTCTGAGATAAATTGCCCTTCTAAATAACGAGCAAAGAATGGCACAGAAGATGAATTTTTTGCAAGATTATCGTTATTAGACATATAAAACTCCTTCTACTAACTACTGTTTTAATCAGCCCTAAGGCTATTACTTTCCAAAGCTTTTCTTACAAACGAGCAACCAATTCGTCATAGGTAAAAGTTGAACCTGCATTACCAAAATTAAATTGCTCAAAGTTCGTAGCATTCATACTAATGCCATCGCGCTCAAAATTGACCTCATTTTTATTAGTAGCGCCTAAACTAATATTAAAGTCATCAATCTGGAAAGATGCAAGATCGAGGATATCAAAACCTTTTCCACCATTGAGAATAGCGTCACCGAAACCCTTAACAAAGTCTTTACCATTACCCATATTTATATTGACACCACCACCAAAACTGGAAGCTTCTATCCTATCGGCTCCTTCACCTGTCTTAATCGTACCGCCAAAAATACCCTGGGAATCGAATCCCGTAGCATCAGCCTGTATAATATCGGCTCCTTTACCTGTTTTAATCGTGCCGCCGCTATTATCAATGGCGATCGCTTTGTCAACAGCATTCGCAGTAGCTTTGATGGTATCGGCTCCCTTTTCGGTGTTAATCGTGCCGCCGTTATTATCAATGGCGATCGCTTTGTCTTGAGTTGTGGCAATGGCTTGGGCAACAGCTATAGCTAAAGCTTCGTTTTTGGGAGTAGTAGCACTCAAAGCGATAGCAGAAGCTTCTGCCAAAGTCGCAGAATCGGAAGTGGCAACGGCATTAATAGTATCTCTACCCCGAGCAGTAACAACTTTACCTCCACGATTATTAATACCAGTGGCAATAATATTTGTATTTGCTATACTTTGAGCGATCGCCATTGCAAATGCTTCGAGGCTGTCACTCATCGGAGCTTGAGCGATACCTTTAACGATGGCTGCGGCATTTGCTGTGGCTGTGGCAATTGCTGCGACAGAAGCATCTATGTCGCCATCAACACTATCATTACCCTTCCCGGTGCCAAGCTTGCCGGAATTATTTATCCCATTCGCGATCGCATTAACATTAATATCGGCGAAAGTTGCAGCTACCGCATCAGTATCCAATTTATTAGCATAAGCTATAGCTTCAGAGACTGTATTAGCTTGAGCAATGACATTTGCTGTCGCAGTACCCCGAACAATATCCTGCCCTTTGTTGGTGCTAATATTTCCTTTGTTATTAATCCCGCTAATATTAACATTAGCTTTAGCACTAATATCTGCTGCGGCGATCGCACCTGCGTTTCTAACTTCAAGCTCCGCTATCGCCTCCAAACCAAAACTGCTATTTATGGATTGATTACCAATAATTTCATCGGCTCCCTTCAATGTCTTAACATCGGAGCCTGCGGGATTGAAAATTCCTGTATCTGAATTGATTTTATCAGCTTTCTTAGTAAATTTGATTTTACTTAAATCTAAAGGTGCCATCAAATTATCCTTAATACATATTTTTTCTTTGACTTTTTTGCTAGTTTGAATTTACAAACATCAATCGGTACCAGATTATGGTTAGTTTGTACAGTACCTAACTGCTAGATTTTCCGTCTTGGGAATTAAACTTGATAGCAACCGATCGGTATGCCTCTAATCATTAAAAGCTGTACATTACTCAGCAAATGTAATCAACGCTGGGCAACCTGTTAAAAGCTGTACGTGTATCCATCATTTTGATGAATGATAGTACAGTACTTATGGCGGACAGGACTTAATTTTCTTTTATCAGCTTTACGCATATCAAAAACGCCTGTCCTTCTTACAGTTAAGCGACCTATATGAGTTCCGGCAAACTTTCCTTTGGGTAGAACCGCCCGTACTATATCGCCTGTTTGAAAACCATGATATAACTTGCATCTAGCTTTGTGGCTTTTAGGAAAGCCGTACTTGTCGGTTACACACATTTTTCTATTGCCCCAACCCTTAGCCGCTATCAGTAAAGGCTTGTGAGTTAAAACATCTAGGTTATTAACCTCCCCAACGCAAGCAGCATCTAACCAATGAGTTTTAGGAATACCAAGCCTGCGTCGGTTGTACTTTGTTTGTCCTCCGGTACCAGTTTCTACGGGTAGCCCGGTAGCTTCAAGTCTTTTAAGTAAAGCATTCCTAGTACTGTTTACCGCTGCTGCATCCTTTAACGGAACTTTCGCCTGTTTCAATACAGAAGCTAATATACTAGGCTTTTTAGAAAGAAAATTCTTAATGTCCTGACAACATTTCTCTTGGTTACAGTCATGACAAGCAATAGTTAAGTTAGAAACTCGGTTACTTCCTCCCTTGGACTTTGGTTGAATATGCTCTACCTCTAATCGTGTATTTTCTGCGCCGCAATAAGCACATTTTCTTCCCCATTTTTCTAACAAATATTCTCTAACCTCATATCCCGCTAACTCCCCTTGTTGATACTCTTTGCCGGATATCTCTGGATTCTCCATAGCTTGCATATCAAACCTAACAAGCTCTTGAGATAGTCCGGTAATCGGTACAAATCGAAGACAGCGATGAACCCAAGTTAAAATATTTTCTACTCTACTTTGCAAGCTTGGCCCAAGCCAGCCCGACTTTCTTTGACGGTTTAAAAACCTAGCTTTCCTGTATCTAGTTTTACGGTTTCTTCGATTGCGTCTAACCGCACTTCTGTCTTGCAACGCTGACTTAATTTGTTGCCCTCTATGTTCTAATTCAGCCCCCCAGATAACTTTATCTTCTTGTACTATCGCTAATCCTGTTGTTTTGCTACCAGGGTCTATCTTAAGCTGATAAGCTTCGGTAGGACTATCGGCTTCATGTTTCAAAATTATGGTCAAAGGGTAGCGCTTAAATACCCTTGCTTTACCTTGTTTTAAAAGTCTTCTTGCTTGTCCTGGATGTACTGGGTTTAATGGTTTCTTATTTGAATCTATGACAAATACAAAATTAGACATAATCGTCCTCCGCTTTCGCGGGTAAAGTTTACCTCGACAATGTTAAGCAAGCTTTTTAAATTAACCGCACTAGCTTTTGATGAATCACTTGTTTAACGGTTAATGACAGGGTTAAAAGCTGGTAAGCACTCTTAAGTGTCATGACTCGCTTAACGTAGCTTTCGCTTAGTCTGGCTATACATACAGATATCGAAAACGATAAAGCGTCTTTCAGCTTCGATCAGCTTCGTTCACTGTTCACCGTATAGCTTCTTCTAAATCCCCTTGTGCTTGCAGTACCATCCCTAAGTGATAATGAGCTTCCACCAAATCGGGTTGGAGGTTAATTGCCTGCTCATAGTAAGCAGCAGCATTCTGTAAATCCTTGGCTTGCTCCCGAACAACCCCCAAGTTATGATTTAACTGTGCATAATGGGATTGTTTGTCTTTTGAAAGCTTTCCTTGGGCATAGAGTGCGTTGCCCCAGTTGACATCCGCTTCGATACAATTGGGTTCAATTTCCAAAGCCTTTTGATAGCAGGCAATCGCTTCTTCCCATTCACCAAGTTGTTGCAGTGTATAACCGAGATTGTTGTAAATTGGAGCTAAATCTGGACGTAATTTCAGTGCTTGATGATACGCCTCTACAGCTGCGCTAAATTGTCCTTGTGATTGTCGTAAATTAGCCAAACTAAACCAGTTTTTTACCGAATTTGGCTGGAGTTGCGAAACCTTATTCAACAACTCCTCAGCCGTCTGAGGATTCCCCATCTGTTGAGTCAGAATACCTAATGTGTACAATGCCTCCAGGTGTTCAGGCTGAATATCTAAAACTTGACGGTAAGCCTGTTCAGCTTCAGTAAAGCGATTAGCTTGGTAATGTTGAACAGCTTGTTGCAGGATTTCAGTTGCCCTATCAACACCTGCAACATTAGGTAAACAACCAAAATCAAAATAAAGCGGAAAACGTGGCAAGGAAACCTTTTGAAAATCTTTATTTTTTTGCTTTAATTGTGGAGATAACGGAACCAGTTTTGCTTCTTTAATGTTACTATTTAAAAATTTGAATTGGTTGATGTCTGTCGAATGCTGACCATAGTTGCCCTGTCCATAGTCTTTTTTCAAAAAACGTGTATGCCAGAAAATAAACCCTAGATAATACCCCGATGTCAGTCCCTCATATTTAACTATAGTAAACAGCGGATTAGTTGGAAGTTTTACAAAAATATTTTCGGGTGAAACAGTCCAATATGCCAGATCTCCATCCCCAAGGGCAATGTCCCTAAGATTGACGTGATACTGGATATCATTTGGATGTTTCCAGAGATTTAGTCCAGAAAAAAACAAGGCGGTATTTTGAAGAGGTTTTCGCTTCAAATAATTATAAATACTCCTGAGATATTTAGGAATACCAATATGGTCTCCATTAATTATGACACAAGTTTTATATCGTGTTTTACTGAGGTTAAAGTTAGAATAAAAAGTGAAAGAATTGATATTATTTACATCTAATTCTAATTGCTCTTGTGTATTGGGTGAATATACCCGTGGCAAGTAATGAAAAGCCCGGATTTTAGGATAATACTTCCTCTCATATTCTTCGATGATTTGAGGAGAATTATCTGTGCAGTCATTAAAAACAATAACTAATTCATCTATGGCATCAATCCAAGTGTCAATCACCTGTGCCAAAAATTCTGCTTCATTATGAATTAGCATCACACCACTGATACCATCTTGTCGGTTTTGTGGTTCAAAGGAAGATTTCTGAATGACTGGATGCTCAACTTGGATAATTGCCATAGTTTTTATACCTTTATTTTAAGGGGACTAATAAATTTGAAACCCAATTTTTTTCTTAAACTTTTGCTGAGTGACTTTCAGAAATCTCGTCTAAGCATCTAACAACTTCTGCATAATCGGGTTTCAACTCTAAAGCTTTTTTAAGGTAAATCTCAGCATTTTGAAAATCTCTGAGTTTTTTGCGACTCAGACCCAATTTGTAGTTCAATTTTGCGTAGTAACTTCGCTTGTCTGGGGAAAGTCGAGCTTGAGTATAAAGTAAATTTCCTAAGTTGACTTCTGCTTCAATACAGTTGGGCTGAACTTCCAAAGCCTTTTCATAGTAATTTATAGCTTCTTTCCATTTACCAAGTTGCTCCAAGGTATAGCCTAGATTATTATAAATTGGCGCTGCATCCGGTCGCAGAGCAATAGCTTGTCTGTAAGCTTCTTCGGCAGCTGGTAATTTTTCTTGAAGTTGGTACAAATTACCTAAACTAAACCAAACTTTTACTGAGTTTGGCTGTTCTTTTACGGCTAAACTTAAAAATTCTTCTCCTTGCTGCAATTTTCCTGTTTGTTGTGACAACATACCCAACCCGTATAAAGCTTCAGGGTGCTTTGGCTGTATTGCTAAAACCTTGAGATATCCTTGCTCTGCTGCTTCTAAACGATTAGCTCTATATTCTTGAATAGCCAAACGCAAGGTATCAGCAATATTATCTGTGGTAGATATTTTTGGTTTGCCAACAACATTAAACAAAAATTCCTCTAAAGCTCGAATTGGCTCTAGATCGTTATATAATTTATGCTTGTTCTGGGCAATTAACTGGGAGATGTGTTGACGATATTGAGCATCTCTACCCAGACGGATGGCAATTTGCACATATTCTTCCTTACTAGATGCTATTGTCTCTTCAATACCCATCATTTTTAAGATTGCCATGGAATGCCGTCCCCGCATCATTTCCCCTGGTAAGGTAACGATGGGTATATTATGTTCGATGGTTTCTAAAGTAGAATTACATCCCGACCAACCGATACTATCTAGGAAGACATCTGCCACGGCTGCTGTACTGGTAAAAGTCTGGGTATCCATGCGGGACAAAAATATGCAGTGGTCTTGATAATTCAGCCCCAATTCCACAAAAGCATCGCTTAAACGCTGGCGAAATACTTCAGTAACATATTTACTTCGATGTTGGATAAATACAAACTTAGCATTGGTTAACTCTTTAGCAATTCTGGGAAAAACATCATCATGGTTCGGTAAATATTTAAATAACGATTGACAACACCAAAACATGATTTCATTATCAGCAATGCCAATATCTTTTTGGCTAATAGCTTCAGTTTCAACCGCTAAAGGAGTGTAATTAATAGATAAATTTGGTAATCGGACTAATTTTTCTGTATAGTGTTCTTGAGCCTTTTCTGGTTCCATTAAATCGCTGCTCAAGTAATAATCAATTGTTGGTAAGCCACTTGTATTAGGGTGTCCCCAAGATGTGATTTGAATGGGAGCTAGTCTTAAGCAACCCAGCTGCAATGTCGTAGGGTCCATGCCAAATTCTGGAAAAATCAGGAGGTGTAACCTGTCTTGTTGAATTAATTTACACCATTCTTCAAGTGGACGGGAACCTTGAGTAAATTTGTCAAACTCTTTCGCTGCTTTTGTAGTATTTTGATCTCGATTGAAGTGTGTGTGATACGCAAAGAATTCAAATTCACTTCTATCCAGATTTTCTAACCAACCTTTAATGGGAATTTTCCAATTAGAATGGTCGTAAAAAAATCTAGAAACAAAACCAATGCGAATTTTCTCGTTTGGTTGTAAATTTGGCAAAGGAATATCTTGACTCCATTGGGGATAGCTATTTGACATGATATGAACAAGCATTTCCCCATAGGTTTGTTGTAAATCTCGGTCATTTAAGCCTTGATAAGCTAGAAAAAACGGCTGTAATGTTCCGACAAATTCCACCGCTTGTTTTAGTTGTTGAGAATTTGCTGTTTGATAACTTTGAGCTAATTCCTGGAGGTGTTGCTGATATTTATTTCGCTGAATATTTATTTCTGGAACACTAGAATATATAATTGGTAATTGATTGATGAGAATTCCAAATTTAGCTGGAGAATAATCAGGATTTATTTTTAAAGCTTGTTGATATGTTTCTATTGCTTCTTCTAACTTGCCTTGTTCGGAATATGTATTTCCTAAGTTAAAATAAGTATTAGTAACAATAGAGCCTGGTAGAAATTTTAATGCTTTTTGATAGGATTCTGCTGCTGCTTCTAGTTCACCTTTTTGATGAAACGTATTGCCCAATTGGTGATGAGCAATACCATAGTCAGGTTTAATTTTTAAAGCTTGCTGATAAGATTCTACGGCTGCTTCTAACTTACCTTGTTGCTGCAAAATATTACCCAAGTTATTATGAGCAATACCATATTCAGGTTTAATTTTTAAAGCTTGCTGATAAGATTCTACGGCTGCTTCTAACTTGCCCTGTCGCTGCAAAATATTACCCAAGTTATTATGAGCTTGAGCAATTTCAGGTTTAATTTTTAAAGCTTGCTGATAAGATTCTACGGCTGCTTCTAACTTACCCTGTCGCTGCAAAATATTACCTAAATTATAATAAGCTTCAGCATAGTCTGGTTTGAGTTGTAAAGTTTGTTGGTAATGCTCGACCGCTATATCTAACTTACCTTGTTGCTCAAATATATTGCCCAAATTACCAATTATTATTGGGCGATATTCTTTTTCTAAATATTCTTGCTCATTTACAGATTTGGGTTGAATTTGTAATATCTGTTTGTATAGTAACTCAGCTTCATCCAATTCACCTGACTGATGCTTTTGCACCGCGATTTCAATAAGGGATTGAACATTAGATCCTGAAGATTTTTTTTTATTCATGGTTAGGTCCCTATTGATTACTTTAATAACCTTTCTACAGTAAATAAGGCGCACACCAGATTTCCAAAAATGATAACTCCCGGTTCGCTCATTTTTTTTGAGTTCAGAGATATTGCCTAAAAGCAAAAAATCTATATACCGCAATGATTTTAGCGATTTACCTAAATTACCCTTGAACTAATACCCTGCTCTAAAAGCTCTACTTTTAGGCGATCACGCAAAGTCAGGACAAAAGTACATTTGAATCATAGCCTGGAACCCTGATTAAATGGTTCAGCTTTCTTCTAACTCGATTTAAAATGGGCGAACGGTGAGTGATAAGGTAAGTAATGCAATCTGGAATGGTAATGTAGAGCATTTGCGAAAGAAAAGTCAAATCTCAGATGCCTCTATCACGGTCAAAAATTGAGATTTTAGTCAAGATTGCTTAAACAGAGTTTGACAAATTTTGTCTGCTCCCATAACAAATGACCCGCAAATTTTCTACTATAGCCTCAGAATTAGACGACATCAATTACAGCAACTAGGTCAAAAGAACCATCAGCTAAAGGAGCGAAAAGCGCTGGAAAACCAAAGGCACTACCTTGAACGAAATTTTGGGCGTTCGAGATTGTATCCACACCTGGTTCAAAGTCCAAAATAAAAGCAAAATCGTTATCGCCAGCAGCAGTGTAGAAAAAGCCATCACCATTATTCAGCACAAATGTGTCTGGACTGTTATCACCAATAGGATTACCATCAGCATCTAGGGGACCACCAATTAGTGTGTCAAACTGAGGGGTTCCCCCTGTTTGATTACCACCAGCGCCCGTAAGAGTGTCAGCACCCGTACCTCCAAGGAGAATGTCGTCGCCGGGACCTCCAAATAATTGGTCATTACCCTCGCCTCCATTGAGTTGATCGAGACCCAGGCTACCATCCAGAATGTCATTCCCAGCTCCTCCGTCTAGGAAGTCATCACCTGCTTTCCCAAATAACTTATCATTACCGTTACCGCCATCGATTAGATCGTCACCGTTGCCGCCATCGATTAGATCGTTGCCATCACCCCCAAAAAGGTTGTCATTGCCGAACCCCCCAAACAACCGATCATCACCACCGAGTCCGTCTATAGTAGTATCACTAAATCGATTTGCAACAAGAAAGTCTTTTCCCGCAGTTCCAGTTTGATCTGTACTTCCGATAGATCCTATTCTTGCCTCAAGCTCCTCTATTTTAGCCTTAATTTTGTCTAGTATTTCTTGTGTGTCAATAGCCATCTTCTTATTAATCTCTTATTTTTTGAATAGGATAAATGTTTTATCCTTGTATCAAATAAGCAGCAACAACACCCTCGTAATTGCAGTTCTACTCATTAAGAAAAGCCGAGTCGATGCTAAGTAGAAGATGTAATATAACCGAAAGTAAAATTACTATTACCTCTTCTGCCTAATTCCACAGTGATTTGACTTTTCCCGTCTTCACTTGCAGACAATAGACGATATGTATAACCATCGCCATCTTCTCTAGAGTCTTCAACCACAAACCCTTCTCTTTCCTCTGAAAAATACTGTTTCAAAGTAGGGCTATAACTGAGGCGTTGTAATAGCAAATCCCTCAGATTTGTCAAATTACGGTAGTAGAATAAACCACCCTGAACTTCAGCATCAGTGACAGTTTCGTAGAAAGGGAGATCATTGATTTGCAATATACTCATAAACTATCTACCGTCCATCCATTGAAAGCTGAAAGCTCTCAAGAAGCTTCCAGCTAAGTTTATTATCACCTTATTAAAATGTGGTGATTAAGTTGCTAGTTCCTAATCATGGAACCGGATAATTCGACCGTAACCTCCTATTAATAGGAGGTTACATGACTTGTACTAGAACTATTACCTAGTTGGTGAAAGAGCTAGCGTTAACGAAGGATTCAGATGAGTTATCTTCGGTTTGAGTACCAAAGATAATGCTAGTAAAGGTGTTGTTACCTTGAGCATCAGAAGAACCTAGAACTTCAGCGCCATTTCCTTCCAAACCACCCAAGTCAAGGTTAACTGCCTTATTGAATGTCTCGTCAACATTAACGTTAGCATTAACGTTTTTGTTTAATTGGAACGCACTGTTGATGTTGATACCTTTACCACCAAATACTTCTTCGTTGGTAACTTCTAAATAGTTGATGTCGTTGATAATCATTTGTTTTTCTCCTGGGAATTAAGTAATTGTCTTTTGGAAATTTGTTTGTGAGCGGTTTGTTTTTGCTCACATTTAAAATATAGCTCTTTATTTTTTATAAGTCAATAGTTTTTTCTATATTTTTTTTAAAAAATAAATTATTAAAATTCCATAAAATCATAAGCAAACAAAACATATATTCAGCAAAAAATGGCTGCTATTTACTAAAAAAATGCAGTCAATTGTCAACAAGCATATAAACAATGTTATCGGTATAGCTTGTTATTTTTTATTTTCAATTTAACAAAAACTAAGATTTATTGCCTTAAAACTTTGCAAAGCATATTGCTATACATATTTTAACTTATTTTATAAGTAAATAAGTTCCTGAATTTAAACAGGATTAAAGCAAAATTAGCGTAGTTTCATTATTACTTCTCTACAGGTAGTGACCGTGGCAACGAGAATATCCAGTTGCGTAAGTCATATTCAATTTGAACTATGAAATTAGCCGTTATTAAACAGTATGAAAATGAATATTATAAATAATCAATCTCGAAAAATATACTTGTTTATTAATGGCATTAAGCCTGATGCAGCAAATCATCTTCTGATTTAACTTCATCAGTATCTAATTGAATAGTTAGATCTGAAAACATTATTTGTTCGTTTAACCAACTAGCAAATAATTCAGAAATAATTGTTTGCCGCAATTGTTCGTTTAATTCGGGTTGAATAATTTCTTCAACCCAAATAAGATAAACACATGATGGAGTAACAATTGGTTTGACAACATCCGGCGGAGTCGCAGCAAAAACACTACTGGCAATTTCCGGACGAAAATCTTTACGATGTCGAACTCCTTGATATCCACCAGCACGACGCAATTCTGGATTTTGAATATACTCGCGAGCAATTTCTGGGAAAGTCAATTCATTTTCTTGCAGCGCGTAAAAAAGTTCCAAAGCCAATTCATAATCATCAATTCGGACTTCATAGGTAACTGCTGCCACAAAATCAAGTTGATTTTGATAAAAGAAGGATTCTACTTTATCGCTAAATAGGTGATACGCCACCTTTTGAGAAAGTACGGTGTTATAGACTAATTCTTCAAACTCATCGACAGAAAGATGATGTGATTTCAACCATGCGAAAGTGTCTGCTGCTTTCACAAGTTTTTTTGCAAATCTGAGTCTATCTCCTTCTTGCTGTAATTCTTCATCATTAACAGTAATACCAGCACTACTAGCAGTATCGACAATAATTTTCCGAGTTGCTATCCCCTCTAATATCTGAGGAATTTGGCAAGACATTTTTAAATGATGGATTACGTCTTTAGATGATATGGATAATAGGTTTGACATATATTGTTAGTTGTTAGTTGATAGTTGTTAATAGTTAGGAGTTAAGAGTTAAGAGTTAGGAGTTAGGGGTTAATTTTTCTACCCCCTCTGCCCCCTCTACTCCCTCTTCCCATTTCTTCACACTTCCAATCCTCCTTTTTGCAGTTTCTTGAACGGATCTAAAAGAAGATCGATCGCACGTCGCTGGCGAACAATCACTTCAGCGTTTGCTGTCTGCCCTGGGGTTAGGAGAATACGGCGAGATCCATTTTCGATATAAGGTTTATCGAGTGCGATTTTTAATTCATAAGTTTCTGGGGTACCTGGGGTTGCTGATTCAACTTTCGAGTCTGGAGAAATCCAACTGACTTTACCCGGTACAACTCCATATTCTTGGAAGGGATAGGCATCAAACTTAACTTTTACAGGCATTCCCGTTTTTAATAAACCAGTTTCCTTGACAGGCATTGTAGCTTTGAGAATAAAACCAGTATCTTCTGGCGCAATTCTGGCAATTCTTTGTCCGGGTTGTAACACTTCTCCGGGCTTGGTTACAGGTAACTCAAAGACTATGCCATCAATTGGCGATCGCACTATTCGCTGTTGCATCTGAACGTTTAAGGAAGTTATCTCGCTTCTAGTTTGAGCAATTTCCGATTTGTGTGAGTTTATTTGTCTTTGTAAATCTTTTAACTGCTCTTGAGTTTTAAGTACGGCGATTTCTCCAGTATTGACTGCGCTTTGATAGCTGCTTTTTTGTTCTTGCAAACGCAGCTTTGCTTGTTCGATATCAGACTCCAACTGATTCATAGTTGTTAGATAGCGATTAAATTCTTCAGCTAAGCTCAATTCTGCCTGTTTGATATCCAATGCAGCTTTTTCGTAAAGTCGCTTGCTTTCTTGTTGGTCTTTTTTTAGCCTATCAACTTGAGCGGCAGAAACTGCACCATCTGTAATAAGCTTACTAAAACGCTCTAATTGTTTTGAGTCTATAAATAAACGATTTTGAGCCGATTGTTGTTCGTTCTCAAAGATTTTAATTTGTTGCTTTGCTCGCTCCACTTGAGCTTTTTTTTCTAACTTTTGTAAATTGTAGTTGCTTTTTTTAGCCTCAAGATTCTCCCGTGCTTGATTAACCTGGGATTTCTTTTCTAAAGCTTGAGACTGATTTTGCTGCTCTTGAGTGCTAGCAGTTAACTCTACTTGCTTTTTGAGCAGTTCTAATTGCGATACCTGATTTTTTAACCCCACTAACTTTTCTTTTGTTCTTTCCAACTCTGGCTTAACTGTATCGTTATCTAGTTTTAGAAGAACATCTCCGGCTTTGACTTTATCTCCCTCTTTTACATTCACAGCACTAACTCTACCGCCAGCGATGCTATCTAATTTGCGGGTTGCTCCTAAAGGTTCTATCCTTCCTCTAGCACTACCAGTTTCATCAACAGTAGCTACCATCGAAAAAGGTATTCCGACACCGATAAATCCCACAAAAACATAGAGTAAAGAGCGACTCCAAACTTTTGGTAAAGCATCGAGTAACTCCTCCGTACCGTAGAACAACTTTTCTGAATCATCTACAACTTCTGTGGATGATTGCTCCTTTGTATCTTCCTCATAAGGAGGCGGAGTATAAACTTGATATTCATCCTTTCTCTGTGTGCTTGGCATAGTTAGTTGTTAGTTGTTAATTGTTAGTTGTTAGTTGTTAGTTGTTAGTTGTTAGTTGTTAGTTGTTAGTTATCAACGCCCCATGCCCAATGCCCCATGCCCGATCCCCAATCCCCAATCCCCAATTACCAATTACCAAATACCAACTACCAATCCCCAATTACCCAGCTTGTGATAATTGCTGCTGATTGAGATAGTAATAATGACCTTTTTTAGCAATTAATTCGTCGTGAGTACCGCTTTCTATTAATATGCCTTTGTCCAAAACTAAAATTAAATCGGCATTGCGTACTGTAGAAAGACGGTGAGCAATAATTAAGCTAGTACGTCCTTTAAGAATTGTTTTTAAATTGTTTTGAATTATACGCTCTGTTTCGGCATCCAAACTACTGGTTGCTTCGTCGAAAATTAACAGTTGAGGGTTGCCTAATAAAGCACGGGCAATTACTAAACGTTGGCGCTGTCCTCCAGATAACATTCCACCACCTTCACCGATTTCCGAATCGTAACCCATCGGTAATTGCTGTATAAATTCATCTGCTCCAGCCATACGTGCAGCTTCGATAATTTCTTCTAGGGAAACCTCTGGGTGAGCAACACTGATATTTTCCCGGATAGTTCCGCCAAATAAGAAGGTATTTTGATCTACTACACCTACTTGACGACGTAGGGATTTTAAGGAAATTTTAGATACATCTTGACCGTCAATCAAAACTTTTCCATCCGTCGGAGGATATAAACCTAAAATCAGTTTTGATAATGTAGTTTTTCCCGAGCCGCTACGCCCAACTACTGCAATCGTTTGCTCTGGCAGAATTTCAAAGTTGAGATTTTCTAATACATTAATTTTGCTTTCTGGATGATAACGAAAAGTAACGTTATTAAAACAAATATGTCCGCGAAGTTTAGATATATTTGCACGGGGTGATACAAGTAAATTTTCTTCAGCTTCGGCTTCTAAAACATCGTTAATTCGTTCGGTAGAAATCATAATTTCTTGAAATTGATTCCATACTCCCGAAAGCCGCTTGAAAGGACTGATAACGTTGCCTTTCAACATATTGAAGGCGATTAATTGTCCGATGGTGAGTTGATTGTCAATTACTAAATATGCGCCAAACCATAATAATGCCGTGCTGCTGATGGTATCGATGGTGCCGCTAATAATTTGCAAGCGAGTACCAATAATCTGCGCTCGGAAGCTTTTTTTGATCGTATTATTTAACAATTCTTCCCACTTCCAACGCACTGTATGTTCTATTGCCATACTTCGCACCGAGCGGATACCCGTCAGCGATTGGATTAAATAGCTGTTTTGTTCGGCACCAGCATTAAAAATCTCTCTGGACATTTTCCTGAGAATACTGGTACTCGCTAGAGCTAATATAAAAAATGGCGGCACTATCAAAAGTACTAACAGTGTTAGCTGCCAGTTGTACCAAAACATTGCCGCTAGATAAACAACTATGGTGATTAAATCCAAAATTATTGAAAGTGTTTCGCCAGTCAGAAAACTCTGAATCTTCTGATTTTCTTGAATTCGGGAAGTTATATCACCGACGTAACGCGACTCGAAATAAGACAGAGGCAAGCTAAAAGTATGTTTAAGAAACCCTACGAGCATAGCAACGCTAATCCGGTTGGCGGTGTGATATAGCAAATATTGCCGCACGGCATTTACTAAAATGCTGAAGAAGCCAAAGATTAATAACCCTAAACCAACGGCGTTTAAAGTAGATACGCTACCTTGCACAATTACTTTATCTAGCAAGAGTTGGGTGAATAGCGGCGTTATCAACCCAAATACTTGCAGCAATATCGAAGCCATAAAGACTTCAAACAATACCCAAGAATGAGGTTTAACTAATTCATAAAATCTCCAGACACCCGCTGTTTCTTCTTTAGCTTGTTTCAACCCCACGGTAGGTTGCAACAACAATGCATAGCCAGTCCACTTTTCCTTAAATTCAGCATGAGGAATGCTGCGTTGCCCAATAGCGGGATCGCAAACTATGACGTGCTTTTTATTAATTTCATAAACAACGATGTAATGCTTGCCTTCCCAATGAGCAATTGCTGGTAAAGACTGCTGTCTAAATTTATCAAAGCTGCCTTTTACGGGTTTGCTAGCAAAACCAATATTTTCTGCTGCTGCTGCTAAACTTCGTAAAGATGCACCATTACGACTGACATTCGCGATATCCCGCACGCGATTAACAGCCAAACTTTTACCCCAATGTCTGCCAATCATTACCAAACAAGCTGCACCACAATCTGCTGCACTTTGTTGAGCATAAAAAGGATATTGTTTGCTCAAGCGTTCCCAAATATGCTTGGCTTTGGTTTTAGGGCTGGGAAAGTATGGCTTGGCTTTTTTCTTTGTCGAGGAAGAAGGGAATGGAATAACTTTCCTGTCAGTAGCAATTCGCTCAGTTTTAGGAAATGTCTTATTATTCTGCTTTCTAGGGCGAGATGCCTGGGGGGATAACTGCTCTGATGGATTAATCCAGGCTAGCAACTCGTTCCATTCTTTGTAAGCTAATTGCAAGTTAGAACTTTTAAGACTATAGACAATAGTCGGTTGCGTTACTTGCCATTTTCCATTGTTATGTATGTCTTTATAAATATTACCTGGACTTAAAATTCTATCTGCGCCATTTCTTAGTTCCCCCTGTCGTAGCACCAGCAATTGATTATCTTCAAACAGTTGAGCGGTGCTTTCCCCAGGCTCAATACGGTACCGCTCAAATGAACCCAGAGCTTTGAACATTTCTTCAGTGGAGGAGCTACGCGATAGTTGAGAATTCTGACGGCACAGCAGCAATATATCCCAAAATTCTGCACGTCTGTAGAGACGCTCTTTAAGTTGAGGATATTTTGTCATTAAGTCATGTACTGCTTCACCCTTGATATAACCGAGTTTTAAAGACGCTGAAGCTCTTGCTGCTAAGAATAAAAAATTCTGTTCGGGAAACAAACTCTGTTCGCACAAGGATGCACCACAAGCTACAGTTGCGATTAAATTATCCGCAGCATCAAGAAGTCGAACTTTACCCGCAAGCACAACAAAAATACCAGGTTTCGCTTCGGGCGATCGCCAAAATAACTTGGTGACTTTTGGTTCAATGATTTCTATTTCCCTTAAACAGCTTTGTATATCTTGCTCTGTAAGGCTTTCACCCAAAGTCGCGAGAATTATCTTACATAGCTGCTCTTGGGATAGTACACTCTGCATCGTTTCCCTACCTCTACGACTTTAACTGCGACTATTGATTCGATTGCAGCTCAAAAGCAAGGATTAAAATTAGAAACACTAGATATCATGCTTCCTTAACTGCTTGCAATTGGCAAATGGATTGCTGTTTGTTGAAAAATCCAGCATTGCGATAAACATTTACATAGCAATATAACTATGTAAGTTTCAAATACATAACTATGATGGTTGTAGCTGCTAAGTTGAAGTAGAAGCAAATTGAACCATTGAATATATTGATTACTAAAATCCTTAACTGTATCAATTGGAAGATGCCGCAATTGATGACCTAGATTCTAATACACTAAAGTATTCGGGCAGAAGCATATGTCCAAAAAATCTTAATATTTGACAGATTTGAGTTTGAAAGTTACTCATATCCATCTGCAACATTATTTCAATTCGTTGACAATATTCTACCCGCAAGTCAGTTGGTAAACTTTTTAACTGCTGGTTTTGCCTACTAATACTTAAGAAATGACACTGCAAGAAATTATATCCTGCAAAAAGTTGTAGGAAACTAAATTGATGTGACATAATTTGTATATGTTGCTGTAAGTAGTAACGCATCGCTGTAGGTTATATCCCCGCCAAGGTTCTACAGTTATGCATAATTTGCTTTACGATTAGCGACTAACCTCGGGAGATTCCCTCTAGAACCATAATTTAGGGGGATTATCCTTGAGGTTGTATATATAATTACTTTTCATCACGATTTAATACCTTCACTGTTTGAACATAATAACAACTTCCTTAATTGAATAATGAATTCTTAAAGTACTTAAGTCCTAAAAAACTTTGATGACCTAATAAGCATTGTACGATTACTTATGATTGCTTGTTATGCTTTGCTTTTAAAGTTTTGTGTCTGGCAAGCTTAACCGAAAAGGAAATCTTAATCATTGAAACCATTTAAGTTAGCTTCTATCAAGAATACAGCGAACCTATGTACTACACCCCCTTTCGGTAATTGTATTTAGAAATACACCAGTATTTTAAACTCCCTTATAAATGTATGGGGATCGTTTTATTTGTTTATGCAATGTACTCGACATCTACGATGCCTTACGCCCTTTAAGATAAACCTGTAAACACTGGTTATATAAAGGCTTTAGAGATTAAAAAGATGTTTGATATTTTTTAAACATTAAACTCTTAATCGAACAAGAATCCCTAAAAAATCAAAGAATGAGCGTAACAACGGGCAATCAATGATTTGTTACTGGCTTATAAATAATCACTTTATTATACGCATAGGCAATATAGGCAATAAATCATGGTTTGCAGCCAAGTTATTTCAAGGATCGATGGCTGTTGTTGGTGAATTCTGCAAAATTAATTTTATTAATCGGTTTACGAAGACACGTCAAATTAACTTTATACATTCCTCTGCTTTCTGAAAGCACGGATAGCTAAAGCAAAATGCTAAGGCTGCAAATTTTTCGCTTTCTAATTATCACTTATCCAATGCTTTCACAACAGCAGTTCAAATTCGATCGCAAAAAATTAACAAATATTTACAGTTAAAACTATAAATATGCGCCATTCACATAACCATCGGAATAGATTTAACAGAACTTGCCTATCAATCAGGGAATTAACGTTCAATAACTTTCTAGAGTCTAGAATCCGCAGAAAAAGCAGTTTTTCTTAGACAAGAGTAGTCCCTCACACTTTTTTTCGAGACCACTGTACTTAATAATAGATTATCAAGCATCCTGTCAAGACTCTACCATAAAAAAAACAGGATTAATCATAAAAAAACCATATTTTCTTCATGAAAACTTTAAATAAACTCGGTTCCAATTTATTGTAAAAAAGGATAGCTGTTTTATCAACCCAAATCAAAAACTAATTAAAACACAAATTACTTCAATGGAATCAAGCAAATAGTAAGAAATGATTAAGATATAGATTAAACTTTAATAAACTTAATAGGCATAAGTAATAAAATTTATTTTGATAAAAAATAATACATATCAAATTGTTATCGATCGGACATCTATCACGGGAAAGATTAGCGCTACGTGAAACTACTAAAACGATATAAAATATGACATCTACCACCAGTGGTAAATTTGTATAAATAAAAAAGTATGTAAGGTATGTTATTGATGCGAAAGATTTTGTGCTGTTTATAGTATTATTTTAATTATTGTTAAAATGTTTTATTTTGCCAGTTACAGTTTATTCTATTTTGGTGAAGCGCATTTGAGCTTGTCTTAATACACCATTAATTGTAAGGAGCGGCTTAGTCTACTCAACAGGCAAAACCCTCTATTGAACTTTTTCTCCATGTTATAAGAGTTTCAGTATCAAAAATAAATTTTCTAAAACTAGTAGAAATAACAAAGCTGGCGCGGAAAAGTTTTATTAAATTTTTTCTGTATTTTAATTATTTGTAGGATATAATTGAAAGATTTATTGTAGCGTAAATATTTTCTATAACTAGTTATTACTCTGTATAGCTCTAAGATTACATATCTCTTTTTAACTCTTTCCTCTGCGCTCTCTGAGTTTAGAAGGGTTTTATCATAGGAAATATTCCTCAGGGAAGGGAGTAATATATTATGACTCATGAATAATTATATAATGGTTAATAATTGTATAAAAGCGAGGGATTGTTATGAAATTTGTTTTGACAGTCAAACAACTATTATAGG
>ERZ1740052.141-NODE-141-length-24417-cov-20.391060_pt1 | contig 24417 bp, 17 predicted proteins | sample MGYA00581750_ERZ1740052 | MGnify/ENA primary metagenome ERZ1740052 (study PRJEB43018, sample SAMN04849743) | marine metagenome | isolation source: floating plastic debris | place: Pacific Ocean | collected 2008-08-30 | study: EMG produced TPA metagenomics...
CGCGAGTCTCGTGTAAATACAGAGTGGCTTAAGTCTTTGGAAGCGAAAGTTTAGCTAAAATACTTTTCGTGAGTATTTTGCATCATATAATAAGCTTCTATGCTTTTGATTTAAATAATATACGCTTCTAGTTTGAATAGTATTAGGGACATCCAAAAATGAAATTACTCAATTCCTGGATCTAATACTACTATCAGATTTTTCTCCCCCTACTCCCCTTACTTTCCCTGCTAACCAAAGCGGATTGGATTGATTATTTTTTAATTTTAATCACGTCCCTTAGCGACCAAGATAGTTGCGCTACAAACAATATTTGAAAACTTATTTTACTACCCATCAGCTTACCCAGCACATTGATTTTGATGGGTAAATTTTTGTTCGTAGTTGTGATACTTTTACTAATCTATGCTCTCCACGGGAGACGCTGCGCGTGTTCAGTTTGCTGAGCCATTAGGGGGTTACGCTAACGAGAGAAAGAGAAACTATGCCCTACTGAACAGTCTCGCTAACGTCTACAGCCCCTCTAGATGTCGGAATATGAAGCGCTGTAAACCGATTTTTCTCACAGAGTAGTAGTCGCGCAACTACAAACCCCTGATAATTAATGTGGTGGAGTACTACAGTCTTAAATTAGTGCCAAATTGGCATGACTCAATTCACAAAAACTGTTAGATATAATGTAATGGTAAAAAAAACAGGTAAATCAGTTACAGTAAGTACTAATTTTATTTTGTCGTTGTTACTTACTTAATTCTTTATTATGTTTTTGACAAGCGTATAATTTTCCGATGTCATCTATGAACCCTGAATAATACGCGTTTGCGTTTATAGGTTTATCTGATTCTGTCGCATAACTTTTTAGTTGTAAGCTGCGATGTGGAATTTTTGGGCAAACGAAGCATAGAGCATAAAGTTTGTTGTGGCTGTAAGTAATAGAAAGTTAAGATTACAGGTTCAGTTTATTTTGTAAATCGTAAGATACTTTTTAAAATATATTTTGTGGTATAAAAGTTTGGTTTTTCTAAATTCTTATACGGCAGAATTAAATGATGAAAGGATTACTCCGAATATTTTATTTAAGATAGTTCGTGACTTTAGGTGTACTTTTAATATTTGTTCAAGGAAGTATTTAGCTTGTAAATAATCATGTGTATTACTTAAGGGAGGGGTGTATCCGTAGCTGCTAAAGCTTAATGTTTAGGATAATTGACTAGACCCATTTTTATAAAGCAACTGTGCTGTTTGGGTAGATATCAGTGCGATTATTAGTTCGGTAATATACATGGGTTGTTTGCATTGCCCAATTTTATCTTTATCTATTTGTTAAATCGCTGAACATGGATAAGGATTAGTTATGCTGCTTGTAAATAATCTGATATTAGCTGTATTACTATCCAAAAGCTCTGATGATTATATCCAGGGGTATGCTTGTGGCAAATTTCCCAGGAGTTTTTAGATGAACGGTTTATTCATGGTTTCTCATTGGTTGCTCGATAAATCGACAAAAGTTTTACTAAGAAATTTATTGAAGCTGAGGAACCGTCATTTATTTATATTTGATATTGTTGTTTTTGCCATCACACCTTTTTTAGCACTGATAGTGCGTTTGGATGGTGATTTAGCTATTCAACCATACTTATCTGATTTAGTTACGGCAACATTACTTTTTGTAGTGGTTAAAATCGGGGTGTTTTATAGTCTCGGTTTTTATCGTCGCTATTGGAGATATGCGGGTGTCGAGGAGTTGACATATGTAGCTATGTTGATTACGGCCGGGATAGTAATCCAAACTCTGTTGTTTGATGTTATTGATTTCACTTTACCCTGGGCTGTAGACGCAATACCACAGTCGCTACCATTTATTGACGGATTACTTTCATGTATTTTCATTGGTGCATTACGTTTTAGCGTTCGGGTCGTTGAGAGAAGTAAAAATTCGCGTATTGCATTTAGCCCTTTCATCCATAATCATAACCATAAAGAGCGGGTACTCATAGTTGGTGCAGGAAGTGCTGGAGTAAGTCTCGTTGAGGAAATGCAGAAGAATTATCATTTGGGTTTCCGCGCTGTTGGGTTTATTGACGACGATAGAACCAAGTTAAATGCACGCATTCGAGGTATTCAGGTATTTGGCGATCGCCATTCGATTCCCTATATTTTAGAACCTTTAAATGTAGATAAAGTAATTATTGCCATGCCTTCAGTAGCAGGGGAAGTAATTCGGGAAATCGTTGATATCTGTAAGACTAGCGGAATACAAACCTGTACCTTACCGGGAATAAACGAGATTCTTAACGGTAAAGTAAGCTTAAACAGTATCCGAGATGTCAGGATTGAAGATTTGCTTAGACGTGAACCAGTACAGACAGAGATTGAACGAGTAGCTGAATTTATCAATGGAAAGAGAATATTGATAACGGGTGCGGGTGGTTCGATTGGAAGCGAACTTTGTCGTCAAATTTGTTCTTGTCATCCTAAAGAAATAATGTTGGTGGGACATGGTGAAAATTCTGTTTTTACCATCCAACAAGAATTGAATCAGCTAGTCCAAATCTTGAAACAAGAAACTAGAAGTAGCGGACATGCAACAAAAATTCATGGATTTATAGCCGATATCCGATTTAAGGATAGACTCAGACACGCTTTTGATAAATTCCAACCAGATGTCGTCTTCCATGCAGCTGCACACAAGCACGTTCCCTTGATGGAAATGAATTCCCCAGAAGCAATCACTAACAACGTGATTGGTACAAAGAACTTGGTAGATGAAGCATTGCGATGCAAAGTCAAACATTTCGTGATGATTTCCACCGATAAAGCCGTTAACCCAACCAATATCATGGGTGCCAGTAAGAGAGTTGCTGAAATGTTAGTACTCCAAGCAGCCAAACAGAAGGGGAAATCTTATGTAGCAGTGCGTTTTGGGAACGTTTTGGGTAGTAGGGGCAGCGTCGTTCCGACCTTTAAAAAGCAGATTGCTGCGGGTGGCCCAATAACAGTAACTCATCCAGATATCTGTCGTTACTTCATGACCATACCCGAAGCAGTACAGCTAGTTTTACAAGCAGCAGTTTTGGGTAGAGGTGGCGAAGTACTGATGCTCAACATGGGTGAACCTGTAAAAATTGTCGATTTAGCCTCAGAGTTGATTAGACTTTCTGGTTACAGAGTCAATAAAGACATAGATATAGTTTTTACAGGCTTACGACCGGGAGAGAAATTGTTTGAAGAACTATTTATAGAAGGAGAAGAATACGACCCAACGGAACATGAAAAGCTGTTTATGGTGAAAAATTCGAGTCGGATTATACCCAAAAGTCTTAATGTCTCAGTAGACGCGCTTTGTCAGGCTGCTGATAAAAATGATACTAATTCTATCAAGTTTTTGTTAGAGCAATTGGTACCGGGATATAAGCCTAAGTATTTGGATGAATTAGGGCAGAAAGAAGATTTAATGAATAAGGAATTTAGTAATACTTCGGATGGTAAGATATTGAAAAAAATCGAACCAAAAAGAACTTAATGGTCTCAAAGAATTTGTCAAAAATCAATAGAATAAAAGCAAATTAAAATGCAAAAAAGTAAGCCATTAAGTTTACGTCGTAATTTTTCCTGGACATTCATTGGTAATGCTATATATGCAGCTTGTCAATGGGGAATGCTAATAGTATTAGCGAAACTAGGCAGCCCTGAGATGGTAGGACAATTTACTTTGGGTTTGGCTGTAACAGCACCCATAGTAATGTTAACTAATCTACAACTCGATATTGTTCAAGCAACAGATGCTAAACAAGAGTATGCTTTTAGCGATTATCTAGGGTTGAGGTTAATTGGAACGACGATAGCATTAGTGGTCATTGCGATTGTCACTTTGTGGACTGGATATAGCTTACAAACGTCGCTAGTAATTTTGCTGGTTGGTTTGGCAAAAGCATTTGAGTCGGTTAGCGATATATTCCACGGTTTAATCCAACAACACGAAAGAATGGATAGGATTGCAATTTCTTTAATGATTAAAGGTCCTTTATCTTTGTTGTTGTTGGGTTTAGGAGTATTTCTATCTGGAAGTGTAGTTTGGGGAGTGGCTGGATTAGTTATTGCTTGGGCTGTGGTTCTGGTTGCTTGCGATATACGTAACGGTACATTGATATTAAATCGAGTACCTAAAATTCGTCTAAACTGGAAAACTCTTATCAGCTTAATGTGGCTGTCTTTACCTTTAGGGCTTGTAAAAATGCTGCTTTCCCTAAATAGCAATATTCCCCGTTACTTTATCGAAGAGTATTTAGGTGAGAGAGAATTAGGAATTTTTGCAGCCTTAGCTTACTTAATGGTGGCAGGAAATATGGTGATTTTCGCTTTGGGTGAATCTGCTAGTCCTAGATTAGCGAAATATTACTCAGCTCGAAACCTACCTGCCTTCCGTGGCTTATTAATAAAATTAGTCGGACTTGCAGCTTTGATAGGTGGTATGGCAATCATAGTTGCCCAATTTGCTGGAAGAGAACTTTTAACTATTTTATACCGACCGGAATATGGATTACATCAAGATTTATTCGTGTTATTAATGGTCGCTGGTGCAATCAGCTATATGTCGTCTTTCCTAGGGTATGGAATGACTGCAGCCAGATACTTTCGAGTACAAACCCCTTTGTTTGTGATAGTTACAGCAATCTCAGCCATAGCTTGCTTATGGTTACTGCCTACACAAGGATTAATTGGGGCCGCGAAAGCCTTAATGGTTGCTGCAATTATGCAAGCTATATTTAGTTTGGGAGTAATTATCCATGCATTATACAAACTTAAAAGAATCAACATCGAGAGTAGGACAGAAATTAACTAAGCAGCGTCCTATACGTATTTTGCATGTAGTTGGAGGAATGGTAAGGGCTGGGACTGAAACTTGGTTAATGCATATTCTACGGAATATAGACCGGGATGCTTTCCATATGGATTTCTTAGTTCATACAAATGAAGAATGTGCTTATGATGGAGAAATTCGCTCTTATAATAGTAAAGTTATTCCTTGTTTAAACTCATCTCAACCTTGGTTATACGCTCGAAATTTTCAAGCAATTTTAAATGATAATGAACCTTACGATATCATTCATTCTCACGTGCATCACTTTAGCGGTTTTGTGTTGTGGTTGGCCAAGCGTGCTGGTATACCTGTAAGAATTGCTCATAGTCATTTAGATTCCTCTATAGTTGAATCTAACTCTGAATTGAAGCGACGTTTATATTTTATTTTGACGAAAGCATTGATTGCTCAATATGCCACCCTAGGTTTAGCAGCTAGCAACAAAGCTAGAAAAGACTTATTTTATCAAACTCAAGCCAACGAACAACGTTGGCAGTTGCTTTCATGTGGGGTGAACCTAGATTCATTTAAAAATAAAATTGATGGGTCTGACATCCGTGCGGAATTGGGTATACCTTCAGATGCTTTTGTAATTGGTCATGTGGGTAGATTTCATCCACAGAAAAATCATCAATTTATTATAGATATTGCAGCTGAGGTTGCTAAACGAGAACCAAAAATGCGCCTGTTACTGGTTGGAGAGGGTGATTTAGTTTCAGAAGTTCAACAGCAAGTAACACTAAAAGGGCTGAGTAAAAAAGTTATTTTTGCAGGTTCTCGCTCCGATGTATCCTTATTAATGATGGAAGCGATAGATATGTTTCTATTTCCATCGCTTTATGAAGGACTCGGCTTAGTTTTAATTGAAGCCCAAGCAGCAGGTGTTCGGTGTATTTTATCGGATGCTGTTCCTCCTGAAGCAGATGTAGTCAAACAATTGATGCAAAGAATGTCTTTATCGCAGCCTGCTGATGACTGGGCTGAATTGATTTTGGCTCTAAGAAATAAAATAGCAAAGATAAGCTCAACAGAAGCACTCGAATGTGTAGAGCGAAGCCCATTTAATATTATAAATAGTTTAGAAAGTTTGAAAAATATATATGTAGAAAATCTCAAAATATATGCCAATAAAATATAAGAAAACTAGTCAATCAAATAGTACCGAACACTCAAATCTAAAAGTGAAGCGTACTTCATGGTTGTTTTTTGCCTTATGTTGTTATTTGTTTTCCCAAGCTTATACAATTCCAATTGCTGCTGTTGGTCCTTCATGGGCAATTTGGCCTTGCCTTTCCGATTTAGCAATAGGTTTAATTGTACTCAGCTTCTTGTTTTGTAAAAGTTATAGCGTACCAGCATCGAATCCTAATAGACAAATATTTTTGTTGCTTATATTTGTTTTTTTGGGAGCAATGCTGTCATATGTATATTATCTAAATTTTCTTCAGGATTGGAATTCAAACGGAGTTAAAATTGGAATTTTTCAACTGTATCGTTTAGTAGAATTTACTTTACTTTTTTGGATTACAACAAAGATACCTTTAACTCCAGAACGTATCAAAACAATGAGCCGTATTGTTGATACAGTTTTGATACTAGTATGTATAGGAATATTTTTAACCTATTTTCGGATAGTAGCTTTGTCCGCAGTTACTGCCCATTTACCACCAGTTGGTGCTTGGATATTTTACGAAGGTTATGGACGTACTGGGGCTGGAAAAGGTTTAGGTTTTGTCGGCTACAATCACGCTTATACAGCGGCTCAAGTTACTTTACTCTTGGGTCTAAGAATACATTTATCACTAAATCAAAAAAATACTTTAGTAAATAATCTATTTGCTGTAATGTCTGTGATTGCTGCATTTCTAAGCGAGTCGCGCTCTGGTCTTGGAGCAATATTAGTTTATATAATTATATATTGGTCTTATGACTTAAAATATTTATTCAAATTATCTTACATATCGCTTTTTTTATTTTCTATTACTTCAGTAATTGGACTACAGGCTTCCCTATTAGAATCTGAAGATAATAAGGTTTTGCAACGTCAAAAAACATTATTTGAAGCAGGTAATAAAAATAACTTAAGCGGAAGAGATGAAATCTGGATGCAGCGAATTGATTACCTGTACGAACAACCATCAAGATGGATTCATGGGGCAGGTTTTGGAGCCGCAGCAGATTCAGGTGATAATGCACATATGCTCCCGCTTCATATTATCTTAGAAACAGGAATAGTGGGTTTATTAATGTTCTTCTTATTGTTTTCAAAGATACTCAAGTGTTTGTATCAAAATGAAAGTGGAACTAAACCAGTTTTTTGGGTAACGGTTTGCTTATTAATTGGTTCAATATCTCAAGAAACCTTTTATCCCGTCGCAGCATTAGGTCATTTCCTAGGATTTTACTTAAGTTCTGTTGCTATCGTACTGCGAAAAGAAATTATTATGTAATTTGGAACTAATTTTACTTTAAAATATCTCTAAATCCATTACTTGAGTTTGCTTGATTAGATGCAAAGTAAATTAAAGTAATTGTACCATTTGGGAACCTATCTAAAGGAATAAATTGATGCTAAGGAATTGGGTAAAATTAATATTATTAACCAACGTTACTATAGTTTTTGTAATCTTTGGTTGGCAGATACCACGCAGCATAAATTCAATTGTTTCATCACATAATGATGAACAAAAAATATTTATGAATATAAAAGCTACCTTTGCAAACTCCGATAGTGTTACAAATACTTCTATCAGAGAAGACGGTACTATTATGGTTAACAATCAACCTTTTTTCCCTTTTGGTTTATACCATGATTCCTCATATATTTCCGATTGGTATGGTAGTAACACAAAGCGTCTAGAAGATTTAAAAGTGATTTCTGCTGCTGGGTTTAATACCATCCGACCTCAAGTAGGTGGAAACTATGATGCTGATGTTGCTTTTCTCAATGAAGCTCAGAGTAATGGTATATATGTTTTGTCAAGTTTTAATTACGACAAACGCACGAAAATTGTTGATAGATACAAATTTCATCCTGCAATTTTAGGATGGGAAATTGTAGATGATGTGGATCATCCCAACAATGCTTATAGTGTCGGGGGTGTAATAGATTGGAAGGCTGAGATCAAATCAACTGACTCAAATAGAATTACATATGTAAGTGGGGCTTTCCCCACAAGGATAGAACCTTTTTTTAACTTAGCCGATGTGCTTGGTTTTCAATCTTATCCAATTGATAACGACCCAAATGTCACTAAGCCATTACGTTCTCATTACTATGCTCTAAAGTCTGTTACAGAAGCAGCAAGACGAAATAACCAATCAATTATTGCCAACTTGCAAACGTTTGCTTGGAGAAACATAGCTCCAAGTCCCAAACAATTGCGTAATATGACTTACTCAGCTTTGATAAACAACGTTAAAGGTATCATTTACTATTCGTATTTTTATCCAGGATGGGAATTGTCGGAAAATAGCGCTCTATGGAACGAACTAAAATCCTTAGTACCGGAAATTAAGCAATTAAATTCAGTATTATTAGAAGGCTCTTGGAAAAGGCTTAATAGCGGGACTGAGAACTTGTTTGCTGCACAGTGGACTTACAATGAAAGTATTTATGTAGTTGCCTTGAACGCATCACCAACCGATATCATAGAAACTTCTATATCCATCCCCGAAGCCGTTAATGGTTCTGTAGAAGCATTATTTAGCAACCGTCCACAAGGAATGATCTTTAATCAAGGAAAACTAAGTGGTTCAATTCAGCCTGAAGATGTTCATGTGTATAAGTTATCACTATAATCTGTGAGATTTGGATTAATGCCGAAATAGGCACTATCAGTTAGTAACAAAAAGGCTTAATTACCTTTATTGCATCGTTTTGTTCTAATAGTTAATTAAGTCATTTTCTTTATATTTTTCCTATCGGGATATTGTGATGGATGTAGTTGTAACTGTTGAGCAACGTTTTTGTGGCACCCCAGATGGAAAGGTATGGACGCAAACAACCTTTCCCTATTCATTCTGGAAACGCTATTTAGAAGTTTTTGATAATGTGCGCGTACTAGCACGGGTACAACCAGTTGAATCAGTACCTTCCGACTGGAAAAGTGCCGATGGTGAAGGGGTTTCATTTATCTGGATACCCTACTATATTGGTCCGTGGCAATATCTTTTGCGATCACGCCAAGTAAAACATACTGTTCGTAACGCAGTTGCATCAAAAGATGCAGTCATATTACGTGTTAGTTCGCAAATTGCTACCTGTCTTCAACCTTATTTATATAAGAAAGGTCATCCTTACGCTGTAGAAGTTGTTGCAGACCCTTATGATGTGTTCGCACCTGGTTCTATTAAACACCCTCTAAGACCATATTTTCGTTGGACATCTTGGTCTCAATTAAAGCAAGAATGTGCCAAAGCCGTTGCCGCAGCCTATGTAACCAAAGATGCATTGCAGCGAAGATATCCTTGCCCAAATCATCAAGCAGGTATTTCAGATGTAGTTCTTCCTGAATGGGCAATAGTTAATCAACCACGTTCTAAATTAAAAGAAAAGCGTACATTAAATTTGATTTTTGTTGGCACTCTTGCTCAACTGTATAAAGCTCCAGATATATTGATAAGTGCGGTAGATAAGTGCGTAGAGAAAGGTTTAGATATTAAATTAACCATAGTAGGAGATGGTCAGTATCGAAAAGAACTAGAGGCTCAAGCAGCCAGACTCATTGATAAAGATAGAGTTTGTTTTCTCGGTCAATTACCAAGTGGAGATGCTGTCCGCACTGAATTAGACCGGGCTGATTTATTTATTTTACCTTCACACCAAGAAGGATTACCAAGAGCAATGGTAGAAGCAATGGCGCGGGGATTACCATGTATAGGCTCAACCGTAGGTGGTATTCCCGAGCTACTATCCTCTGAAGATATGGTTTTGCCAAATGATGCAATTGGTTTAGCGAGTAAAATTTGTGAGATAGTAACTGACCCAGAAAGAATGAATCAGATGTCAATTCGCAATTTGGAAACAGCGAAAGGGTATACTGACGAAAAACTCCACGGACTGCGTAATGGTTTTTATCGATATGTACGCGAACAAACAGAACTATTTTTGAAACAAAAAAATTAACTTCCAAATATGAGTTAAATTTCCCATATAAAATCCATCCATCTTTCCTTTCGCTTCGTTTTAAACTAATTTTTTGATATTGCCAAAGGTTCGTCCATAGGAAAATTATGAAAAAGCTTTTAATCGTCGCCACGATTCCAGATACACTATCTGCATTTTTTACATACATTACTCGCCATTTACAAGCAAATGGCTGGCAGGTAGATGGAATGGCAAATGGAGTTTCACATGATAAGGAATGTTTAGAACTTTTCGATAATGTCTGGGATGTAGATTTATCGAGAAATCCCTTAGCTCCAAAAAATTTATTAACTGCTCCCCAACAAATTAAAGACACAGTAAATAGAAATGGTTACGATTTAGTGAATGTAACTACACCTGTGGCAGCTTTTGTAACTCGTTTAGCATTAAAAAATGCACGAAAGCAAGGTAAGTGTAAAGTGATTTACACAGCCCAAGGCTTTCACTTTTATAAAGGAGGAGCATTATATAGAAACGCAATCTTTTTAAATTTAGAGAAAATCGCTGGACCGGGAACAGACTATTTAGTAGTAGTTAATCGTGAAGACGCAGAAGCAGCAAAAAGACATAAATTTGTTGCTTCGGAGAGGGTACGTTTGATACCAGGTACCGGACTTAATGTTGAAAGATTTGATTGCAACAGTATCACTAAAGAGCAGATATTGCAGGTAAGACAAGAGTTAGGTTTATCCCCCCAAACTCATTTATTTTTGTCGGTTGCCGAGTTTATTAAGCGCAAGCATCACAAAGATATTTTAGAAGCGTTCGCTCTATTAAATCGTCAAGACGTTTATTTAGCTTTAGCTGGGGATGGCATTCTTTTAGAAGATATGCAGCAGTTAGCTGTTGATTTGGGAATACAAGATAAAGTGCATTTCTTGGGTTTCCGTAGAGATATTCCTGTATTAGTTCGAGCTAGTTTAGCTACGATTTTGGCATCAGAACAAGAAGGACTTCCAAATTGCGTCATGGAGTCTTTATGTATGGAAACCCCAGTGATTGGCAGCAATATAAGAGGAACTAGGGATTTATTGGAAGACGGGTATGGTCTTCTGTTTGAAACAGGAGATACTAAAGGTTTAGCAAAAGCGATAGACTATTTTTCAGGCAATCCTCAAGAAGCTCGTTCTATGGGAGAAAAGGGTCGGCAAAGTTTAACTTCCTATGATGTACCTTCGATATTACAAAAATATGAAAGCCTTTACTTAGAAGCTTTATCTCCAAAATCCAAGCAAATCAACCAATATTCAACACAAAACAATTGATAATAAATCTTGCAAAAGCAAACTACTGCCAAATTGGCAACAAAAATCGACCAATTTTAGTTATCTTTATTATGGATTAAAGATTAAATTCTCAATTCTAATAGGGCGATTATTCACACCTAAGTTGAATACAACGATAAGTAATATTTCATTCAATACGGAAAGCTAGTAAAGCAATGCTTTCGCCATTTTTACGTGTGTTTAATTGATAATGTCAAGTAACTTGTTTGAGTCAAGTTACATGTTTTTGTATATCTTGATTTATTTGAAAGCTGTAACAGTTAATTGCTACTAGTTACGGCAAAGTTTCTTGCGTAAATTTATAGGGTAAAGGGAATCTACTAATGGCTGCTCAAGAGTTGCGAAGCGAGCGTAGTAAGACTAGTTTTACAATCAAATCCGTCTTAGATAGGGCTGTCGCGGTCATAGCTCTCTTATTACTTTCTCCAATCATATTAATAGTTTCTATTGCAATTTATTTCCGCATGGGCAGTCCGTTGATTTTCAGTCAACCTCGTCCTGGTAAAGATGGAAAGATTTTTCTATTCTATAAGTTTCGCACGATGACGGACGAACGAGACGCTGAGGGTAATCTATTAGATGACGAATTGCGTATGACGGCTTTCGGTGAGTTTCTACGGGAAAGCAGTTTAGATGAACTTCCACAGCTATGGAATGTTGTCAGGGGTGATATGAGTATTGTCGGACCTCGCCCCTTATTGGTACAGTATCTCGACCGCTACACTCCCGAACAAGCACGTCGTCACGAAGTCAATCCTGGTATTACTGGATGGGCGCAAATCAACGGACGTAGACTGTTAGACGGGGATTGGGAAAAGAAATTTCGATTGGATGTTTGGTATGTAGATAATTGGAGTCTGTGGTTAGACTTAAAAATTATCTTGATGACAGTAGGGAAAGTTTTACGAAAAGAAGAAATCAGCCAGCCCGGTCATGCTACTGGTGCAGAATTTATGGGTAGCAAAGTAGAAGGCTAGTACCGCTTCGCGGAAGTAGCAAGTAAGAAGTAAGAAGTAGGAAGTAGCGAAAAGTGCGGTCTTGGGGGTTTCCCCCATGAGCAACTTTTCAAGAGAGGAAGTAACAAGTTTGATTTTATAGGCTTTTTAGCCATTTTTAATGGTTGCCTTATTTTCACCGAATTGTACTATTTTTTGGTTTAAGGGAAGATAACGTAATTTTGATGAGGTAAAAGCAAGTGAAACAACTGTGGGAGGTAGGGAGTGAGTTTGACTGGTCTAATGATTTTATTAGTCCTGTAAGAGGAACAGCTAATTTACCATCGAATTACGAGTTATTTTCTACTGGATGCGCTAGCTTATTTGGTTTGGAAAAAATTCTTAACCACAAGCCCGACCGAAAACTAAAGCTTCATTTACCGTGTTTTTTCTGCATGGAAGCAGCATCCAAACTGAAGAAAGCTTTTGATATTTGCTGGTACCGAGATTTACCAAACCAGAAATATCCAGATTTCGAGACGTTAAAGGCTTGTTCTGGAGACTTAGTGTTAGTGGTGAATTTGTTTGGTGTTAAATCCGCACAAGTTTGGCAAGATTGGTCAAAAGCTAATAGGGAAGTGATTTTAGTCGAAGACCATAGTCACGACCCTTTTTCTACTTGGTCATTACAAAGTCAAGCAGATTACGCAATGGCTTCTTTGCGTAAAACATTACCAATACCTGATGGTGCCATAATTTGGTCTGGGAAGAATCTATCCTTACCGAAAGCGTCTGAAAGCGAGTCTGATGGAGCTTATAAACGTCTGAGTGCAATGCTACTAAAACGAGCCTACCTGAACGGTGGCAATGTAAGTAAAGATACTTATCGACAGCTTGAAGTTGAGAGTCAAGACAGCCTGGATAAGATTGAAAATGACAAGGTTTCTGCTTTCTCAGAAAATGTTTTAAGCAGCTTGGATATAAAGGAGTTTAGAAGAAGACGAGAAGCAAACATAGAGCATTTCCTTCACCTAACTTTATCCGAACAAGAGGAAGACTGGCAGCCGCTTTTTTATTCTTGGGAAGATGGTTCGGTACCTTTTAATAGTATTATCATTTGTCGAAACCGTGAAATTAGAGACTGTTTGCGTAAATATCTAATTAGCAAAAATATTTTTCCACCAATTCATTGGCCTCAACCCCATAATGGTATGACATCAGATGATTTGGAAGCAATTGATTTATCAAATCGAATTTTAACAATCCCTACAGACCAGCGTTACTGTTTGGATGATGTTAGCCGTGTAGTTAATATTATAAAAGAGTTTTTTACTACTAGGGAGATGAATTCATCTATTTATGCAAATTCCCAATAATTTATTTAATTAATTAACAACTAAAAGCTATTGATATATGGAAACTTTAATTAAAGGGCTGTCGGAAGAACAGCTAAAATTATTACCAACAGAAGAAGATGTTGCTTTTTACGAAGAACATGGTTGGTTCATATCGAAAAAAATAGTTCCTGACGAAGTTTTGGACGAAGCATTTATAGGTACCCAAAAATTTTATAGCGGGGAAAGAGATGCGATAATTCCTTACGAAACCGGTTATAGCGATTGGAAACCCGGTGATGGTGATGCAGTCAGAAATAACCAACATGTTTCTTATCGTAAAAAGGAATTACGTAAATTACTTCAACCAATTATTGGAGCTATAGCTGCGAAGTTAGCTAGAAGTAAAGGTACCAGGTTATTTGAAGACACTTTAGTGTATAAAGCCCCGATTAAAAATAACGAATCTGGTGGTGTAGTAGGATGGCATACCGATTATTCCTATTCTTCTGTATGTACTTCTAATAATATGCTTTCAGCTTGGATTCCCTTCCATGATGTTGATGATAAAAGAGCGCCATTAGTAGTAATAGATGGTAGTCATAAATGGAGAGGTAACGAGCATATGCGTACCTTTAACAACCAGGATTTGAAAGATGTAGAAAAGTCATTTTTTGAACCTGGTAAAAAAGTTGTTGAAGTACCAATTATTTTAGAAAAAGGTCAGGTTAGCTTTCACCATTGTTTAACTATTCACGGTAGTTATCCTAATTTTAGCAATAGAACTAGAATGGCATTTGCTTTGTATTTGCAAGACTATGATAACCGCTATCAAGTCTATAAAAATCAAGGTAAGCAGGTTCATCATTTTCTTGATAATATGTGTCGCAAATTATCAAATGGTAATCCAGATTATAGCGACCCGGCAATATTTCCGACCTTATGGTGTGAGTGATTATCTAATTCAAAAATTATCCAGGTAGTTCTTTTTTTTCCTTTATTTCCACTCCTTATTAGCTTTAAATTGAGTTCAATCAAAAAATCACCTTGAAAAAATAATAATGGATACTCAAATTATCGATTTATCCAATCCTTTATGGATGGAAACCTTAGATAAAGTCAAACACGATGTTTATCAATTACCAAACTATATTTCTTTAGAAGCAAGTCGAAATAAACAGATACCGGAAGCGATTTTAATTACCGATGGAGATAAAATCTTTTTCGCTCCCTATCTAATATCGAGGTGCGAAAATATAGTAGATTCGGGGTTAATTTCAGAAGAAATATTTGACATCAAATCTCCTTATGGTTATCCGGGAATTTTGTTAAGCGAAGCAGCAGTAAACACACCTGGGTTCCCAGATGCTGCTATGGCTGAGTTTAAACAGGTATTAATTAGTAAGAATGTATGTTCGGCATTTTTTAGAATGCATCCCATACTTAATGAAAACTTTAACGAGATTTTTGCAGAAGGATTGTTTACCGAAAATGGAGAAACAGTTTCCGTTGATTTAAGAATACCCGAATCTCAATTATGGTCTCACACCAGAAAAGGACATAAAAGCACAATTAATAAGTGCAAGCGTTTGGGAATGGAAGCAAAATTTGTTCCGATTGAAGAATATTTAGATGATTTTACTGCTATCTATCAAGAAACAATGGGAAGGGTAGAAGCAGCAGACAGATATTATTCTTTTGATTTATCATATTATCAAGAGATGTACGAAGCTTTAGGCGATAAGCTTCACCTTTGTATTGTTGAATATGAAAACGAAGTAGCTTGTGCAGGATTATACACGGAAGTCTGCGGTATAGTGCAAAGCACATTGGGTGGAACCTTGGATAAGTATGTCGATTTATCCCCAAGTAGTTTAGAAACAGACTGCGCTCGTTATTGGGCACATCAACGGGGAAATCAATTCCTACATTTGGGTGGGGGAGTTGGTGCTGCAAAAGACCCTGTCTATAATTTTAAGGCTGGATTTTCTAAGCTCAGACACAACTTTTATACTCTAAGAATGATAGTTGACGAGCAGAAGTATGGCTATCTAGTAGATATGAAAGCCAAATCTTTAAATGTTCCTCTAGAAGACCTGGTTTCATCTAAGTTTTTCCCAGCATATCGTTCTCCTCAAGCACCATTAAAATGACAAAACAAATTCTACTTTCCACACCCCATATGGGTGAACAGGAATTAAAGTTCGTTCAAGAAGCTTTTGACACTAATTGGATAGCTCCTGTAGGTCCTCATGTAAACGCTTTTGAAGAGGAATTCTGCCAGCATACAGGTGCTGGTTATGCAGCTGCTGTAAGTTCCGGTACTGCTGCAATTCATTTAGCTTTGCGGTTACTTGATGTTGGACAAGGAGATGAAATATTTTGCTCGACTTTGACCTTTATTGCTAGCGCTAATCCGATTGTATATCAAGGTGCAAAGCCAGTTTTCATTGATAGTGACTATACTTCTTGGAACATGAATCCCGAGTTGTTGCGAGAAGCGATGGAAAAGCGCGCTAAGGTCGGAAAATTACCGAAAGCGGTTATGCTGGTACATCTTTATGGACAATGTGCCGATATTGACCCCATCTTAGAAGTTTGTCAAAAATATGATGTTCCTTTAATTGAAGATGCTGCTGAAGCTTTAGGGGCTAGCTATAAAGGTCGCTGTCCGGGAACTTTTGGGACTATCGGAATCTACTCATTTAATGGTAATAAAATCATCACTACTTCCGGTGGTGGAATGCTAGTTTCCGATGACGAAGAACTGGTTAAAAAAACTCGTTTTTTAGCTACTCAAGCTAGAGACCCTGCTCCTCACTATCAGCACACGCAGATTGGTTACAATTATCGCTTGAGTAATGTGTTAGCTGGAATTGGTAGAGGTCAGTTGCAGGTTCTACAAGAGCGGGTAGAAGCGAGAAGGCGCAATTTTGAAGTTTATCAGAAAGCTTTAGGTCATCTTCCTGGAATTGAATTTATGCCAGAAGCTGAGTTTGGACGTGCTACTCGTTGGTTGACTTGCCTAACAATTAAAGCCGAAGATTTTGGTGTGGATAGAGAAAAGCTACGTCTGAAGCTAGCAGAAAGAAAAATTGAATCTCGTCCGGTATGGAAGCCATTACATATGCAACCAGTGTTTTCCGAATGCGAAAGTATTGGTGGTGAAGTCGCATCAGACTTATTTTCACGAGGACTGTGTTTACCTTCTGGTTCCAATTTAACAGACGAAGATTTGCAAAGGGTGATTGAAGGGGTTAAGTCAGTTTATGAAGCTAGGAAAACTTCTCGGAGCAATTTTTCTATGGCATCCTAGCAAATTTCACTAAGAATCCGCATATCATATATTATATTTTTATAATCAAAAAATAATACTTTATTTGATGAACGTGCATCTAGGCTCGTATAAATTTCAAGCAGTTTGCGATTAATGCTTATCTGAGCTTTTTGATTCAGGACAATCACCTTAGATGCCTATCTTATTATTTATCGGTTAGTCAGAACGGTAATAACTGAAAAGTAAAGTAAACAAACGAATATATTTATGGAATCTCAAGAATCTAACTTATCGCTCGATAAGTATTGGCAAGTCCTAAAACGTCGCTGTGTACCCGGATTAGCGGCGTTTTTCCCAGTATTTTTACTTTCACTATTGTCAACTTCACTAAAAAAGCCTATTTACGTCGCTGAAGGTAAACTACAATTTCAAAGAACAAATGCAACTTCCTCATTGACAGAATTTGGAACTAGTATTGGCAAACTAGAGTCTGTAACAGAAAATACATCTAACCCTTTACAAACGGAAGCTGAAATAATACGCTCGGTTCCAGTGGTACAGAAGACTATCAGGGAACTTAACCTCAGAGATGAAGATGGAAAACTTATAGAATATAAAGACTTTCTTGATAAATTAACTGTAAACGATATTGAAAAGACAGACGTTTTAACAGTCAGCTACAAGGATTCACAACCCCAGAAGGCTGCAAAAGTTGTGAATGCTTTAATGGCAGCCTATCTAGAACATAATGTATCTTCTCGCAGGAAAGCTGCTGCATCAGCAAGGAAATTTATTGAGGAACAGCTTCCCAAAGCAGAAGCAGTTGTAAGCAAAGCAGAGGCAGATTTAGCGAAATTTAGGGAAAATAACAAAGTATATGCTTTGCAGGAAGAAGCAAATCAATCAATAGAAGTATTAGGTAATTTGCAAAATCAAGTCGGCGAAATCAAGACCAGACTAGCCGATATCAGCGCTCGGAGTCAACAGATTAATAATCAGTTGGGTATAAACTCCCAACAAGCGCTAAACATGAATTCTTTGAATCAGGCTGCTGGGGTTCAGGATGTTCTCAAAGAAGTGCAGCAGCTAGAGTCACAGTTGGCATCAAGACGTACAGTTCTCACCGATAACCATCCAGAGATAATTGCTTTAGAAAATAAGTATAATGCTTTAAGAAGATTGCTGCAAGATAGAATTCGTCAAACTGTAGGAAGCAACGGACGACTAGATGACAGATTGCAAGAAGGAGAATTAAAACAACAGCTTGCAGCAGAATTAGTCAACTTAGAATCAACTTCTTTAGGCTTAACAAATCAGCTTGCAGTTTTATCAGAATTACAAACATCTTATAAGGAAAGGCTGAAAAACTTACCAAAGTTAGAGCAGCAACAGCGAGAGTTAGAACGTAAAGTAGAAGCAGCACAGTCAACTTATTCGTTGTTATTGAAAAAACTGCAAGAAACCCGCATTGCTGAAAATCAAAATGTTGGTAATGCTAGTGAAGTATCTCAAGCTTTAGTTCCTCAAGAACCAGTTTCTTCACCATTAATTAATTATCTTTCAGCCAGCTTGCTAGGAATGTTAGTTTCTTTTGCAACTATGTATCTTTTGGAATCGCAAGATAAATCTATTAAGACTATAGAGGAAGCCAAGGAATTAACTGAATTAACTTTGTTGGGTGTGATTCCTGACTTTAGCAAGCCGAAAAAGTCTATTCTTGGCAGACAGGAATCAGAAGCTGCATATCCGAGCTTAATGGTGCGCGATGCTCCTCGCTCTCCCATTAGCGAAGCATTTCGCATGCTGCGAGCCAACCTGAAATTTATGAGTGCGGACAAAGAATTAAAGGTAATAGTTGTTACTAGTTCCGTGCCTCAAGAAGGTAAATCTACCGTGGCTGCTAACTTAGCTACCTCGATGGCGCAAATGGAACGCAGAGTATTATTAATAGATGGAGACTTACACCGTCCATCCCAACATCATATATGGGAACTGCCCAATGCCGAAGGTTTGAGCAATGTGATTGTGGGACAGGTAGAGGTGATGGCAGCTATCAAAAAAGGAATGGACAACTTAGATGTATTGACCTGTGGGGCTGTACCTCCTTCCCCCGCATCATTGTTAGATTCTAAGCGGATGGCTTCATTGATTGAAAGTTTCAGGTCATATTACGACTACGTAATTATTGACGCACCTTCATTAAACCTTGCCGCAGATGCTGCAACATTAGGTCAAATGGCTGACGGAGTGTTACTAGTAGTACGTCCGGGAGTCGTAGATTCCGTCAATGCTGCATTTGCTTGTGAAATGCTAGAAAAGTCCGGTCAGAACGTATTAGGTCAAGTCGTTAATGGAGTCGTGCCCAAAAACGAACGTCATATTAATTACTATTTTAAAGAAGAATATCCAGACGAGAAGGTTACTACAGTTGATGCAGTAAAGGTATAAGAATTGGGAATTGGGCATTGGGGATTGGGCATTGAAAAATACATACATAGGCTGTTCCCTGTTCCCTATGCTCAAATACTTTTCGGGCAAACCCTAAGTAGCGATTAAATATAGTTTATGACTGGTTTCGATATTTCCTCCTCTAACCTCTGCTAATATCCTCGGGAAAGCTCGCAAACCTCCTAAACACCGTTGTAAATATTAAAAATAGCCGATAAACTGTATCCGGGTATACTAAAAAAAGTATTTTCTATAATCCTCTGGATAGATGATAAAGAAAACGATTAGCCTGTAATTTGTAAATGTAATTGCTTGATAACAAATTGTTGACAACTGAAATAATTTGAAATAATTTTTCAAATCGAATTGTCGAAAATTAGACCTAATCCTAGGTCAAAGCGATTAATTCAATTTCAGATGGGTGAAAATTTATTCTTTACCCGGTCAAAACATAAGTCCTTATTCAATACGGACTTTTTTAATTGCAGGAACAGACACAACTTATGAGAATTGCTCAAGTAGCCCCTTTAAGGGAAAGAGTTCCGCCTCCTTCTTATGGAGGAATAGAGTTAGTAGTTAGTCACCTAACCGATGAATTAGTTCGTCGGGGTCATGAAGTTACTTTGTTTGCTTCCGGTGATTCGCTGACTCTAGCGGAGTTGGAAGCTGTTTGCGAGAAGGCTTTGCGTTTAGACCCGAATGTAGTCAATTGTGATGCCTATGAATTGCTCGAACTAAGCCAAGTTTACCAGCGAGCAGCGGAATTCGATTTAATTCATTCCCATTTAGGTGTTTTAACTTTGGCTTCAGCGGGGTTGGTAACGACACCAACAGTGCATACCTTGCACCATAGCTTTAATCCAGATACTTCAAAAATATACACCCATCATAGTAAACAGCCATACATCAGTATTAGCGATGCTCAGCGCAAGATAGACCTAAATTACGTTGGGACAGTTTATAACGGTATTGATGAAAAAAGCTATCCATTTGTTGTCGAACCTGAAAATCCGCCTTATTTAGCATTTTTAGGCAGGTTTTCTCCAGAGAAGGGACCGCAACATGCTATTTCCATTGCCAAACAAACAGGTTGGCGTTTGAAAATGGCAGGAAAGCTTGATGAAATTGATAAAAAGTTTTTTGAGCAAGAAATAGCTCCTCATATTGACGGAAAGCAAATTCAGTACTTAGGCGAAGTTAATCACGAGGAGAAAGCAGAATTACTTGGAAATGCTGCCATAACTCTCTTCCCCATAACTTGGCAAGAACCTTTTGGTTTGGTAATGACTGAATCAATGGCTACAGGTACACCAGTGATTGCAACTAATATGGGTTCTGTTCCCGAAGTTATTAATCATGGTGTAACTGGTTTTATCTGTGAAAGCCACGAAGATATGGCATCAATGATTCCTAAAGCTTTAGAACTCAGCCGTCATACCTGTCGCAAACATGTAGAGGATAGATTTTCTGTAAGCAAAATGGTAGATGGTTACGAAGCGATTTATAGAAAAACCCTTGAAAATCGCATTCAGAAGAATGGTTTTATTCACTCTACAAAAATCAAATGTTAATAAACCAATAAGAGTGCGTCTTAATCAACAACTTTTTTAACTTTTTTTAAAGGAGGACAAGATTTGTGAGCATTAGAACTAATAGCTGTCCTTGTTGTGGTGCTTCTCTGCTTCGTCACGTTCGTCAATCCGAACTTTACTGGTTCTGGTCAGAATTGCTTTCAGGAAGTTCCACTATTAAGTACAGTTAGCGTTCATGCTGAACCTAGAGCAAAGTCAAACGTCCCTTCCCAAATTGTTAAATCTTAGTGATTAATAAAATCTGAGATTAACTTACTTTTCAAAACTCCCTAACTCCACTCGTTAATATCGGGTGGAGTTTATTGATTTTAAGAGTTAGGAGTTAGGAGTTAGGAGTTAGGAGTTAAAAAATTTAAATTAGTAGTCCTTTTCATTAGTTTTGATAGGTATGTCCTATCGGACACGCTTCGCTAACGTAGTTGCGCGGTCTTCGCCAAATATGTAGCATCATAAGCTGAAGATGTTACCGCTAAAAACTTTTACCCGTCAGAATTAATGAAAAAGACTATTAGTACTCCACCACATTAATTTTGATGGGTTGATAAGATTCTTCGTAGGTTGGGTTGAACGGAGTGAAACCCAACACCCTCCACTCGTCAAAATCGGGTGGAGTTTATCAGTTAACAGTTATCAGTGTGAGAATTATGAATTTTCCCGTCGTGTAGCTCCAAATAAGAGGAGAAGAGTGGAAAGAATGAAAGAGTAAGTAGAAGAAAGGAATTTTTTTATAGCTAATTTTAGAGCAGGTCGGAAGTTGGAAGTTAAAAAATTTAATGATGGTCCACACATGACCGGTAAACAACTGATAACTGATAACTGTTGACTGTTCACTGTTGACTGTTCACTGAAAATTTCTCAGCTTGACGTTAATTAATTAAGAAAAAAGGGAATTCTATATGTAGAAAAACTTTGTCACATTGAAAAATGTTAAAAAAATCGTTATTGCAAGTCGTAATTTTACCCTTAGCATTCTTTATATCAAATCACGGTGCAGCGAATGCTTTACCGGGACAATCTATGGAAGAAGTGGAAACTTGGATTAAAGCACATCCAACATTAAGACCTCGAACCGGAGAACGCTTTTTGGTGACAAAAACCGATACCCCCGCTCAGAGATTCAGTTTCCAAGCAATGGTATCAGCACCAGGTAAATTAACTTTTTCCAACAATCGCAACCTAAGTCGTGCCGAACGCATCTCTATGTATGATGCAATAAATGGTATGAGCATCGATAAATTGAAGGAGTCTTTGCGGAGAATCTATGGCTTAGATATTTATCAAGATTTTAGGCAAGCCAAGGTTATGTACGAATACCCCAATCGTAGTACAATTAATGCAGCCCGTTTTGCAGGAACTCCTATTCAAGAAGCTTTGAAAGGTGAATTACGTGTAGGGTCGCGCTACGCTTACTGGGTAGAAGTAGCACGTGCTAGAAATGGTAAAGCTTTTACTGGTCAGATGACGGTTTTTCTTAAATCCGATTTGGATAAATTAAAAGAAGAATTACGGAATCGTTAATTGATTGTTAGTGGTTAGTTGTTAGTAGGTGGATAGTAATTGTTAAGTAGTAAGTAGTAGGTAGTATTTAGTAGTTAATATCAGGGAGCAAGATGCTCCCACTACAAACAGATGGTTATAGCCAATAACTAATAACTAAAAACTATTGATGCACATTTTCCCATTCACCTGAAAAAATGCTTTCGGTTGCGTTTGCTATTCTTAATAAGTCTTCTTTTAACATTGGGGGCCAATCTACACCAGATTTTAACCCCGCAACGAATAACTGTTGAGCTTTTACAGTTAATAAATATAAAGCATAACTAAGTTCTCTCTCAAGAGTCTTAGAATCTTTGAGGGCTTCAAATACTACTTTCAAGGACAGTAAAATTGAGGTAATTTGACCCGGAATCGGCGGTTTACCCTGTCGCATACGGGTAAGTAGCGCATCTGAATTCTGTTCACTTGCTACCGTTTGATTTAAAAGGAATTGATGAGCAGTTTCGTAGTTCATTACTAAGCACGTATTGGTAGATATTAAGCTTTAACAAACCAACACTATAGCAAAGTAGCGGTAAATAACTAGAAAACAGGAGTTACTAATTTAACAATTGACTGATATCTCTTATGTACTTATTATTGGTGAAGTCTTGATAATACTTATTTATCTTTATTTATCTTTACTAATTAAGGCAAAAGTTAGAAGTTAAACTAAGTAGTTCTTAAAATTATATTAAATACTGAAATAAATATTACTAATAACAAGAGTAAATATGTTCAATTTATGCTACAAGTCCCGAACGTAATGCTCTAACTGCTGCTTGAGTTCGGTCATCAGCACAAAGTTTGTTGAGAATATTGCGAACGTGGGTTTTCACAGTACCAACAGTTATATATAACTTCTCAGCAATATCTCCATTGCTTTTTCCCGCTACAATTAATTCAAGAATTTCTAATTCTCTTTGAGTTAACGGATAGGTTTCTAAAACTTGTTCGTATTCAGTGGAAAGCGCTTCAATTTTTACTGTTTTGGCTTGAGAAACGGTTCTATCGTCGGAAATTTCCTGTCTTATCTGCTGTAAAACTACATTGGCGATCGCCGGATCTATCCAAGAGTTGCCAGAATGAGTTAAGTAGATTGCTTCGGTGAGTTTATCAATGCTTGTATCCTTCATATAATATGAATCGGCTCCTGCTGCGAAAGCTGCAAGTACAGTATCATCTGTATGATTCATTGTTAAAACGAGGATTTTCGTTGAAGCGTCTCCTACACGACTTTGGTACTCCTTAAATTTTCGAGTAAGTTCAATACCATCAATATCCGGTAAACCAATATCTACAAGTGCGATGTCTGGTCTTAGACTTTCTAAGGTTTTCAACCCTCTAGTTCCATTCGCTGCTTCTCCAACTACTTTCAATTCTTCTGAAGCCTGCAATGCAGCCTTGATACCCATTCTAGTTAAATCATGGTCTTCAATTAAGACAATACTAATTTCTGTCATTGTTAAGCTCTAAACAAACGGTTTATATATCTTGAAAATCTTCTTTACAATTGAAGCTTCTCTATATTGTCAGTCATAGCTAAGCATAAATGTTTTCTACATGAAATATATCCATCGACAGAAATAACTTTATATATTTTGTTTAGTCTTTTGATACAGATTAAATTATAGCTTCGGATATATAGAAGTTTTGAAACTATAGTAATTTGACTTTTTTTTAAGTTATATATCTATTTATTAATAACTTCGTAACTGTAATTATAATTTTTGTGTTAATTAAAGAGTCATATAAGACTCAGGAAGGAGCAGATAACAAAGATGATGAGAAATTAATATGTTTATTAATGTCGTAATTGTTTACTATTGTCTACTTCCTATTTTCTTTTTAGAGTAACCTATGAAGATAAAGTTTATAGGGATAAAAGCACTTTTTTCTATTTCACGAAATTGCTTATAGCCATGATACATTCTATCTTGAAAGTAGTCTTGCATAAGTAATAGAACTTGAATATATTTACCTTAAATAAATTCATACT
>ERZ1740052.145-NODE-145-length-23965-cov-5.533626_pt1 | contig 23965 bp, 25 predicted proteins | sample MGYA00581750_ERZ1740052 | MGnify/ENA primary metagenome ERZ1740052 (study PRJEB43018, sample SAMN04849743) | marine metagenome | isolation source: floating plastic debris | place: Pacific Ocean | collected 2008-08-30 | study: EMG produced TPA metagenomics assembly...
CCATTGACCTTCGGGTTATGAGCCCAACGAGCTACCAGACTGCTCTACTCCGCGAAACATTATACAATATAGAGTTTTAAGTTATTATTAGTATAAATGATATCACACTTCTAAACTATATGTCAATAGTTAAACAGAAATATTTCCCATTAGAAAGTACAAATAACATGAAATTGAGCTTCAAATTGATGCTTTGCTAGTTTTCATTGAAATAAATCTGGTAAGATAAGTAAATGGGCGTAATAAAATAATTCATCAGCAATCTATACTTCTACAGTCCAAAAACTTTGTTTACCTTTTTGTATATTAACTTCGGGAATTATTACTAAACTACGGTATTTTTGATTGTTAAAAACTTTAATCAAGGAGTTGGTTCGAAGTTCATCAAAAAACTCAATTAATTTTTTTAATTGGTAATAATCGGGAGATAACTTTGTATATTCCAAAGAATACTGAACTCGGAACTGGACCATTCTATAAGGAGTGTTATCTAAAAAATTAATTTCATAAATTTATATTATTACGTTCTATTGTTTTCTTAAAGTAAACAGAATAAATCCTAAAGCTCTATTTAAAAATAAGGAACTTTAAATCTTTTCCAACCAAATTGAGATAAATTATGATGAATTAATGAAATAATAATTTGTATCAAAACTATAAGTTTTGTACAAATTACTAGACTCTCATTTTTATTAAAAAAGTAAGATAGCGAAAGAAATTTGAGTTTATTTAAATATTAAACTAATGAAACTTTACCACCTACTGCTTCAATTTGTTCTTTGGCATCTTCAGCCGCATCTTTTGCAAGACCTTCTTGAATTTGTTTTGGCGCTGACTCGACAAGCTCTTTTGCTTCTTTTAGCCCTAAACCTGTTAATCCACGAACGATTTTTAGAACTGCAATCTTTTTATCACTAGGAACTTCATCTAGCATAACTGTAAATTCCGTTTTTTCTTCCACTTCTTCAGTTGTTACTGGTGTTGCGGCCATTACCATACCACCTCCGCCCACAGCAGAGGCATCTACATCAAACGTCTCTTCAATTTTTGTAACTAATTGTGAAGCCTCTATTAAAGTTAATGATTTTAATTCTTCAATAATCTTATCGATTTTTTCTAGTTCTGACATTGACATAATTTTTTAGTTTTATTTTATAGATTTACATTTAATTTATTTTCGACACTTTGGAAATTCGAATTTAATCACAAAATATTTATTCAAAGATATCCAAACCTAGTTTAATCGATGAACCCATCGTTGTACAAATGAATAAACTTTTAAAATATTTTCCTTTTACACCAGAAGGACGGTTTTGCTCAATCGAATTATATAAAGTTATTAAATTTTCACTCAATTGTGTTGTTGTAAAATTTGATTTCCCAAAATTTACATGAACAATTCCAGTTTTATCTGCTTTATATTCAAATTTCCCTTTTTTAAAATCTGTTAACGTTTCTGTTAATGTGGTTGTAACTGTACCAGATTTTGGAGAAGGCATTAAACCTTTTGGACCAAGAATTCGTCCAAGTTTTGCGAGCTTTGGCATCATATTTGGTGTTGCAATTAATAAATCGAATTCTATATTACCCGTATTAATTTTTTCGATCAATTCTTCATTTCCCACAAAATCCGCTCCTGCTTGTTGAGCTTCATTTATATTTTCTTCATCCGTTAAAACAGCAATTTTTATTTGTTTCCCGATTCCATGAGGTAGAGTTACCGTTGTTCGTAATTGTTGATCTGCATATTTTGGATCAATATTTAAATTAACATGTAATTCAACAGATTCTGTAAATTTTGCTGTCGCAGTCTGTTTTAATGCTTCCAAAGCTTCTGTTATATTTGAATATTGAATATTTTTCGTATTTTCAAAATTTATTCTGTGACGTCGAGATGATTTTCGCATAATTTTCTCCATTAAAAAATTAGTTTGCCTTTGATTCAATCTACAACGGAGATGCCCATATTACGAGCAGTTCCCTGGACAATTTTCATAGCACTAACCAATTTTGTAGTATTTAAATCGGGTAATTTAATAGTTGCAATTTCTTCTAATTGAGCCTTTGTAATAGATCCGACAATAGTTTTATTTGGTGTTGGCGAACCATTTTTAATTTTTGCTGCATTGGCTAATAGAACTGATGCAGGAGGTGTTTTAAGAATAAATGTATAGCTTCGATCTTCATACACAGAAATTTCTACTGGGATGATTAAACCCATCTTTTCATTAGTACGTGCATTGTATTCTTTGCAAAATGCTGCAATATTCACACCATGTTGTCCTAATGCCGGACCAACAGGTGGAGCGGGTGTAGCTTTCCCTGCTGGTAGAGCTAATTTGATTAGTGCCGTAATTTTTTTAGCCATGAAAATTCAATAGTATAATTTAATAAAAATATTTAAAGAATTGTAATTTTATTTTTTTGTAACTTTAAAATAATATTAAAGTAGTTTTTTAAAATTAGCTACAAATTATCTATTTAATTAAATTCTAAATCAATAAAAACAAAAACCTCTAAAAAAAGAGAATCGCGTCCTAAAGGACTTGAACCCTTGACATCTAATTTTGGAAACTAGCGTTCTACCAACTGAACTAAGGACGCGCTTTAATATTATAATATTTAAAAATAAAAAGGGCAAGTTTAAAATTTTAATCAAATTAATCAAAAGACGAAAAAAAAAATGCAACGATCCAATTCGCCATCAAATCGATTTCTTATTAATAAACATCTACCACATAATTTTTTAGCAGAGAAAACTATTCTAAGTTGTTTATTAATTAATTCAGAAATTATTCCAATAACAATCAAAACATTGCCTATTGAGGCATTTTATTTTCAAAATCATCAAGAAATTTATCAAGCAATCATTTTTTTACATGAAAAAAAAACTTCAATTGATATCTTAACATTAATAAGTTTTTTACAAGACAATGGGCAATTAGCACAAATTGGAGGAATTAAGATATTAATTGAATTAATTAGTCAATTACCAAATCTGATCTATTTTGACGAATATTTAGGATTAGTAAAAGATAAGTTTATTCGTCGTACTCTGATTCAATTAGGGTACGAAGTTGCCAATTTAGGATATATAACAAATATTCCATTAGAGACAATTTTAATTGAAGCTGAGAATAAACTTTTAAATTTAGCGCAAATAAATTTAAAATCAAAACCAAAATTGGTTGATACCAACATTGAATTACTAGACCAAATTTTTCTCGATTTAAAGACAAACTATCTAAACCCTAGTTTATCAGGCATATCATCTGGATTTTATGAATTAGATGCTATTACCCAAGGATTTCAAAAATCAAATTTATCAATTATTGCGGGACGTCCTTCAATGGGAAAAACAGCTCTTGGCCTTAATATTGCATCCAATGTAATGAAACAAAAAAAATTATCAGTTCTTTTTTTCAGTCTGGAAATGTCCCGCGAACAAATTATGTACCGATTCTTATCAATGGAAACAGGAATTAGTCAAATAAAATTACAAAGTGGCAAACTATCTAAAACAGATTGGTTAAAACTAAATAAAATTATTAAAATTTTTTCACGTCTTCCTTTAATGATTGATGATACATTTAATTTATCGACTCAAGATATACGTTCAAAGATAAAAGAGATGTTATTAGAACAAAATAAAATTGGACTAATTGTTATTGATTACATCCAATTAATTGAAAGTTCACAACTAAAAATCGAAAACCGGACCCAAGAATTATCACAAATCAGTCGTTCTTTAAAAATGTTAGCGAGAGAATTTAATATACCAGTTATTGCTTTATCACAATTAAGTCGAAATGTTGAAAATCGAGTTGATAAAAAACCAATGCTTTCCGATTTACGGGAAAGCGGTTCAATTGAACAAGATGCGGATTTAGTTATTCTTTTATATCGTGCTGATTACTATAATTCAACATTTTCAAAAATAAAAAATAACCAAACAATTGAGTTAATCATTGCAAAACAGAGAAATGGACCCACTGGGAGTATAAGCTTACAATTTTCTGAAAAATGTATGAAATTTTTGAACATTTAGTTTATAGAAAAAACAATAATGCCCAGAACCAGAATCGAACTGATGACACGAGGATCTTCAATCCACTGCTCTACCAACTGAGCTATCTGGGCTTACAATAAAATATAACAAATTTGTATCAAAAAAACAATATAATTTTTAATAAAATTAAAAATTGACATTTGAAAACATTTCTTGTAATTTTATGTTTTGAATACAGCGTTTTGCTATAAGACTTAAATCTATTAAATCATGCCAGAGTCGTAAGAAAGCAGCATTGTATAGTCAGTTTATTTCAATACTAACCTGTATTCATTTTTTACTTTGATTCTAGAAATTTGCTTAAAAAACAGTTATTTTTTTCTAAATAATAATATTATATTTTTTTTTTAAAAGTTGATACAATATATATTGGAGTTAATCTTATTGCTTTTAACTTTAATATTTACTGTAAACAATAAAAAGGAAAGAACAAATGACAGCTTCGTTAGGAAATTTTATAGCTAGTTTATTTGCAGGTGCATTTATTGCATTTGCAATTGGTGGAGTTTTAGTTTTTATTAGTCGAACGGATCGTATTATACGATAAAACTTACTTATAAATGTATCAAGATAATTTCTTGATTTCACTTTAATAATTTTTTAATTAATCTCCTATAATAAAGAGAAACTATCCGATGATTAATTTTAGTTTTGGACCTAATATTTTGTTAGGTATTATTGTAATTACTGGAGTGTTAATTTTGTACTTTTTAAGAAATGTTAAACCGGAAGTTGCACGAGATGAAGATATTTTTTTTGCAACAATTGGTTTATTGTATAGCTGTATCTTAATAATTCATGGATGGCGATTAGACCCGATTTTAATGTTTAGTCAAGTTTTAATTATTATTACCGCATTAGTTGCTGGTTGGGAAAATATTCGATTAAGAGGTTTAATTGCTAATATTTCAAAAATAAATAAGCGGGAAAGATAAAAAATGTCAAATCTTACCGATTATCTTGGTTTCAAATCTATAAATAATCATTTAAAATTATGTTCAAAAAACCTTTACAATATTTTTCTTTCATATTCTTAAGTATTTTTAGTGTGTTTTTAACAACAGCTTCAGCTATTGAATTAGATGAGGCAACTCGAACAGTGGTTGCTGATGCATCAGGCAAAACAATTACTTTGACCCCAGAACAAGTGAAACGTGGTAAACGTTTGTTCAATGCAACGTGTGGAGCATGTCATACAGGAGGGATTACAAAAACTAATCCTAATGTTGGTTTAGATCCCGAAGCTCTTAGTCTAGCTACACCACGTCGAGACAATATCGCTGCTCTAGTTGATTACTTAAAAAATCCAATGACGTATGATGGTTTAGATTCAATCGCTGAAGTTCATCCAAGTATTAAGAGCGCTGATATTTATCCGCGTATGCGATCAGTAACAGATGAAGATTTAACAGCTATGGCAGGACATATTCTGTTACAACCAAAAATTGTAAGTGAAAAATGGGGTGGCGGAAAGATTTATTACTAAATTTTTCACTTCAATATTTCTTAGAAATTTTTAAAAATTTCTAAGAAATATTAAAAATTTGTGATATTAATACTGTAAAACTTTAGTGAAAGCATGTAGCTCAGTGGATAGAGCATCAGATTCCGATTCTGAAAGTCAAGGGTTCGACTCCCTTCATGCTTACGAGGTTATTTTTGAAAGATACAAAATGTTATTTTAGGGGCTGTTTTGGTTTCGACATTTAAAATTAAATCATATATGATGCAGGTCGAAGTTTGTACTCTTCGTAAAAATTTACAACATCTAAATTAAATGCTAGTAATATTATTTCGTTTATCACTAAATCCGTAAATTCTATTTTTGATGAGAAGAATTGGTCAAAATTAAGATTTGCAATTTAATTTCAATTGTATTAATATTTTTCACTAAATTTTTGTCCGATAAATTTTAGTTTAGACTTTTCTTTTTATTTCCATTGTTGTACTCTACAACTATGCCTGTGAACGAGTATATGAAAAAATGTTAAATGGACATGGGTTCAATTCCCATCAGTTCCAAAAATTTGCATCTATGGCCGAGTGGTCGAAGGCACCGGACTCATAATCCGTTTTCCAATAGGAACATCACTGGTTCAAATCCAGTTGGATGCATGAGTTTATTTTATTATTGTCTTTTTGAAACTGGACTTGTAAACTTAATCTTATAAAAATAATTTTTTTCAAAATTTTATAGATTATGCTTAAATTAAACACCCAAAAACTTATTAAAAACGTCGAAAAGCAATTTCTAAAGGTTAATATACCTCTATTTCATATTGGTGATAGTGTTAAAGTCGGAGTTAAAATTATTGAAGGAAACAAAGAACGGGTCCAATTTTATGAAGGAACAATTATAGCTAAGAAAAATACTTCGATAAATACAACAATAATAGTTCGAAAAATTTTACAAGGAATTGGGATTGAACGTGTGTTTTTAATTCACTCACCCAAAATAGATTCGATTAAAATATTAAAATCAGCGAAAGTTCGTAGGGCAAAATTATATTATTTACGTAATTTAAAAGGTAAAGCTAGCCGATTGAAACAAACATTTAACTAATTTAAAATTTTGCGAAAAAAAAATAAGTTGTAGCCAATTTAAATTGTATAATGTAAAGTAGGAAAGTGTTTTTACTTTCTAAATTATTAATATTAAGGAGTAATATGGTTACTTATAAGGTTACATTATTAAGTGAAGAAGAAGGAATTAATTCAACAATTGATTGTAATGATGATGTGTTTGTTTTAGATGCAGCAGAAGAAGAAGGAATTGAACTACCTTATTCATGTCGAGCAGGTGCTTGTTCCACTTGTGCTGGTAAAGTAACAGAAGGTACAATTGACCAATCAGAACAAACATTTTTAGATGATGATCAAACAGATGCTGGATTTGTGCTAACATGTATTGCGTACCCAAAATCGGATTGTACTATTTTAGTTCATCAAGAAGATGAATTATACTAAGAAATAAAAAAAAATAAATCATCAAAGAAATGATATGATTATCATTTCTTTGATAATTGATAAGAATTTAAAAGTTTAATTCAGTAGCCTGAACTTTTTCAAATTGTTTTTTCTTTAAGACTAAAATAATTTGTGTAACTAAAACACTTAAACAAAATAAAAGATATCCAATAATACGAATTGGGTTTTGTAGAACAATTTCAGACTCTTCTTGTCCAAATCCACCAACATTTGGATCAGAGTTTAATCCTTGCTCCGATTTTTCAATATCACCTTGTTTTACGACTAAATTTAATCCTGCTGGAATTATTTGTGAAGTTTTTGTCCCATCAATTCCAGCAATTTCAATAGTAGAGTCGCCTTTCTCCGATTTTTGAATGTTAATAATTTGTCCTGCTTGAGTCGCATTAAATATGTTTACATTACTCTTTTCACCTGTTGGATACACTTGACCTCGTCCTCGATTGCCACCCACATAAAATGGATACGTTAAGTATTTAATATTCGAATTCTTTTCTGGATCTGGAGCAATTACAGGAAAAATTAGTTCTTGATGTTTTTTACCAGCAATTGGGCCTACTACTAAAATATTATCAAATTCAGTACTATAAGGTGAAATAAAGACTCCTTTATTTTTAGCTTTTACTTCCGCAGAAATTTGATTTTTTGGTGCCAATTTAAAACCATTTGGTAATATCACAATTCCTCCAACATTTAAATCAGCGGGTTTACCATTAGCGCCAATTTGTTTTTGATTTGTATCATAACCAACTTTAACCTCAATTTCGAAAATTGAATTTGGTAAAACCGCTTGTGGAGCTTCAATTTCAATTGCTTTTTGGTTTAAATGGCAGTTAGCACATGCCAATTTTCCATTTGCTGCGCGTGGATTTGAATAATTTTGCTGTGCAAAAACTGGATACGCTGCCGATTCTTGAATACAGAATCCAAATGAATTTACAGCAATTGTTAAACTAAATAAAAGACTTTTAAAAAATTTATGAATTGTCATAGTTTCAATACTTCGAAAATTTAGGTATTTTATAGATAAATTAATTCTTTAATAAAAACAAGATACCTAATCCAGAAAAATACAAAATTAATATCGCAACAGATAAAAGTAATTGTGTTAATGGATCAGTTGAGGGTGTTAAAATTGCCCCGAAAATCGTTGACAATAATATTATATATCGCCATGCTCCTAACATTTGCTTAACAGAGACAAGATCTAGCATTCCGACCAATATTTGAATAATGGGAATTTGAAACGCAAGTCCGGTACTATAAAACAAAACTAAAATAAACTCAAAATATTGATCGAAAGACCAAAAAGGTTCCAATACTTCTTCACTATAATTTAAGAAGAAATTTAGAGCAGCTGGTACCAGAGTGTAATAAGAAAAAGCTAGTCCTAGACTAAATAAAAACAATGAACCAAATAATAAAGGTAAAATAATTTTCTTTTCCTTTTTAGTCAATCCGGGTAATAAAAATAAAATTAATTGAATAATCACAAATGGACTTGAAGATAATAATCCGGTATAAAATGAGATTTTAATTGTTGAAATGAAGTATTCACCTGGTGAACTTTGAAAAAATTTCACATTATCGACTGGTAACTCTAAAATTTTAACTAAATCTTTTACTTCAATAAATGCTACACAAGTTAGAAGTAAAATAATCCAAAAACTAAAAAAAATTCTTTGTCGTAATTCTTCAATATGTTCCTCAAATGGGAGCTCTAATAAAACAGTTGTATTCTTCTTGAAATTGAAATTAGAATTAGTAGGCATTTTACAAAATAGAAATATAGTATTTTTTTATTCATGTTCTAAAAATTTTATTCATTAGAGTAATGAATAAAATTTTTAGGACAATAGCAGCAGTAGAACTAAGATAAATAATTAACAGCTTCCAGGCGTGCCGTTGCTTTTTTTAATTCGATAGATGCATCTAAACGAGCTTTGCTTGTTCCTGCGTTCTCAACAGCCAAAGTTGCATTTTCCAATTCTTGTGTAGCTTGATTTAGCTCAAGATTAGTAAGTTCTTCGATATTATTTACTAAGACTGTTACTCGATTTTGTTCAATTTCGGCTAGACCACCACATAAAATAATAGGAGTCCACTTATTATTTAATTTAATTCGTAATAATCCTGTATCCAAAGCTGTTATTAAAGCTGCGTGACCTTCTAGAACCCCGACTTGTCCAGTTAATCCAGGCAAAACAATTTCATCAGCTGTTGTCGAACAAATAACTCTATCGGGAGTAAGAACACGAATATTTATAACCATAGTTTAGGCTCCTTATTTTAGAGTTTCTGCTTTTGCAATTACTTGATCAATATTCCCTACAAGATAGAATGCTTGTTCTGGTAAATCATCTAATTCGCCGTTTAGAACCATAGAGAATCCTTTAATTGTATCTTCCAAGCTTACATATTCACCAGGTGAACCTGTAAAAATTTCTGCTACGAAAAATGGTTGAGATAAAAAACGTTCTACTTTACGAGCACGTGCTACTATTAAACGATCTTCTTCCGATAATTCATCAATACCTAAAATTGCAATAATATCCTGTAATTCTTTATATCGTTGCAATGTTTCCTTAACATTTTCTGCAATAGCATAATGTTCTTCACTAACAATCCCTGGCTGTAGCATTGTTGATGTCGAATCTAATGGATCAACTGCAGGATAAATTCCTTTAGCTGCCAAATTACGTGATAATACAGTTGTTGCATCTAAATGTGCAAAAGTTGTTGCTGGAGCTGGATCAGTTAAATCATCTGCAGGTACATAAACTGCTTGGATTGATGTAATTGAACCTTGAGTTGTTGATGTAATGCGCTCTTGTAATGCGCCCATTTCTGTCGCTAACGTAGGTTGATAACCTACAGCCGATGGCATTCGGCCTAGTAAGGCTGATACTTCTGAACCTGCTTGTGTAAAACGGAAAATATTATCAACAAATAATAAAACATCCTGTTTATTTACATCACGGAAATACTCTGCCATTGTTAATGCAGTTAATCCTACACGCATACGTGCTCCCGGAGGCTCATTCATCTGACCATAGACTAAGGCAACTTTTGATTCTGAAAAATTATTTTCATTAATTACACCAGATTCTTTCATTTCCTCGTATAAATCATTTCCTTCACGAGTACGCTCACCGACTCCACCGAATACGGATACACCACCATGAGCTTTAGCAATATTATTAGTAAACTAAGTGGACCATTTCGATCAACACTCGTCTTTCGATCCGGACATGAAAGTTTCCCTTCATCCGGCTCTCGGTTTAAAACCCTACTACGGAAAGCTAGTTATAATTATTATTTTATGGACACAGAATTTTCAAAATGACTCTTTTGGATGTGACAATGTTTGTGAAGCGCTTGTAGGTTTTTATACCTGTCTAATCCACCCTTCGATCTAGGAATAATATGATCGACTTCGATATGATCCTCAGGAGTGAAACTAACACCACATCTGGCACAGCAACCATTTTGAATTCGTATTAATTTAGAAACTCTGTGATTGAACCCAGAATATTTTTCTGTTCGTTTTGCCCAATATAGATGATTTCCATCATATGGGGATACTTTTCCTTTGATTTTTACATATTGTGCAGAACCAACCCATGTCATTTTAGGCAAAAAGTTTTCCTGTAGCTTGCCATATTTTGTTAAGCTTTTGCCAGCTAATATCCAGTTGTTTTTATAATCCTTTCCTCTAAAATGATAACTCTTCCCTTCCGGAAAGTATTTCAATTTTAGAGCTGTTCGGGATCTAAGGCCTTTTGATTTTCTACGGAATACCCATGCCTTAACTTGGTTAAAGATGAGGTAGTCCATTTTAGAAAAATCTTGACTACATTCAGAGTATCGGAAGTAGTTTGCCCAACCAATAATTCGACTGTTTAGTAAATTTATTAAAGAAAAGCTTGAAGCAGATCTATTTCTTTGAATTATGTCGCGAGTGCGTTGTATAATGCGAGCTCTACTTCTTCTCGATGGATGAATTTTGACTTTATACGCTCCATTAGATCGTTTGATTGAGATTATCTGGAAGCCAAGAAACTCAAAACCTTCAGTTGAATTAACTATCCTTGTTTTTGCCTTTGATAGTTCTAATCCCGCCTCGTTGTTTAGCCATATTGCAACTTGTTTTTCGATTTCAATTATATCTACCCGTTCAGGAGCAGTGATAACAAAATCATCTGCATATCTAGTGAATCCTACGGCAGCCATACGGTCTCGTTTTCCTACATTAGAATTTCTTCCTGTAGTTGGATACCATGTGTTCGCATACCAATTTTTAATATGATCCCCCAATCCATGCAATGCGATATTTGCTAAAAGTGGTGAAATAACACCTCCCTGTGGCGTGCCCTCCATTGCTTGGATGACTTCATCAGGTCTATTCAGGTAACCTACAATAATATCTACTTTAAGCCAGGCCTTTATCTGATTTTCCATTAGATCAAATGTGGACAATTTCTTAAGTAGTTTATCATGATCGATCCTGTCAAAGCATTTTTGAATATCGGCGTCAAGAACATATCGAGATTTTCCTCTCAAAGAGAGAAAAAGTGTAGCAGTGGCATCATGACACGATCTTCCTGGCCTAAATCCGTAGGAATTAGGTTCAAAAATGGCCTCCCACTCTGGCTCCAAGGCAAGTTTTACCAGCATTTGTTTTGCTCGATCATCGATAGTCGGAATGCCTAAGGGCCGACGTTCGCTTTTTCCAGGCTTCGGAATGTGGGTCCGTCTAATAGGACTGGCTTTTCCATCAAGCTTAAGTCGATAAGCTAATTCAATCTTTTTCTTATGTGAAATTGCTTTCACCTTATCCACACCAGCGGTGTTATGTCCTTTATTTTCTGTGGTAACACGTCTAACTGCTAGTAATCTAGCATCTAGGCTAACAATAATCCTACGCTGAATAGCGTGAACTTTTGCTCTATTTCCTTCCACACTAGCTTTATAAACACGTCTTTGTTGTCTAGAAATCCTATTCTGAACTAATGTCCAATTAATGTCATTCCACGCTATCTTGCTCATATTGACTCGATTGCTTATATTTTAAACCCTCTTGAACGTCTGCATATCATTTACACTGCTATGCGCATAAATGCATTGACTTCTTCCAAGAGTCTTTCATCTAATAGTCATACGGGACTACGATCCCTACCTTCCTTGATAGCTATTCATTTCGGGAGAGCTATTAGATTTTACACTGTTCCGCTAATTTATCTACGCAGGTTAGATGTGTACAATATACCTAGGCCGTATATGCGATAATACATATAATTTCTAAGCGCAGAGAACTAATCAATCCTCCACGTTCGGGCCATCTATTGATTCCTCTCAGACTTTATTTTAGTAAATAAATCAGTTATGGTTCGAAGATAGATACTTAAATACATTGGGACTAGAATACAAGCCCCTCTTAGCGCCATCATACTGCATTTCATATACCTTTGCTTAACTTCCTCATTTGTAAGATGAGTAATCAAGGTTTACAAACTGAATGCTTAGTCATTCGGGTGAGTTTTCATCACCATAAATTAGAAGTTCGCACTAATAATGTTTTAATCTTAATTATGTATTTTTAACGTTTTTTTTCTTCTGTTTTAAGACTAGACAGTCGAAATAGAAGAAATAAACAATCAGTAGGATTGCCTTGTAAACGTCCAATTTATCTGCATGCAATCCTAGTATATGTTGTAGCACGTACAATATCGGCAGGATTCTCTGAGCACAAGTAAGTAACAGTAGATTTTAATAAGAATTCACGCTTCCCTGGTCTAGGATTAGCATCAATAGCTGACTGTGCTACAAAATGATCATTCTTCTTCAGAGAATGACCTAATGCTTTTAGACCACGTTGTGTGACGTGATCATCTATTGGAAGACACTCTTTAAGGCCCTCGTTAACAGCATTATAAGCAGCAATATCGTCATCTGCTTTAGAACTCCCAAACCTTCTCTGCTGAATTCTTACTCTACGCGTAATAAAGCTTGTCCCAAAATTACCACAGAATTCACCTACATTATCTAGCCAACTCATATAAAGCTATCTCCAATATTACTAGTTAATATTTAACATCTTGATTAATAGAAATATATTAATCAATAAATTCAAGACAATCAAATAGATTCTCAGTAACTTTATCAGAATCATTAGAATCTATTACATGTTGGGTTGCAATATCGGATGTTTTCTGAATAGAGGTATTTGTCGCGTAATAAGCAAGGCCAGGTCCAACCCCGCATTCACAAAGCCACAGAGCTTCAGCCGCGATTATCCCACTCCATTTATCTAGTGTTGATGCAATTGAAAATAAATACATAACAATTTTTTTTTTATTTTAGTGCGTGGATTTTTCTCTTTTGAAAATTTCTGTTAGAATACAAAAGATTCCTTCCAAACAGGTCGCACAATTAATTCCATAATTAATACTGTTTTACCTACACCAGCTCCACCAAATAAGCCAATTTTGCCACCACGTCGATATGGTGCTAATAAATCTACTACTTTAATACCAGTCTCAAAAATGGAAGGTTTTGTTTCCAATTCGGTAAACGAAGGAGCATCACGATGAATTGGTAATGTTTCATTAAATGGAACTTCACCTTGCTCATCCACAGGTTCACCAATAACATTGAAAATTCGACCTAAAGTAGGTGCTCCTACTGGAACATTGATTGGTGTACCCAAATTAACAGCTTCAACCCCGCGTTTTAAACCATCAGTTGAACGCATTGATACTGCTCGAACTTTATTATCACCTAATAATTGTTGAACTTCAACAATATTTTGTGAGCCATCATCTAAAGTAATCTGAATTGCAGTATAAATTGGTGGTAAAGTTCCATCTGAAAATTCAATATCTAATACAGGACCAATAATTTGAGTAACATAACCAGTGTTCAAGCTTGTTTTTACCATTTTGATTTCACATATTTTAAATACTGAAGAATAAACATACTTTCGGCAATTTCTTACCAAATAAAATTTTCAAATTAATATTGATTGTACACCAAAATTTTTGTATCTTTTGATTTTAAATGAATTCCTGAAAAATAAAAAAGTAAGCTTTTTAAATTATTTTGTTTAAGCGACCTGTTACTTTAAGCCAATTTCTAGCACCTGGGTAATTATCTGGAGCAATCCGTAAAGCTTGAATCCAATATTCAGCTGCTTGATCAAAAAGTTTTTTTGATAATTCCAGATATTCCTCTCCAACTGAAGTTTGAACTCGAAGTGCTTGAGAATGGTAAATAACAGCAATATTATTTAAAGCTTGGGGAAGATTGGAATTTAGAGATAAGGCTTGGTGATAAAATTCTAACGCTTGAGTATATTTACCGGTGTTTCCGTAAATTAATCCAATGTTATAGAGGGTATAACTGCGATCATACGGATCTTCCTCAAGTTGCAAAGCTTCATAATAATTTTGCAAAGCCTCAGCATAACGGCCTCGCGATTGCGCACTCATACCAGCTCGATAATATGAAAACGCGGCTTTTTCTTGTTTACTAGCTGGTAAAACTTTTAAAAGAATATCCGCAATTACTGTGAAAGTTTTATCAATAAAATTTCCCATAAAATAACTCCTTACAAATACATACTAGACTTTTGTCTATTATATAGTATATCAGGTTATATCTCTGCTTAAAATTGTTATCTTTAAAAGACATTTAAATTCCAAGCAGAAGAATATTTTATTTATTCTTACTAATTTAAATTTGAGGCAATAAATGGACGTAATGATAGTAAGCGTGCTCTTTTGATAGCTTTAGATAGTTTTTTTTGTTGTTGAACTGTTACTCCGGTAGCTCGACGTGGAAGAATTTTTCCTTGTTCTGTGACAAAAAGTGACAGTAAATCTATATCTTTATAATCAATAGTTTGCTTTATATTAATCGATGATGTATTCTTTTTTTTTAAAGCCATAGAATTATGTATTATTTAATTTCTTTATGAATAGTTCTTTTATTACAATGTGGACAATATTTATTGAGTTCCATTCGTTCTGGATTATTTCTACGATTTTTTTGTGTCGAATAACGAGAAACACCAGATGAACGTTTATCCAAGTTTGAACGACATTCGGTACATTCCAAAGTAATCAAAATTCGAGTACCCTTAGTTTTCTTTGCCATAAAATTTTTATAATTATAATATTATTATTAGTTTGCCTTAAAATTTCAATCTTATCAAGACTTAATAATTTAAATTAAAGAAAAAAATTTTTCTATTAAAAACTTTTCATTTTTCTAGAAATAGATTATACTGAATCAAAAATTAACTTGTTAAAAACTAAAAATTTAAAAATTACTCTATGGCGAATTCAAGATCTGCAAGAAAAAGAATCAAAATTAATGAGCGTAATCGATTAATCAATCGTTTTTATAAAAGTTCCGTACAAACTTTAATAAAAAAATTTTTTCAAAAATTAGAAATTTATAAGGCTTCGAAAACTTCTGAAGATCAAAAAACTGTTCAAGAAGCTTTAAATTCAATTTATAGTTTGATTGATAAAGGAACAAAAAAAAAGGTTTTTCATAAGAATACAGCTGCAAAAAAAAAAGCAAGACTGGCAGCATCTTTGAAAATAGTCTAACAATTTGAGAAAAAATTAATAATAAAAATAAAATTTAAGTCAAAAAAGAGATTTTATCTTTATTATTATTCTACATCCAATTAAAAAAACACTTCAATCATACTATTATTTACACAATTATGAAGAAAAATCTAAATTATAATTATATTAATACTTTACCTGATTTTCTAGCAATGCAACGAATTAGTTTTTGTTGGTTTATTAGTAAAGGTTTAACTCAAGAATTATCTTTATTTTCGCGAATTCACGATTTTACTGCGAATATAGAATATATCATATTTGGAGAAGAATATAAATTAATTAAACCTTCCTATACATTATTAACAGCGAGAAAATATAGTAACAATTATAAAGCTCAACTGATAGTACCTGTTGAAATACGAAATAAAATATTAAACAGTATCAAATATCGAAGTAAATTTCCTATTACAAATTTACCTCTTATGAGCAGTGATGCTACTTTTATGATATATGGATGTGATCGGGTTATTGTCAGTCAAATTATTCGAAGTCCTGGAATTTATTTTGAAAAGAATAAGAATCAAAAAATTCGAAATCAGTTTAAACGAATATCTTATAGAGATATTACTAAACTTCGTTCCTTTATCCCATCTGGTGACGCATTTATTTCTGAACCAAATTTATTTTTCACAGTACCCACAAGACCAAAAACAAAAATCATTGCCAATTGGTCTAAAGGTTCTATCTACTATTATTCAATTAAAGGTATAAACCAAATCAAAAAATCTTCAACATTTTGTTTTTTAAAATATTTTAAGCTGTATCAAATTATTTCAAAAACGAAGAATAAGACAAAAAAAAAGCAGTTAATTAAATTGTTTATAAAATGGATCAAAATAACTAACAAAACTAATTATTTTCAAACAATTTTTTTAACTGAAAATCTAGATTCTTTATTGAAATATTTTAATTTTTTAGTCAAAATATTAGTAAAGTATCAGATTTTTTCAAATGACTATTTATCACAGAGGACTTTAAGATCGAAAACAAATAATTTAGAACAATTTCAAGAACAAAATAATTATTTTAAAATTTTACAATTATTTAATTTACCTTCTATTACGTTATTAAAGTTATTAATACTGTATGATGATATCTTAAACTGTTCACAAAATGATTTACATGTTAAATTAAATTCGGATTTATTATTTGTCACTCAACAGCCTCTTAATTGGTTCATCGACTTAAAAAACTTTTCATTTTTAAGTAAACAGATTAGTTATAGCGTTTCTAATTTAACAAATTTTACACAATTTTTAAAATTTCAAAATTTATGTTCTAAAATTGATTTTTCCATTACTACAAAAGATTTGAGCAAATATAGAAGTCCTTCTAAAAAAAGGTACCATGAGGAATTTCAACATAAATATTTAAGAACTCGAACTCAATTTTTGCTTTACAAAAACGATTATGAAATTCAAACAAACTATAACAAACGATATGACAAAAAAGAGCTTTATACAGCAACTTTAATTCCAGAATCTGGTTCATGGATTAGGTTATTTTTTCAAAAAAATACAAAGATTAATTCATATAATTATCCAGTAAAAAATCAAGAAGATGAGATTATTATTCAATTAGATAAAACTAATCAAAAACCAGTATTATCTCTATTAAGAGACACAGGTTTAACTGACTTAGAAATTTATCAAAGTTTAGAACATGCTGAATTTTTCTATTTCGATAAACCTTTATTAATAAACTCAAGATATTCAAATCAACTAATTGCTCGTTTCGATTTAGATCGAAATTATTTGAAAAGTCTTTCTGAATTTTCAAAAATCTTTAATCCCACTTTTTATCAATTAGGAAAAATTGGTCGACTAAAATTAAACGAACGGCTGAATTTAAAATTAAGCAATCAAATTCAGAGCATAACTTACGAAGATTTATTCGCAATTATTGATAAATTAGTTAATTTATCTATTTCCAAAACAATTCAAGATGATATTGATCATTTAAAAAATCGTCGAGTTAGATCTATTGGTGAATTATTACAAAATATATTCCAAACAGGTTTTCAACGATTAATTAGAACATTTCGAAATCAAACGAATAAAACGGATTCGAATCAAATATTAAGTTTTAACATTGTTGACACTACTATTAGAGAATTTTTTGGTTCCAGCCAATTATATCAAAATTTAGATCAAACAAACCCTATATCCTCTTTGACACACCGACGTCGAATTAGAGGATTAGGACCAGGTGGACGTGATCGCGATAGGATTAGTTTTGCAGTTCGAGATATTCATCCAAGCCATTATGGCCGTATTTGTCCAATTGAAACGCCCGAGGGTCAAAATGTTGGATTGATTGCTTCTTTAACAACCTGTGCACGAGTCAATAGTTCAGGATTTCTTGAAACGCCATTTTGGCGAGTTGTGAATGGAAGAGTTTTAAAGACTAGTCAGCCTATCTATTTAACTGCAGATATTGAAGATTTATATAAGATTGCTCCTGCAGATATTGCAATTAACAAAAATAATTATTTAATTCGAAATGTAATTACAGTTCGATACCAACAAGATTTTATAAGTGTAACACCCTCTAACGTCGATTTTATCGCAATTTCAACTGTTCAAGTGGTTTCTATCGCTGCTTCTTTAATTCCATTTTTTGAACATGATGATGCCAATCGAGCATTAATGGGTTCAAATATGCAGCGGCAATCAGTACCTTTAATTTTACCTCAAAAACCAATTGTTGGAACTGGATTAGAAAATCAAATTGCAATGGATTCTGGATTAACTTTAAATTCTCAATTTTCAGGAATTGTAAATTTAGTGACAGCAAATAAAATTATAATCAGTAACAATAATGGAAAAAAATCAATATATAAACTACAAAAATATTTACGTTCAAACCAACAAACATGTATTAATCAGCGCCCAATTGTTTGGAAAGGCGAAAGAATTAAATCAGGTCAAATTTTAACGGATGGACCGGCGATAACAAGTAGTGAACTCTCTCTAGGTCAAAATGTTTTGGCGGGGTATATGCCATGGCAAGGTTATAATTTTGAAGATGCTATCCTAATAAGTGAACGGCTTGTCTACGATGATATTTTTACATCAATTCATATTGAACGTTACAAAATTGAAATTGATAAGAGTTTGGAAACTTCTGAAAAAACTACAAAGATAATTCCAAATTTAGAAGTATCAGAATTAGAACATCTGAACGATGAGGGGATTGTAATTGTTGGTACATTTGTAAAATCTGGGGATATTTTGGTCGGAAAAGTGATTGCAGAAACCAATTCGGAACAATTTCCAGAGTCTAAGCTTTTACGTGCAATTTTTGGAACCAAAACAAAAGGAATTAAAGATACTTCTTATCGGATGCCAAATAAAAATTCGGGAAGAGTAATTGAAACAATAAGTTTTAATAAACGTACAAAATTAAGTTATAATTTTTTTCAAATTTATATTTTTATTGCTCAAATTCGAAAAATTAAAGTTGGGGATAAAATTGCTGGACGACATGGAAATAAAGGTATTATTTCTAAGATTTTACCGAGACAAGATATGCCGTTCTTACCTGATGGAACGCCCATTGATGTTATCTTAAACCCATTAGGTGTTCCATCGAGAATGAATGTTGGCCAATTGTATGAGTGCTTATTAGGATTTGCTGGAGATAAATTGAATTCAAGATTTAAAATTCTACCATTTGATGAAATGTATGGGATTGAAGCTTCGAGAATATTAATTAATAAAAAATTACGACAAGCTTCTATTGCAAAAAATGAAAGTTGGATTTTTAATCCTTATGCCCCGGGTAAAATGGTCTTAATAGATGGAAGAACTGGTCTAGAATTTGAAAACCCAGTAACTGTAGGAAATGCCTATATGTTAAAATTAATTCATTTAGTAGATGATAAAATGCATGCAAGAGCTTTAGGTCCTTATTCTTTGGTTACTCAACAACCTCTTCGAGGAAAAGCTCAACATGGTGGACAAAGATTTGGAGAGATGGAAGTATGGGCTTTAGAAGGATTTGGAGCAGCTTTTACATTAAAAGAATTATTAACAATTAAATCTGATGATATGGAAGGGCGCAGTAAAACACTAACTGCGATTGTAAAGGGACAACCAATTTTAGAATTTGGGATTCCGGAATCATTTAAAGTTTTGTTACAGGAATTACGTTCCATTGGATTAGATATTAGTACTTATAAAATTAATAATTTTAGTTCAGATAAAGATTATGGCATAGAAATAAACGTATTGGAAGAATACAACGCTTTATCAAAAACGTTTTCTCCTATCTCTAGCACAAATGATATTCCATTTTAATAAAAATTCATTATGATAAAATCAACAAAGGAATTTGATTATATAAAAATTAAGTTAGCGTCCCCTTTACGAATTTTACAATGGTCACGTAGAAAATTACCAAATGGCCAATTTGTCGGTGAAGTTCAAAAGCCTGAAACAATTAATTATCGAACTTTTAAACCTGAAATGGATGGCTTATTTTGCGAACGAATCTTTGGACCGAATCGAAATTTTGAGTGTGCTTGTGGCAAATATAAACAAGTTTATTACAAAGGTTTAATCTGTGAAAGATGTGGAGTGGAACTTACCGAATCACGTGTTCGTCGACATCGGATGGGATATATTAGTCTAATTTATCCTGTTAGCCATGTTTGGTATATCAATAGCCGTCCAAACTTCATGGCATTACTGTTGGAAGTTGAAGGAGTAGAAAAAACACTTAACACACGTTATAGTAATGACTCTCTAGAATGTTCAAGGTGTGGTTGTCTAAAATTACTAACATCTACAATGGTCGATTTATGGGATGAGCGCATAAAACGAATTAAACTAAGTTCATTAGCTTATTTTGTTGCAGATGATGAAATTTCACTTTATGGCTTATATTGGGATTTTAAAAAATATAGAAAAAATCGGCTACAAGGCCGTAGTCGATATGATTTAAAACCTTATCCGAAGCCTGAAAATCTTCGATCGAATGTCCCAAAATATTTATTGGAAGAAATTCCAAACTATCTAATAGGTACTCCATTAATTAAACAAGAATTAGAAAAACTTAATTTACCGATGGAAATTCTATCAACTCGTGAGTTTGTTCTATCTTGTACAGTAGTTTTAAGTAAAGAAGGAAGAGTCTACGTTCAAAACAACAAAAAAGTTTATAACCATACAATAGAATGGTCACGTAAATGGGAACAACAACGTTTATCTAAACTTCGAAATAATGCCATTAAACGGATTCGAATTTTAGAAAACTTAATGGGAACAAGATCAAATCCGGCTTGGATGATTTTAACACTTTTGCCTGTAATTCCGCCTGCATTACGCCCTATGATTCAATTAGACGGAGGTAGATTTGCGACTTCAGATTTAAATGAATTATACCGTCGAGTTATCACACGCAATAACAGACTGCTACGGTTGTTAGAAGTGGATGCTCCAAAAGTAGTGATTAGAAATGAGAAACGTTTATTACAAGAATCGGTAGATGCACTTATTGATAATGGGAAACGTGGGAAAATTGCTTTAAGTGCAAATAATCGGCCATTAAAATCATTGTCCGACATTATTAAAGGAAAACAGGGACGATTTCGACAAAATTTATTAGGTAAACGGGTAGATTATTCAGGTCGCTCTGTTATTGTTGTAGGACCGAGTTTAATATTAAATGAGTGTGGGCTTCCATATGAAATGGCAACTGAATTATTTCAACCTTTTATAGTACGAGAATTAATTAATCAAGGTTTAGCAAGTACTATGAAACTTGCCAAAAACTTAATTCAACAAAATCAACCAATTATTAATGTAATATTGGAAAAGATTATGCGAAAGCATCCTGTTTTTTTAAATCGTGCTCCAACATTACATCGGTTAGGAGTTCAAGCTTTTCAACCTATTTTAGTTGATGGCCGTGCCATAAAGTTACATCCATTAGTGTGTTCCGCATTTAATGCAGATTTTGACGGTGATCAAATGGCGGTTCATGTTCCCTTATCAGTCGAGGCACAATTAGAATGTTCTTTGTTAATGCTTGCCCCTTACAACTTTTTATCACCAGCAAATGGTGAACCGATTATTTTACCAAGTCAAGATATGGTTTTAGGATGTTATTATTTAACTGTAAATAACATTTCAAAATTATTGGGTTCAAGTCATTATTTTTCAGATTTAAATGATGCTATTCTTGCTTATAATCAAGGAAATTTAGAAATTCATAGTACAATCTGGGTTCGTATTAATCAAAAACAAATACCAGAAGATAAACCAATTCAAATTATTCCCCTTAAAGATGGTACATTTATTGATCATTATCAAGATCGACAAATTCGAAGAACCGATCAAAACGAAATACTTGTAGAATACTTAAAAACAACAACTGGTCGAGTAATTTTAAATTATACGATCCAAAAAACTTTACCGTCTTTCGAAACCTAAATAAAAATTTTCAACTTTTTAATTTTACTTATGAAAAACTATATTTATCAAAATACCTTAATTGGTAAAAAACAATTACGTAAATTACTTGCTTGGAGTTTTACCAATTATGATTCGATGCAAGCTTGCAAATTAGCCGATGAACTAAAATATTTAGGTTTTAAATATGCAAGTCAAGCTGGGATCTCAATTAACATTGAAGATTTAAAAGTTCCATTTGCTAAAAATTTAATGTTAGAAACGGCAAATCAAGACATTGTTAATACTGAAAAATTGTATTTGAAAGGTAAAATTACTGAAACAGAAAGGTTCCAGAAAATTATTAATACTTGGAGTTTAACGAGTGAATCATTAAAAAGTCAAATTATTTACTACTTTAAGAATTATGATCCATTAAATTCAGTTTATATTATGGCCTTTTCGGGTGCACGTGGGAATCTTTCACAAGTTCGTCAATTAGTTGGAATGAGAGGATTAATGGCAGATCCTAGCGGTCAAATTATGAACTTACCAATTAAAAAAAATTTTCGCGAAGGTTTAACAATTACTGATTATTTGATGTCCGGATATGGTGCAAGAAAAGGAATTGTCGATACAGCATTAAAGACCGCAAATTCTGGTTATTTAACACGTAGATTAATTGATGTAGGGCATGATATTTTTATAAGAGAAAAAGATTGTCGAACTGACCATTCTTTTCTGTTTCAAATAACAAATTCTGATTTTCAATCCTCGGAATCAATTTATCAAAAATTGTTAGGACGTGTAATCAATAAATCTATTGTTAATCCAAAAACCAATGCTATTATTATTCAAAAAGATAATCAAATTACACCAAATATAATTGAGAAATTTCGAGAAAGCAAAATAACAGACTATTATGTTCGATCTCCATTAACTTGTCAATTATATCGAGCGGTATGTCAAAAATGTTATGGTTGGGACTTAGCAAATGAGAATTTAGTGGATATTGGAGAAGCAATTGGTATTTTAGCTGGACAATCCATAGGAGAACCCGGAACGCAACTAACCATGAGAACATTCCATACTGGGGGGGCTTTTACATCTGAAGCTCGACAACAAATAATTAGTCCAACAAATGGTATAATAAAATTTCATAAGGCATTAAAAACTGTTTTAATAAGAACAAACCGTGGTGAAAATGTTTTAATTACAAAAAATTCAGGATTAATGTTTTTAATCCCAGATAAAAAAACAGAGCCCTTTATCTCACTTAAAATTGCACGTAATACCATAGTATTCCCTAAGAATAACCAATATATACTAAAGAATAGTACTATTGGAGAACTATTGAATACTAAGAAAGAGGTTCGAACCGAAATTAAACCAATATTAAGCGATATTTGTGGTGAAATTCTAATGCCTAGTCTACAAAATGAAACAGATTTAGATGATAAGAATAAATTATTATGGATTTTGTCAGGCCAACTATATAACAGTCCAAAAAAATCTTACATAAATTTTTATCCAGATCATAAATTAAATTGTTATAGTTACGTTTTTCGGACAAAATGCATTTCTCATTATAATGGAAAAATTAAAGTAGTTAATAACCAGTTTAATTTATATCAAAGATTAATAGAAGTAACTAACTAGGTTTATTCATTAAAAAAATCACATATTCATAAACATATTAATCCTATTCAGCAAAAAAACTACTTATTAAAAATCAATAATTTCTCTTATATTTTGAAAATTTGTGTTAAAAATAAAAATCCATTTTTACAATTACCAACTCATAATGAACCGGCTCTTCACCTTACAATATTGTTTAGAACTTTAACTGTAGGACACCTTTTTAATGATAGGGG
>ERZ1740052.146-NODE-146-length-23958-cov-5.846672_pt1 | contig 23958 bp, 19 predicted proteins | sample MGYA00581750_ERZ1740052 | MGnify/ENA primary metagenome ERZ1740052 (study PRJEB43018, sample SAMN04849743) | marine metagenome | isolation source: floating plastic debris | place: Pacific Ocean | collected 2008-08-30 | study: EMG produced TPA metagenomics assembly...
CAACTGCTGCAAGAGCGCTTTTTGGATTTTCAGTTAACTTTTAAATCATTTTTAACAAACAAATTAATTAAATGAAAAAAATAATTTTTGGATTAGCATTTATTTGCTTAGGAATTATTGCATGTAGTGAGGATTTTACAAATAATCCTCCAGAAAATGTTCAGGACCTTGATACTTTCTTTCTTGAAGAAAGTAATGTTGAGCAAGCTGTTATCGGAATTTATGATTTAATGCAGTTTAATTATGCCAGAGATTGGCATAGTGCATTTTTAGTAAAATTATTACCAGGAGACGATGCAAATGCTGCTGGTGGAAATTCAGGAGATCAACAACAATTACAAGATATTGATGATTATACAAATGTATCTACGTCAAATTCATCAATACAAAGTATTTGGGATCTTTATTATAGAACGATCGCATTATCTAACTTAGTTATTCAGAATTTAGAAGGTAGTAGTTTAAGTAATAAAGATAGAGCTGCTGCTGAAGCTAAGTTTTTTAGAGCTTGGTGTTATTTTGAATTAACTACAATGTTTGGTGATGTGCCGTTACGTTTAAAATTACCAGAAGGAGCAGAAGATTTTGGTTTAGGTAAATCACCACGTTCTGAAATTTATACACAAGTTAAAGCAGATTTAGAAGATGCTATTCAGTTTTTACCATCAAAATCTGCAGTGTCAGATGTGTTTAGAGTTTCTAAAGGAGCTGCGGAGGCTTTAATGGGGAAAGTTTTAGTTTTTGAAGGAAATTATAATCAAGCTATTCCATTTTTTGAATCAGTAATAAACGATCCATCTCATGATTTAGAAGCAACTCCAGCAGATGTTTGGTCTGTAGATAATGAATTCGGTCAAGAATCATTATTAGAATTAGGATATATTTCTACTACAGGAAGAGATTGGGGAAATATTGCTTGGGGAGGTAGAAATGAAAGTAATCTACATATCCAATTAATGGGGCCAAGAGGTGATGGAATTTTTAATGTAAACTCTATTGGTTTATTAAACGGTTGGGGATTCAATTTACCAACTAATAAATTAGCAATGGCATTTGATGCTAGTGGAGATGTAGTAAGAAAAGGAGCAACTTTAATGACAGAAGCTGAGTTAATTGCAGCAGGAGGAGCAGTAGATGCTGGTTCTGCTACAGGAGGTGTAATTTGGGATTATGAAGGGGCTATACGTTTAAAGTACGCTACAAGATCTGAAGATACTAGTTCAGGAGGAGTTCGTGAATTAAATTATACTACAAATTTCCGTTTATTCCGTTACGCAGAGGTGTTGTTATTAGCTGCTGAAGCAGACAATCAATCCGGAAATGACCCAGCGGCTAGAACTGAGTTAAATAAAATTAGACAAAGAGCTGGTTTAGCTGATATAGATCCTGCTACTTCTGGAAGTAGTTTATTTGATGCAATTGTAAATGAAAAATTCTTAGAATTAGCTCACGAAGGTCAACGTTTTTGGGATTTAGTAAGATGGGGAAGAGCAGCTACAGAATTGGCTGGTACTGGTTATACATCTAAAAACGATTTATTCCCAATTCCTCAAACTGAAATTGATAAGAATACTGGACTTACTGATGCAGATCAAAATCCAGGATACTAATCCTGATAAAATATCATAGCTGTAGATTGTATTTGAATTAATAATCTAAACTTAGTAAAGCAGTATGATTTTTCATGCTGCTTTATTAATTATTCATCTGTTATTTATGAGAAGTTTTCTGAGTTTTTTTCTTATTGTTCTTTTATTGGGATGCAAACCTCAAATTGAAAAAAATAAAAATTTTAAAATGTTTTCTAAGGTAGATTCTAAGGAGACAAATGTCAATTTTAGTAATGATTTAAAGGAAACAGAAAAATTTAATTACTTCACTTATACCTCTATTTACATGGGAGGGGGAATTTCTATTGGAGATATTAATAATGATGGATTGTTAGATGTTTTTTTTACAGGAAATCAGGTGTCTAATAAATTATATTTAAATAAAGGTGATTTAAAATTCGAAGATATTACTGATACTTCAGGCATTTCTGGAGATAATAGATGGTATACAGGAACTACAATGGTCGATATCAATAACGATGGTTATATGGATATATATTAATCTCTTACTGGTATCGATGGTGATAAAAAAAATAAATAAAATGTCAATAATAAAGACAATACATTCACTGAAAAAGCTGAAGAATATGGTTTAGCTGATACAGGAAATTCTGTGCAAGCTACTTTTTTCGACTATGATAATGATGGAGATTTAGATGCTTATATAGCTAACTATCCAAGAGCACATCCTTCAACTTCAAATATGGTGTATAAACACCGTATGGAAAATATTAAATCTGAAGAATCAGATAGGTTGTATAGAAATGATGATGGAAAATTCACTGATGTTTCTAAAGAAAGCGGAGTTCAGAACTATAGTTTTTCATTAGGAATTACAGCTTCAGATATCAATAATGATGGATGGACAGATTTATATGTATCTAATGATTATAGTGTGCCAGATTTCTTGTACATCAACAATCAAGATGGAACTTTTAAAGAAGTGATTAAAGAAGCTACTTCACAAACAGCTTTTTATGGTATGGGAATCGATATTGCAGATATCAATAACGATGGTTTTATGGATGTTTTTCAAGCAGATATGGATTCTGATGATAATCGTCGTCAAAAAGCCAACATGTCTAGTATGAATCCAAGGTTATTTTATGAAACAGTTTTATACGGTTTTCATTATCAGTATATGCACAATTGCTTGCAGTTAAATTCTGGATATATTGAAAATGGAATTCCAAAATTTTCTAATGTTTCACGTTTAACCGGAACTTCTTCTACAGACTGGAGTTGGGCTCCATTATTTGCTGATTTTGATAACGATGGTTATAAAGATTTATATATCACAAATGGAACAAGAAGAGAAGTAAATAACAAAGATTTCTTTAATAGTATTGGCGATGAAAAATACGATAATCTTACCTTATTAGATAAAACTAAAAAAATACCAAGTGAGAAGATTGATAATTTTATGTTTCAAAATCATAACGGATTAGAATTTTCAAAAGTCAATCAAGAATGGGGAATTGAACATAAAGGTTTTTCAAATGGTGTAGCTTATGGAGATTTAGATAATGATGGAGATATAGATTTAGTTGTGAATAATATCGATGAGGTAGCTACGATTTTTAAGAATAATGCTTCTGAAAAGAATAATTTCTTAAAAGTGAAATTTAAAGGGGATCATCAAAACCCTTTCGGAATAAATGCGAGAGTTCACGTTTTTACTAAAAATCAAAAACAAGTTCAAGAGTTAACATTAACTAGAGGTTTTCAATCTTCAGTTGCTCCAGAATTATTATTCGGATTAGGTAATATTTCAAAAATAGATAGTGTTAAAGTTATTTGGGATACAAAAAATGTTGAGGTTGTAAAAAACATAAAATCTAATCAAACATTATTTTTTAGTAAAGAAAAAGCTATAGCAAAAGTTAGTATAAATAAAGAAAGTACAAACTTATTATTTACCACCAATCAAAAATTATCTCAAGAAATCAAACATTTTGAAAATGAACACGACGACTTTCAAACGCAAGTTTTGTTACCGCATAAAATGTCAACTTTAGGGCCAGCTGTTGGAGTTGCAGATGTAAATAACGATGGCTTAGAAGATATTTATATTGGAGGTTCTTACGGAAAATCAGCAAAATTATTTATTCAAAATAAAGATGGTTTTCAAGAAGATAAAACCACAATTTTCAAAAAAGATGAATTATCAGAAGACACAGGAACTTTATTCTTTGATGCTGATAATGATGGAGATCAAGATTTATATGTAGTTAGTGGAGGTTACGAATTTTCTTCAGATTCTAAGAGATTTATAGATAGGTTATATATAAATGATGGAAATGGAAAATTCTCGAAATCGAAATCAATTCCAGAATTAAAAATTAGTGGATCTAAAGCGTATAAAATTGATTTTAATAAAGATGGAAAACAAGATGTTTTAGTTTTAGGAAGACAATTAGCAGGGAAATATCCAATGCCAACATCTTCTTTTATTCTCGAGAATACATCTACAAATACTTCAGTTCAATTTAATAATGTTACAGAAAATATCGCGCCTAATTTTCAAGATTTAGGTATGGCAACTAGTGCTTTAGTTGTAGATTTTGATAATGATAGTTGGGACGATATTATCATTGTTGGCGAATGGATGCCAATAAAAGTATTTAAAAATAATAAAGGAAAGTTTACAGATGTTTCCGAAAAATTAGGTTTATCAAAAGATACTACAGGTTGGTGGTGGAGTATTGCTTCTGGTGATTTCGATAATGATGGAGATTTAGATTTTGTATTAGGAAACAACGGATTAAACTATAAATATAAAGCTACTGAAGATGAAACTTTCGATATCTACATGAAAGATTTTGATAAAAATAGAAAATCAGATATCGTATTAAGTTACTACAATAAAGGAAAGCAATATCCTGTAAGAGGAAGGCAATGTTCTTCTGAACAAGTTCCTGGGATAAAAAAGAAATTTAAAAATTATGATGAGTTTTCTAGAGCAACTTTAATTGATGTTTATGGGAAAAAGAATTTAGAAAACTCGTTGCATTACCAAGTAAAATCATTTGCTAGTATTTATCTAGAAAATAAGAATGGAAAATTCGAGATAAAAAAACTTCCTGTAGAAGCACAGTTGTCGAGCATTAATCAAATTCTTGTAGATGATTATAATGGTGATGGTAATAAAGACATTTTAATCGCTGGAAATTTACACAACTCAGAAGTAGAAACACCTCGAAACGATGCAGGTTATGGATTGCTATTGCATGGTGATGGAAACGGTAATTTAAATCCTGTTCCGGTTACAGAAAGCGGTTTCTTTACAAATGGTGATGTGAAAGATTTACAGCGAATACATATAGCAGGAGAAGAACATATAATTTCTATCAAAAACAACGATTTCATTCAGTTTATAAAAGTTGAAAAATAAGATGAAAAAAATAATAGTCCTTTTGGTAATTCTAAACGCGATAGCGTGCAAAGAGAATGTAAAACAAGTTAAAGAACAAGCAGAATTAGAGTTTAAAATTGATGCAAAATTAGGAGAAGGAGCAATATGGAATCATATTTCTAAAGAATTGTATTGGATCGATATAGAAGGAAAGAAATTGCATATTTATAATCCAAGTTCAAAGCAGAATTCTTCAATAGAAATGCCTTGTAGAATTGGTACTGTTGTTCCAAGTGAAGACAAAAATAAAGCTATTGTAGCTTTAGAAGATGGAATTTATGTAGTAAATACAAAAACTAAAGAATTATCGTTGTTGTCAGATGTTGAGTCGGATATGACGGAAAATCGTTTTAATGATGGAAAGTGTGATCCGAATGGAAATCTTTGGGTAGGTTCAATGCATTTAGCACAAAATAAACCGAATGCGAACTTATATAAAATTAATGAAAAAGGGGAGAGTGATAAAATGCTAGATGGAATTACAATTTCTAATGGAATTGTTTGGTCAAAAGATAAATCTACTATGTATTATATCGACACACCTAAAGGGACAATTCGTGCCTTCGATTATGATAAAAAAACAAGTGAAATTTCTAATGAAAGAGTAGTGGTAACTGTCGATCCAAAAGATGGTTTTCCTGATGGAATGGCTATCGACGATCAAGATATGTTATGGGTTGGTATGTGGAATGGAAATGCTGTGGCTAAATACAATCCAAAAACAGGAATCTTAGAGAAGAAAATTAAAGTACCAGCACACAATGTAACATCATGTGCTTTTGGTGGTGATAATTTTGATGAATTATATATAACTACAGCTTCTGTAGATATGACAGATGAAGAGAAGAAACAATTTCCTTTAGCAGGTTCGGTGTTCAAAATTAAACTAAAAGAAAAAGGAGTTAAAAGTAACTTTTTTAAGAAACCAAGTATTCAAATTGCTGAATTAAAATAAACAACTACTTAAATGAAAATAACCAAATTAATCATATGTACACTAGCATTAGTGTTGGTTTCATGTAAAAATGAAGAAACAAAAAATATAAGTAATAATCCTGTTGAAGAGAAAGTTCAAACTTTATTGGCTAAAATGACTATTGAAGAAAAAATCGGACAATTAAATTTAAGAGGAACATCAAGTAGAGTAAAAGGTTCGTTACCAAAAGAATTAAAACAAGCGGTTAGAGATGGTAAAGTAGGAGCTTTTTTAAATGTAATGAATACTGATTATGTTGATGAGTTACAAAAAATTGCAACAGAGGAAAGTCCGAATAAAATTCCATTAATTTTTGCTAGAGATGTAATTCATGGTTTTAAAACAATTTTTCCAATTCCTTTAGGATTGGCAGCGTCTTGGAACCCAGAAACTGTAGAGGCTTCTTCAAGAGTAGCTGCAGTAGAAGCTTCATCTTCAGGTATTCGATGGACATTCGCTCCAATGTTAGATATTGCCAGAGATAGCCGTTGGGGTAGAATTGCAGAATCTCCTGGTGAAGATCCGTATTTAGCATCAAAATTATCAACAGCATATATAAAAGGTTTTCAAGGAGAAGATTTAAAAAGTGCTACAAGCATGATTGCTTGCGCTAAGCATTTTATTGGTTACGGAGCAGCTATTGGTGGTCGAGATTATAATACAGCAATAATTAACAAAGAGTTAATGCAAAATGTGTATTTACCTCCTTTTAAAGCAGCTTTTGAAGCAGGAAGTCAAACGGTAATGACTTCGTTTAATGAAACTAACGGAATTCCAGCTTCTGGTGATAAAAAGTTATTGAAAGATATTTTAAGAAAGCAATTAAAATTTGATGGATTTGTAGTAAGTGACTGGAATTCTGTAACTGAAATGATTCCTCACGGATTTGCTAAAGATGAAAAATATGCTGCTGAAATAGGAATTACTGCTGGATTAAATATGGAAATGACCAGTAAATCCTATGAAAATCATGTAAAAGATTTACTAAAAGAAGGAAAATTAAATGAAACTCAAATCAACAGTTTAGTAGCTGAGATTTTACGAGTAAAATTTAGAATGGGATTATTTGAAAATCCGAATAGAGATAAAAATCATACTGGAAATTTATATGCTGAATCACATTTAGAATTGGCAAAAAAATCTGCAATTGAAAGTTCTGTTTTATTAAAGAATGAAGGAAATATTTTGCCTTTCAGTAAAGAAACTAAAATTGCTGTAATCGGACCATTAGCGGATAAACCAAGAGAACAATTAGGAACTTGGACTTTCGATGGAGATAAAACACATACGGTAACTCCAGTAGCGAGTTTCAAAAAAGCAAATGTAAACTACAACTTCGTAGAAGGATTATCATACAGTAGAGACGTGTCTGAAAAAGATTTTCAAAAAGCAATCGCCGCAGGAAAAAAATCAGATGTTATTGTTTTTATTGGTGGAGAAGAAGCAATTCTTTCTGGTGAAGCGCATAGTAGAGCGAATATAGATTTACCAGGAGCGCAAGAAAAATTAATTAAAGAATTAGCAAAAACAGGGAAACCAATTGTGTTGGTTATCATGGCAGGTAGACCAATTACATTAACAAATATTATTAACGATGTCGATGCTGTTTTAATGGCTTGGCATCCAGGAACTATGGGAGGACCTGCTATTCACGACATGCTGTTTGGTGTAAAAGAGCCGCAAGGTCGTTTACCAGTTACATGGCCTAAAGTAGCAGGTCAATTGCCATTGTATTATAATCATAAAAACACAGGAAGACCAGCAATTCCTGAAGAGTTTGTGCAAATGAACGATATTCCTGTAGGAGCTTGGCAAAGTTCATTAGGTAATACTTCTCATTATTTAGATGTTGGTTACACGCCTCATTTTCCTTTTGGATATGGTTTAAGTTACACTTCTTTTGAGTATAGTAATTTAAAATTATCAACGAATAAATTAACTGATACAAATAAAATAACTGTTGAAGTTACTGTGAAGAATACAGGTAAAAGAGATGGTGAAGAATTAGTACAGTTTTATGCGCAAGATGTTGTTGGAAGTATTACAAGACCAGTAAAAGAATTAAAAGGGTTTAAGAGAGTAAGTTTAAAGCAGGGCGAGGAACAAAAAGTAAGTTTTTCTATTGGTGTGAAAGATTTAAAATATTACAACAGCGAACTTATTTACGGAGTAGAAAAGGGAGATTTTAATGTTTGGATTGGAAAAAACGCTGCAGAAGGATTAAAAGGTAGTTTCGTTTATGAGTAGTAAAATTATCATCTTAATGGGAGTAAGTGGTAGTGGCAAATCTACTATTGGAAAATTACTTTCTGAAGAAATCGCTATTCCTTTTATAGATGCAGATGATTTTCACCCGAAGTCAAATGTTGAAAAAATGAGTAATGGAATTCCGTTAAATGATGAAGATAGAAAACCATGGCTCGAAATTTTAAATCAAGAATTAATAAAAGCTGAAGGAAATCAAGGGGTAATTTTAGGTTGTTCTGCATTAAAAGAATCGTACAGACAAATTCTTGCTAAAAATATAACCAATATTCATTGGTGTATTTTAAACGGAACATACGAATTGATAAAGAATAGAATGGAGGAAAGATCTGGACATTTTATGGGATCAGCAATGCTAAAATCTCAATTCGACTGTTTAGAAATTCCTTCTTATGGAACTCATATCGATATAGGTAAAGATCCTTCAGAAATTATAAAAGCAATAACAAAAGTTATGGATAAATCATCTTTTGGTGTACTAGGTTTAGGCGTAATGGGGAAAAGCTTAGCAAAAAATATCTTAAACAATGGTTTTTCATTATCAGTATATAATAGAGAAACTCAGGGAGAAGAAGGAATAGTTGAAGCTTTTGTAGATGCCAACTCTTATGACAAAGTTTTAGGATTTACAGTATTAAAAGATTTTGTAGATTCTATAGAAAAGCCTCGCAAGATTTTAATGATGATTAAAGCAGGAAAAGTTACAGATGCTGTTATTGATAGTATTGTACCTTTTTTAGATGAAGGTGATATTTTAATTGATGGAGGAAATTCTCATTATGAAAATACAAAAAGGAGAAGTGATAACCTTCAGAAAAAAAATATAGAATTTATTGGTTTAGGTGTTTCTGGTGGAGAAGAAGGAGCTTTAAAAGGTCCGTCTTTAATGCCTGGAGGAAATAAATCAAGTTATGATAAAGTTGCTAAATTTTTAGAAGCAATAGCTGCTAAAGATGAAAACGGACAAGCATGTTGCAATTATATAGGTCCAGATGGAGCAGGTCATTTTGTGAAAATGGTGCACAACGGAATTGAATATGGAGATATGCAACTTTTGGCTGAGGTGTATGCGATTTTATCTAAAACTATGAGTTATGAAGAAATTGCTTCACTTTTAAAACAATGGAATTCAGGAAAACAGTCTAGTTATTTATTGGAAATCACAACAAAAATTCTGGAAGAACAAGAGAATGGAACCTATGTTTTAGATACTATTTTAGATAGAGCAGGAAACAAAGGAACAGGATCGTGGTCTAGTATTGCATCACTACAATTGGGAATTCCAACAACAGTAAAAACAGCAGCAGTTCATGCACGTTATACGTCTTCTTTTAAAGATGAGCGTAAACGATTATCAACATATAAACAAGATGTAACTCCAAAAGAACCAGTGGATTTGAAACAATTAGAAGAAGCATATGATTTTGCAAGAACTATAAATTTACATCAAGGTTTTCAGTTATTACAAGAAGCTTCTAAAGAGCACAATTGGAATTTAGATTTAGCTGAAATCTGTAGAGTTTGGTCTAGTGGATGTATTATTAAATCTGAAAAAATAAAAGAATATAGTAAGATTTTAAAAGAAGTAACCACACTTTTTGATGATGAAAAAAAAATCTTAGAATTGTTCAAAAATGAATCGAGTATTGCTTCTGTTTTAAATTATGCGTTATTAAATAGAATTCATGTTCCTTGTTTATACGAGTCGTATAATTTTTGGGTAGCTATGACAACAGAAAAGTCTTCAGCAAATGTCATTCAGGCACAACGAGATTTCTTTGGAGCGCATAGATATCAAAGAATCGATGTAGAAGGAGAAGAAACTTTTCATCATAATTGGAGCTAGATATGTTAGATTTTAATTTAGTTCTTGCAGTTTTAGGCGGAGTAGCCATTTTACTGATTTTAATTTTACGTTTTAAAATTCAGGCATTTATATCGTTACTCATAGCCAGTGTTTTTGTTGGAGTTTTTTCAGGAATGCCTCCAAAAGAAATTATTACAACCATGCAACAAGGTATGGGAGGAACATTAGGCTTTGTAGCTTTAGTTGTTGGATTGGGAGTAATTTTTGGTTCTATTCTAGAACAATCTGGTGGAGCAGAAGCTTTAGCAAATTATTTGTTATCCAAATTTGGAGATAAAAGAGCATCTTGGGCATTAATGTTAACAGGATTTTTAGTCGCAATACCAGTATTTTTTGATGTAGCGTTTATCATTTTAATTCCATTAGTATACTCATTACAGCGAAGAACAAAAAAGTCATTGTTATTGTATGCAATTCCTTTATTGGCTGGTTTAGCAATTACACATTCTTTTATTCCGCCAACGCCAGGGCCAGTTGCAGTTTCTGATATTTTAAAAGCTGATTTGGGTTGGGTGATTCTCTTCGGTTTTATTGTTGGAGTTCCAACAGCTGTGGTATGCGGACCAATATTTGCAAATTATATCGCTAATAAAATTCATATTGAAGCACCAAAATTATCTTCTGATACAACTGAAATTCAGAATTATCCAGCGGTACGATTAATTATTATGATTATTGGAATTCCAATAGTTTTAATTGTCGCAAATACATTATTAAACAGTCCGTTAATAGGTGAGGATCTAGTTTCTCAAAATGTGAAAGATTGGATAGGAATGATTGGTAATCCGTTTATCGCATTAATTATAGCGAATTTAATCGCTTGGTATTTATTAGGAATAAAAAGAGGATTGTCAAAAGATGAATTATTGAAAATAGCAACGAATTCAATGGCTCCAGCCGGATTAATTATTCTATTGACAGGAGCTGGTGGTGTTTTTAAACAAATGTTAGTGAATACAGGAACAGGAGAAATGTTTGCAAATTATTTCTCAACCATCGGAATCGGGGTTTTATTCTTCGGATTTTTTATCGCAGTTTTAGTTCGTATTCTTCAAGGTTCAGCAACTGTTGCAATGATTACAGCAGCAGGAGTTACAGCTCCTTTGTTAACCGGAGCAGATTTAAGTGAACCGAGTAAAGCATTATTAGTAATTGCTGTAGCTTCTGGAGCATCAATAATGTCTCATGTTAACGATAGTGGATTTTGGCTCGTTGGAAAATATTTAGGTTTAACAGAAAAACAAACGTTTAAAAGTTGGACGGTAATGACAACTATATTAGCTTTAACAAGTTTTACTATAATAACCATTTTATCATTACTCGTTTAAGCCATGATTACACTAAAAGATTTAGCCAAAGAATTAAATGTATCGATATCTACTGTTTCTAAAGCATTAAACAACAGTTACGAAATAAGTGAAGATACCATTGCTAAAGTTAAAGAATTAGCAAAAAAGTATAATTACAAGCCAAATAAGGCTGCGCTAAGTCTAAAGAAAAGTAAAACAAGAACGATTGGTGTTGTTTTACCAAACATTTTAAATCCATTCTTTGCAAGATCATTGCATAGTATAGAACAAGAAGCTTCTAAACATGATTACAGCATTATTACATGTATTTCAAATGAATCTATTGATAAAGAGAAAAAGAGTATCGAGCTTTTAACTAATGGAAGTGTAGATGGATTTTTAATTTCTGTGGCAGAAGAAACGCAAACTTCAGGTGAAGTAGAACATTTAGAAGAACTAATGTTATACAATCGATTACCTGTGGTAATGTTCGATCGTTTTATAAAGTCTATCGATTGTGATAAAGTGATTATCGACGATTTAAAGGCTGTTTACGAAGCAACGAATTATCTAATTTCTGAAGGAAGAAAAAAGATTATACTCTTAGATTCTTTAACAGGATTAAATGTAGGAAAGTTAAGAGTAGACGGCTACAAAAAAGCAATTGAAGAATCTAATTCATATATAAACTCACCAAAAATTTTTGAAGTTACCAACGATGCAAATGTCGATGATAGTATTGAAAAAATAATGTTAGCACATAAAGATATTGATGCAATAATTGCAATAGATAATGTATTAGGTGTGGTTGCATTAAATATTGCTAGGAAATTCAACATTTCAATGCCTTCAGAACTTTCTATTATAGGTTTTTCAGGAAAGAATGTAGTGGTTTTCACCAATCCAAAAATAACCACGATAAGCCAACATACTGAAGAAATCGGAAAAAGAGCTTTACAATTATTAATAGACAGAATAGAGAAAAAAGACGTATCAGAAAACAAAACTTTAGTTATCGATACCAGTTTAATACATAGAGAAACAACCAAATACAAATAAAGTATATGTCAGAATTAAGTAAACTATCATTAAAAGAAAAAATAGGCTATGCCTTAGGAGATACAGCAGCTAATATTGCATGGAGGACAATGGGTCCTTTTTTACCAATTTTTTATACCGATGTTTTCGGATTAGGAACGGCAGCTGTAGCAACATTATTATTGGTAGTTCGCTTAGGAGACGGAGCAACAGATTTAATTATGGGAAATATTGCTGATAGAACCCGAACAAAATGGGGGAAATTTAGACCATGGTTACTTTGGACAGCTTTACCGTTAGGTGTAGCTTTAGTATTACGATTTACAACTCCCGATTTAAGTTTGGGAGGAAAAATTTTCTGGGCGTATGCAACGTCTATATTTTATATTCTCGCATATACAGCGAATAATGTTCCATATTCTGCTTTGATGGGAGTAATGACGACTAGCCAGAAAGAAAGAACAGTGTTATCTTCTTTTCGCTTCTTTGGAGCCTATTTAGGAGGTGTTATTGCTACTATTGGCGTAATTACTTTAGTTGACTTTTTAGGAAATGGAGATAAAAATGCAGGCTATCAATACACTATGTATGTGTTGGCATTTGTTTTAGTTTGTTTTTCTTTTATCACTTTTTATACCACAAGAGAGCGTGTAAAATCTGTTGAAACGGGCGATTTATCAAAAGATTATAAAGATTTAGCAAATAATAAACCGTGGTTGATTTTATTATTTATTGGTTTTGTATTTGTTACATACAACATTATTAAGCAAAGTTCAATAATGTTCTACTTTACACATTATGTGAATGATGAAAATAATTTCTTCGGAAGTTTAACGAGTTGGGGTGGTAAAAATGGATTAGCAGGTTTGTATCTATTATCACTGTTAGTTATTTCAATGATTTCTACATTTTTTGCACCAGCTTTAACTAAGTTTTTTGGAAAAGTAAAATTATTCATTTTTAGTATTTTATTTTCAGCAGCTTCTGTCGCTGCAATGTATTGGTTAGAAGCAAATCAAATCGGTTCAATTTTTACTTTAGGAATTATCTCAGAATTCGGAGCAGGTTTAATGCCAATTTTATTCTTTGCAATGTTAGGTGACGCAGCTGATTATTCTGAATTGAAAAACGGAAGAAGAGCTACAGGATTAATTTTTTCAGCAGGAACTTTTGCAATGAAATTTGGTGGAGGTGTAGCTGGAGCCATTACTTTAGCAGTTCTGAATTTGTACAATTACGACGGACAAGCAGCTGTTAAAACAGCAGAAATGCTACAAGGAATTAAATTAAACATGAGTATTGTTCCGGCGGTATTTGTATTGCTAGGTGTTTTGGCATTATTAGCTTATCCGTTAACTCAAAAAAGAATGAAAGAAATCGAAGAAGAGTTAAAAATTCAAAGAGCAGAAGCTAACGAATAATCTTACGTAAATAATGCATTCTTTAAAGGAGGAAATGATTGCTGTACTTTCAGAAGTCATGAGTTTTTGGTCCGAAAAAACTGCCGATTTTAATCATGGAGGTTTTTATGGAGAACTTGATTTTTATGGAAATCCTATAACTAACAGTAATAAAGGAATCATTTTAAATGCTCGTTTATTATGGTCTTTTGCAAAAGTTGCAAATCATACAAAGAGCAATAATTTTTCAGATGTTTTACAAAGAAGTTATGCGTATGTAGAGCAGTATTTTTTTGATGAAAAATATAATGGAGTTTTTTGGGAATTAGATTACCAAGGAAATGTTATTCATGCTGAAAAAAAAGCTATAGCTCAGGCTTATAGTTTACTTGGATTGTCAGAATATTATTTGGTTACTAAAGAAGAAAAAATAAAAAATAAGTGTATTGAGTTGTTTCTATATATCGAAGATAATTTTTACAACAAAGAGTCTAACTTTTATTACAACGAACTTACTCGTGAATTAAATCCAATTGATTCTGAAAATAAAAATTTAGGAACACATTTACATCTTTTAGAAGCATATGCTAATCTTTATCAATTCTATAAAACAGATAAACTTAAAGATCGAATTCAGAATTTATTTGAAATTTTAATCAGTAAATTTTTACATCAAAACGAGTTTTGTGAGTTGGAGTTTGATAAAAATTGGAAATCAAAAACTGAAAATATTTCAATTGGTCATAATGCTGAAGTTCCTTCTATGTTGTTAGATTTTTCGAAGTTGATAGATGATTATAAATACCAAGAAAAGTTAATTTCTAAACTTGAAAATTATTGTCAACTTTCACTAAAATTGATTGATGAAGTTGAAGGTTTGTATATGTTTCAGAATGTAAAAAGTAAAGATTTTACCGAAGAGTTTCAATGGTGGATACAAACTGAAACGATTATTGCTTTTCAAAAGCTATATGAGTTTACGAAAGAAGAAAAATATCTAACATATGTAAATAAGCTATGGGGCTTCACTAAAAAACATTTTCTAGATCTAGAAAATGGGGAATGGCATGAGAAATTATCAGCAGATAAAAAAACGATTGTTGTTCCTAAAGTAGGAATGTGGAAATCACCATATCATATTGTTAGAATGTGTACTTCATTTATTTAAAATTATGAAAAAGCTTAGTGTAATTTTGGTTCTATTGTGTTTGTGTTCTTGTAAAGAATTTAGAAATCAGATTATTTTAGAAGACGATTTTGAAACCTATAGAGTTGGTCAAACTACTTTTTTTCCTTGGGAAACTTCAGGAAACGGAACAATAGAAATAGATTCTTTAAAACATGTTTCAGGAAATAAATCTTTAAAGTTTGTTTCAAGAGAAGGATATGACAATCGTGCATTTTTATCTTTTTCAAGTGAGAAATTGATGAAGCTAGATGAATATTATGGAAGTTTAAAAATGTTTGTTGAAGAGGCTTCACCAAATGGAGTTCATTGGACAATGATTCAAACTAGTGGGAAAACAGCTCAAGGTTTTCATGCCGAGGTTCGTTATGGTGGTCAACATCACAAGTGTTTAATGGCAAATTACGATACAAATCCAATAAAATCAGATTGTTGGGATCATACAAAAGTGAAAATCCCAGAAAACGAGTGGTTTGTTGTCAATTGGTATGTAAATAGAAAAACAAACAATATGCGATTGTGGATTAATAAAGAATTAGTCCATGATTTAAAAGAACATCAATCTTTTGACAAAGGTTGTTTAGAAAATGGAAATAATGGAGAATGGAGTTTTCCTGTCTTTGAAAAAGTTACGTTAGGCTGGGTAGATTATCAAACAGGAGGAGGTAATCGAAAAGTTTGGATAGATGATGTAACTTTGTCGAAAGAAAAATTATGAAAATAGCTTTTGTCTTAGTAGTATGTATCTTGTTTTCCTGTGGTGAAAAGAAGCAAGAGAATAAAATGATTCAAAAAGTTACTACAGAAAAAGAAGAGCTAAATCAGCTTAAAGAAAAACTTCTAGAAAATGAACAACATTTAGAAAAGAACAAAAAAAGTTTCGTCAAAAAATGTTAGATTCTAAACCAGACGAAAACCTTAAAAATAGTTTGTTAGCGGAACTATATTTAAGAAATTTAATTCATAGAAATAAAGAGGTCATAGAATTTAATTTAGTATTCGATTTACATGGTTTTGATTGTGGAGCTCCAGATTGCTACAGTACAACAATAAAGTTTAATATTCCTTATGTAAAGCCTGTTTCATTTCCGAAAACAATACTTTTTAGTTTTGAAGAAGAAGGATGTACAATAGATAAAGAAATTTCAAGAGAAGGGATCTTCCAACTTCAAGAGGAATCGGAAATAGGAGTGAATTACTATTCAAAATCTGAGAAAAGTAATTTGGTTATTCAGAAAGAAGGCACTCGAACGAATCTGTATTATTTTCCAAATACCACAAAGGGAAAAATTCAATTAAAAAGTATAAATCAATTTATTGAAAGTATTGATGAAATAAGTGAAGAGAGCAAAGTGCCATATACTTCAGTTGTTATGAATATGTATGATTACTCAATATTTGTTCAAAAAGAATAATTATGTAACCTATTGGAAAAGTTGGAGATAACAAGAAAAAAGAAAATCTCTAGTTTACATTATTTAATCTTATCTTTTTTTGGTACTACTTTTGATGAAAGATAAAACAATTTTAAAGCTAAGTTTATATTAAACTATCAGACTATGAAAAAAATTGCATTATTAATAGTGGTTTTACTTTTTGTTTCTTGTGATGAGTTTTTTGAAGATTGTGTTTTCTTTCCTGCAAAAGCAGAAATTAGAACAACAAGAATTGATAAAGCTAAAGTAGGAGAAGAGTACTATCAAGAAATTGAAGGAAGAGTAAAAAATGGACATGGAAATTTTCATTATTCTTTTGATGTAGGAATAGTTCCTGAAGGTTTAAGCTATTATAAGTTAGGAAATAAATTAATACTTGAAGGGAGACCTGTAGAATCAGGTATTTATAACGTGAGTATAGAGTTAATTATTGAAGAAGATTGTTACAGTACAATTGATGATGACGAGTCTGATTGTGATAATATTTGTTTTGATAATAACACAGCAAAAAAAAACTATTCTTTAATAATAGAAGAATAGTTTTTTGAAAGTTTTATTGTTCATAAATACGATTTTAAAAAAATATAGTTATTTCTATGTTTTATAAAATTAGTTCTTTTTCAACATAGAAATAGCCTTATGAATATCTTCTGTAGGTAATTTGCAAGCCTTATTTACACAAACATAAATCAATGTTTTTTCAGTGTTATATTTCCCTTTTAATAGCGGTAAGTCACTATTTTCCGTACTTCCAATTATTAAATGATTTGGAATATAATTTTGATGTAGTTCTTTTAGTGTATTCAAAGCATTTTTACCTGAAATAGCTGTTTCATAAAAAGGATAACTTAAGTTTAAATAAGAATCTAACCAGTTAGAATAAATATGCGGATACTTTTCTATTTTAGGTAACATTTTTTGTAGCATTTTTTCGCTTAATTTAAAATATTCATTATTGCCAAAATAATGTCCAAGTTTGAAAAGATTTTTACAAGCTACAGAATTTGAAGAAGGAATTACAATGTCTTCAATCTCAAAATTATTAGAAATTAATTGATCACTATTTTTAGCAGTGTAGTTAAAGAAATCATTTTCTGTATTGAAGAAATTTGTAAAAGTAGTCTCAGTAATTTTTTTTGCTTCCTGAAGCCACTTTTCATCTAAAGAAATTTCATAAAGAGAAATAAAACTCTGAGCTAGTAAAACATAATCTTCCAAATAACCTTTAATATTTTTATCGGTAGTTGTAACGCTTCTTGTAATTTCTCCGGTATTAGAAATAGCTTTCTTTTTAATGGTTTCTGCACATTCTATTGCTTTAGCTTTAAGTTTATTATCACCAAAAACTTTATATGCATCTACAAATGATTGTAACAATAAAGCATTCCAAGCCGTTAAAATTTTTTGATCTGTAGTAGGTTTAATTCTTTTATTTCTAACGTTTAATAAAGTAGAGGTCCATGAGTTAATTTTTAGTTGTAAGTCCTCTATAGATAATTGATGTTTTTTACTGAAAACATCATCATTATAAACTTTAACTAAGGTGTGTTTTCCTTCAACAGTTTCAACGCTATCAATTCCAAAGTAAGATTCAAAAAGATTAAAATCAGAGGTGATTAATTGCTGTAATTCTTCTTTTTTCCAGGTATAATACGCACCTTCTTCTAACTTACCATTTTCATTCTCGCTATCGGCATTTAAAGACGAAAAATATAATCCGTTGTTATAAAGTTTCTGATCTATAAAATCAATGGTTTTATAAACAACTGTTTTATATTTCGGGTTTTTAGTGAGTTGATAAGCATAAGAAAAAAGAGAAATTAATTGTGCATTATCATAAAGCATTTTCTCAAAATGAGGAATATGCCACTTATTATCTACAGTATATCTTGCAAATCCTCCAGCTAAATGATCATTTAAACCACCATTAGCCATTTTATTCAATGTTTTGTAAATAAATTTTTCTAGTTTTTTATCATTTTTTTGATGAGCATATCTTAATAAGAATTGATAATTACTAGCTCTTGGAAATTGATTATTTCCAATTAAACCACCGTTAACAGAATCTAATTTTGTTTTCCAATCAATTATAAAATTTTCAAGTTTACCTCTAGAAAAGTCCTGATTTAAATTTGTGTTACTAAATTCTTGTAGTGATTTTAAGTCTTCTGTTAATTGATTAGCAAAACCTTTTGCTCGCCCAGGATTTTCTTCATAAAGTCGTTGTATTTCTTTTAAAGAAGTTAACCAATTTTCTTTATTAAAATATGTTCCACCCCAAATAGGTTTTCCATCAGGCAAAATAACACAGTGTAAAGGCCAACCACCATTTCCTGTCATAATTTGAACAGCTGTTAAATAGGTTTTATCAACGTTAGGATGTTCTTCTCGATCAATTTTGATATTGATAAAGTTTTTGTTCATGAATTCAGCAACTTCTTTGTCTTCAAAGGTTTCTTTTTCCATAACATGACACCAATGACAAGAAGAATAACCAATAGATAATAGCACTAATTTATTTTCTTTTTTTGCTTGGTTTAAATATTTTTTATCCCAAGGGAACCAGTTAACAGGATTGTGTGCATGTTGCAATAAATACGGGCTAGATTCGTTAATTAAAGAATTAGTATACTGGTGTTTTTCTGTGTTTTTATTCTTTTCTTCTAATTTGCAGCTAAAAGCAATCAAAAGAAATGAAACGAAACAGAATTTAAAGACAATTGTTGTTGATTTTTTTATGTGTTGTTTTGTAAACATATGTTAATGATAAAAACTATTCGTCTATACTTTTCTACATTTTATCGTTAAATATAAAGGTTTAAACTAAAGAAAATATATTACGAGCACTATTATATTAAATTGCAGATTAAGCTACCTAAAATATAAAAAAATGCAAAGAAAATTAACAATATTGTTAATTGAAGATGACCAAATAGAAGTAATGAAATTCAACCGAATTTTATCTAAATTAGATTCAAAGCATCACGTTATTGAAGCAAATAATGGTGAGGAAGCTTTGAAAATACTTGAAGATAAAGACAATTTACCAAATATCATTCTTCTAGATCTGAATATGCCTAAAATAAACGGTATCGAGTTTTTAAAGATTCTTAAAAATGATGACGTTTTAAAATTCTTACCAACTATTATTCTTACTACTTCTACCAATCAAAAAGATATGTTAGAATGTTATAAAATAGGTATTGCAGGTTACATGGTTAAACCACTTAAATATGAAGATTATCAAAATAAATTAATAAAAGTATTATCTTACTGGAGTGCTAATGAGCTAATTACAGTATAATAATTTTAGTCTTTTTCATTAGTGTAATCTTTATCAAACTTGTCCCATATATTTATGGGATATACTAGTTTTAAACTATATCCAAAAAAATATGGATGATATCGTTAGTAATGACTTAAGAAAGGCTTTAGAAAACGAAAGACAAGCAAGAATAGATGCTGAAGAGAAATTAAAAACTTACGTTGAACAGTCTGAAACAAAGATTAAAACTCTAAAGGAAAAAGCAGAACTTCTTCAAGAGGAATTATTACAGAAAGATTCTGAACTCAAAGGAATTTTTGAAAATATAAATGACGCATTTGTTTTAATTAACTTAAAAGGAGAGGTGATTAAAATGAATGACGTAGCCATTACCATGTTTGGTTATGATTATAATGCCGATACTCCTCTGAATTTAATGAAAGTCGTTCATCCTGACGATTACGAGTATACGATAGAAGCTTTTCAAAACTTAATTCAACAAGGATTTTATTCAAAGTACAGATCTAGAATAATTACAAAAGATAAAACTATAAAAACCTTAGAGGTTAATTGTAGCTTAGTTCACGATAATTCTGGTCAAATTATTGGAGCGCACGGAATTGCTAGAGATATAACAGAAGAAATAGCAATTAAAGAGTTATTAGAAGAGCAAAAACATCAACTTGATATCATTTTTAATAATTCTCCTATTGGTATTGTTTTATCTGAAGAACAAGACGACGATTTTGTATTTGCTAATAATACTATAACCAAAATGTTAGGGTATACTTTAGAAGAGATGCGTGCTTTAACAGTAAATGAATTCACACATCCAGATGATAGAGAAGCTTCAAAGATTTTAAGAGGTAAAATTTCATCAGGAGAGATTAGTAACTTCACACAAGAGAAACGATACATAAGAAAAGATGGAGATATTTTATGGGCTAAAACTGTTGTGAATTCAGTAAAGAGTCCAGAAAGTAATGTGAAATTCCAAGTAGCTACCGTTGAGGACATAACAGAAAATAAATTAGCTAAACAACGCTTAATTGAGTCAGAGAATCGACTAACTTCATTAATATCAAATTTAGATAGTGCAGTTTTATTAGAAAATGAGAAGCGAGAAATTGTAATCTCTAATAAAAAAATGTGCGAAATTTTTTCAATTCCAATGGGACCTTCTGAGTTAATTGGGTTGAATTGTTTAAAAATGCTAGATGAAACAAAATATCTTTTTGAAAGACCAGATTATTTTGCTGCTAGAATCAATAAACTTATTAAAGACAAGAAAGTTGTATTAGGAGATGAGTTGAGGTTAGTTGATGGTAGAATTTTAGAAAGAGATTATATTCCAATTTCTAAAGACGATGAATATAAAGGACATCTTTGGACATATAGAGATGTCACTCTATCAAGAAATTATAGAAAAAGCTTAGAGACTCATAAAAGAAGATATAGTAATATTATAGCCAATCTAAAATTAGGATTAGTAGAACTTGATAGAAGAAATAAAATATTGTCAGCGAACAATAATTTTATGAAAATGACTGGTTTTGATGAAGAACAAATTTTAGAACAAGATATTAGAGATCTTTTCAAAAAGGAAAAGATTATCGATTTTATTCAACAAAGAAATAAAGATAAAAAAGGAAGAAAATCGGGTTCATACGAATTTAAATTTATCAATAATCTTAATCAAGAAAAAGTATTATTAGTTAGTGCTGCTCCAAATTTTGATATTCAAGGTGAAATTACAGGTTCTATAGGAATCGTTTTAGATATTACTCATATCAAAAAATTAGAATCGCAGAAAGAAGAATTATTAAGAAAATTAGAACAAAGAAATGTAGAGCTTGAGGAATATGCACATATAGTTTCTCATGATTTAAAATCTCCTTTACGTAGTATTTCTGCTTTAACAAGTTGGTTGAAGGAAGATTATGGTGAAAGTTTAGGAGACGGAGGTGTTAAAAACGTTGATATGATTCAAGAAGTAGTTGAAAAAATGGAACGTTTAATTAACGATATTCTTAATTATTCTAGTATTAATAACGATGGAGCTCCTTCTGAAGAAGTAGATACTTATAAAGTCATAGAAGGGATTAGCAAATTAATTTATGTGCCTAAACACATCAAAATTAAAATAGATAAAAACTTACCTAAAATAAAAGCTGATAAAGTAAGAATTCAACAACTTTTTCAGAATTTAATGAGTAATGCAGTAAATTATATTGATAAAGATGAAGGATTGATTGCTGTTAGTGTTAAAGAGAAAAAGAAAAGTTATATATTTAGTGTAAAAGATAACGGTATTGGTATTAAGAAAGAGTACCATGCTAAAATTTTTGAGGTCTTTCAGTCCTTAGGAAATCATAAAGATTCTACAGGAATTGGACTTTCAATTGTTAAAAAAATAGTAGATGTCTACAACGGGAAAATATGGTTAGAAAGTGAAGAGGGGATAGGAACAACATTTTACATAGAATTTAAGAAATAAAATATGAATTCAGAACAACCAAATTTAAACTACATTAAAGAGCTTTCTGGTGGAGATCAAGAATTTGAAGAAAAAATGCTTTCGATTTTAAAAAGTGAACTTCCAGAGGAGATAGATACGTATAAAAATCATGTTGAAAAACAGGAATTTAAACAAATAGCTGAGATAGTTCATAAAATTAAACATAAAATTAGTATTTTAGGCTTAGAAAAATCATATGAATCAGCTGTAGCGTACGAAAAAGAACTCTTAGAAGGAGATATGAAAGGTCACACTGATTTTCTGGAATTATTAACCAAAATGTCTAATTTTTTAGGCAATGCGTAAAACTATTTAAATACATGAATTGTTTAATTATTGATGATGAATCCACTGCAAGAACAATAGTAAATCAACTTTGTAAAAGTGAAGGATCTTTAACTGTGTTAGAAGAATTTTCTAATGCTTTGCAAGCAATAAAGTATTTAAACCAGAATGAAGTAGATCTGATCTTTTTAGATATTCACATGCCAGATTTTACAGGTTTTGATTTAATTCAAACATTAAAGAATCCACCAAGAATTATTTTAACTACATCAGATCAGAAGTTTGCAATAGATGCTTTTGAATATGAATGTATAGTTGATTACTTAGTAAAACCAATTACTTTACCGCGTTTTGTTAAAGCAGTTGAAAAAGCTAAAAAGTTTACTTTTTCTGAAGCTACTCAGAATAACTCAAATGCAACTAAAGAAGAGGCTAAAGAAGAAGATCAACAGTTATATATAAATATTGATAGAAGATTAATTAAAATAGAAATTCCTAGTATTAATATAGTTGAAGCTAAAGGAGATTATATTTTAATTAAAACTAAAGATAAAAACTACACAGTTCATTCTACATTAAAGAAAATAGAAGAGAAACTTCCTAATGACTTATTCTTAAAAGTACATAGATCGTATATAATTAACTTAAAAAAGATAGTTGATATAGAAGATAATAGTGTTCTTATAGAAAAAGATGTAATACCAGTAAGTAGTTCTAATCGTTCTGAACTTATGAAAAGATTAAATTTATTGTAATCTTAGAATCCACATTTTTAGTGTTTTACCATTCATCGACTTAAGGTCTTCCTTTTGTCTATGATATAATTTGACTACACCGAATATTTAATGTTTTAGCTTTATATGTATATATATTTACGTAGTATTTAAGTTAAAAGTTCAAATTAAATATTAGAGAGGTACCTCTTAAAATTTGTTTTTTTCATTATTTGAATTCCCACTTCACAAAATAAGTGGAGTTTTTAGATTTATTTGGTTGATTATAAACCCTTCTGTCAAGAAGGGTTTTTCTTTTTAAAAAGAAGTATAAATCAGTTCAACGAGTGTTTTAAGCCATTTGTCTAAAGTAAATAGTACAATAACTAAAAAGGTAAAATTTAATCTCTAACTGTCTGTATATTTGAAGTGTAAATAAGAAATAAAAAGTATAAAATATATACATAAAAGTTTTGTTTTTTTCATTATTTGAAAATACCCTTCTAATAATTGAAGGTTTTTAGATTTATTTGGTTGATTAATAAAACCTTTTGCAAACCCCAATTGCAAAAGGTTTTTTATTGTTCGTTATTTTTTGTAATGTGATCTCATTTTTCAGTTCAACGAGTGTTTCAAACCGTTTGTCTAAAGTAAATAGTACAATAACTAAAAAGGTAAAATTTAATCTCTAACTG
>ERZ1740052.147-NODE-147-length-23872-cov-7.358022_pt1 | contig 23872 bp, 25 predicted proteins | sample MGYA00581750_ERZ1740052 | MGnify/ENA primary metagenome ERZ1740052 (study PRJEB43018, sample SAMN04849743) | marine metagenome | isolation source: floating plastic debris | place: Pacific Ocean | collected 2008-08-30 | study: EMG produced TPA metagenomics assembly...
ACCCATTTCATAAGAAACTAATTTACCTAAAGCTTCTTTCTTTTCTCTTAATTTCTCTCCAAACTGACGAACAATTTCTCCACGTTGAGGAGCTGGCATTACTCTCCAAGTTTTAAAAGCTTCAGTAGCAGCAGTCATTACATTCTCATAATCTTCTTTAGTAGAGGCTTTTACTTTAGCTATTAATTTACCATCTACTGGAGAATAACTTTCAATAAGTTCTCCATTAGAAAACCACTTAGAACCTGTAGAAGTACCTTCATTTATAACATTAACCCCTAAGGTTTTTAATGCTTCTTTAATACCAAAATCTGTCATTTTGTAGTTACGTTTTAGTTGTTTAAATTGATGTCAAATTTACAAATAAATCACTATTAATGAAATTAAACAAAAACTATAATTTTTGTTTAAAATATAACTTACCATGAAAACCTTATTAACCAGTTTATCTTTAGTACTTCTTTTAATTAGTTGTAAAACAACAACTGAAAAAAAAGAATCAAAAAATGAAAAAATTAATGAATTTGCTATTGTAATACATGGTGGAGCTGGAACTATTTTAAAGAAAAATATGACTCCAGAAAAAGAAAAAGCATATCAAGACAAATTGAAAGAAGCAGTTAAAGTAGGATATGAAATACTTAAAAACGGTGGTAAAAGTATAGATGCAGTTGAACAAACAATTCATGTATTAGAAAACTCTCCGTTATTTAATGCCGGAAAAGGAGCTGTTTTTACTCATGAAGAAACTAATGAATTAGACGCTTCTATAATGACAGGAAACGACTTAAATGCTGGTGCTATAGCTGGTGTTACTGATATTAAAAACCCTATTTCTTTAGCAAGAAAAGTGATGGAAAACTCTGAACATGTAATGCTTTCTGGTAAAGGAGCTTCTGTTTTTGCTAAATCTCAGGATATTGAAATTGTTGACTCTAACTATTTTTATACTGAAAGTAGATTTAAATCTTTACAACGTGTTAAAGAAAAAATGAAAGCTGAATTAGATCACGATGCTAAAACTGCTTTTTACGACCCTATTATTAAAGATTCTAAATTCGGAACTGTAGGTTGTGTTGCTTTAGATAAAAATGGAAATATTACAGCCGGTACTTCTACTGGTGGAATGACTAACAAACGTTGGAATAGAATTGGTGATGCTCCAATTATTGGTTCTGGAACTTATGCAAATAACGCTACTTGTGGCGTTTCATCTACAGGTTGGGGTGAATATTTTATAAGAGCTCAAGTTGCTCATGATATTTCTGCTTTAATGGATTACAAAAATTTATCATTAAAAGAAGCTGCAAGAGAAGTTATTCAGAATAAACTTACCAAATTAGGTGGTACAGGTGGAATTATTGCTGTTGATAAAAACGGAAATATGGTTTTTGAATTTAATACTGCAGGAATGTATAGAGCTTCTATGAACGCTAAAGGTGAAACTGAAGTGAAAATTTATAAAGAGTAAAACTACTTAAAAAGATTTCTCTTATTTAAAAAGAGCAATTATTGTATTAGTTACTGCTAATATTGATAATTGCTCTTTTTCTTGTTAACCTTCTTTTTCTATATGTTCCATGTGAAACGAATATTTAAAAATCAAATGTTACTCCAGAATATATTCCGAAAATAAAAGGACTAAATCCATTAGAGTTTTCTGAAAATGTATTTAACTGCGCTTTTAACATTGGATTAAAGTTTAAATTCAATTTTTTAGATAATTGAACATCAATATTAATTCCTAAGTTTCCGCTAAAATTTAATGTGTTTAAGTTATTTGCTTCTCCTATAGGTTGATTTAAAATACTTGAGTTTAACGCTACAGAGTTCTCATTTAAAAATAAGGTGCTAAATCCTGTTACCAACTGTGTTTTAAATGTTTTGCTTTCATAAAATTGGTATTGAACTTCTACAGGTATTTCAAAATAACTATACGTTTGTGCAATGCTTCCTCTATCTGCTAAATTACCACCAGAATTAGTAGGATCTAAAGCAAAACTACTATCACCAGAAGGTTCTAAACTTACAAAAGTAAATGCATCGTTAATTGAAAAATTAATCGCTTCTAAATTGTTATTTGATGTTACACTAGTAAATAAACCAACATTTTCTGTATTTATCACATTCTTTTGAAATTGAACACCTGTTCTAATCGACCATTTTTCATTTAATTGATAACCTACTTTTACTCCATAAGCCAAAGTTCCGTCTGTTGAAATAGAATTTGAATTTAAACTTTCATCTATTGGTGATCCGCCAGAAAATGCACTTGAACCTATAACTCCAACAATTGGTGTAACACTCCATTTTTTTGAAGTTTTAATTTTCTCTTCTTCAATTGGATTTTCATCGACTAAAGCCACTAATGCTTGTTTTGTTTCTTTTGTTTTCTTAGTGATTTTATCTTCTTTATTTTTTGTTTTTTCTACTTGATTGTCTGCTATTAAAACATCGTTTTTAAAACTATGTACTTCCTTCTTTTTTAGGATTTTATTTGTCTCTTTTTTAGATGAATTTGTTTTAGTTTTTAATTTCTCTTTGAAACTTTTATTCGTTTCTGTTTTAGCTATTTCAGTTGTATTTTTTATTGTTTTATCAGTTTTCTTTTGATTCAATTTATTTTCTACTAACTCTGTTGTAACCTCTTCTTTTGGTATTGTTTCCTTAAATTTTGAAGTTGTTGTGTCAACCTTTATTTGCTGTGTTTCAACAACAGGAAAATCTTCATTTACTTGTGTAGGAGAATTTATAGTAGCATCATTTTTAAAAGGATTTGTAATTAATAAAGAGATTAATAAAACTACAGCTATTCCAGAAGAAAACCACCAAAAAGGTATAATTCGCTTCTTTTTCTTCTTTGAAAGTTTATCTTCAATATTCTGCCATAATTCAGGATTAGGCATTACCTCTAAATCCTTTAACTTTTCTTGAAATAATCTGTCTATATTTTTATCTTCCATCATTATGCCTTTTCTAATTTTAACTGATATGCTTCTAACTTACTCTTCAAAATTTTCTTTGCTCTAGATAAATTTGATTTAGAAGTTCCTTCAGAAATACTTAATAAATCTGCTATTTCTTTATGTGAAAAATTATCTAGAACATAGAGATTAAAAACCAAACGATAACGATCTGGAAGTTCTTGAATTAAGCTTAGTAACACATCAATATCGATATTACTTTCATCTAAGCTTACCTCCTCTTCTTTAACGTCTATCTCTTCTTTTACAATGTATAATTGCGTTTTGTCTTTATATTTTTGAAGCGCAGTAGTAATTACAACTCTTCGTAACCATCCTTCAAAAGATCCTTTATTTTTGTATTGATGTATTTTATCGAAAGCTTTTAAAAAACTATCTTGAAGTACATCTTCTGCATCTTGATAATTTCTACAATACTTTAAACTCAACGCAAAGAGTTTCGCAGCAAAGATTTGATAAATCTGAGACTGGGCTTGTAAGTTATTTTGCTTACACTCTTGTATGAGTTGTTCTATTTTGATACTCCGTTTAATTTAAATTGTTGATCTAATATTTTAACGTTGCTTGTCCGTTTAAGCAAATTACTTTTTGAGGTTGAGCTACCAAATCACAAGTTGAATAAATTTCCCATTTCCTGTTATATGCATCTTCTAATTGCGTATACTTTTCTACCTTTTGTAGAAAAGCTGGTACATCTATTAATGTTGAATAAGCTATATACCCTTGAAAACCTCCACAAGCTTTAGATCCGTAGCCTACAAAAGACCAATTATTTTCATCTGTACAACTTTTATTATTTGCTATTTCATAAAACTCATTATAAAGGTCCACTAGTTCTTGGTGATCTTTTTCTTGTTCCGTTAATTCTCTTTTTAAAATTAAAACATCTTTAGTTAAAGAAACTATTTTAAAGTTATGTAAAAGTCCATTATTTGGTCTGTATTGATTAGTTATATTTAAATCATAAATTTTTAATATATCTCTATCTTCAATTTGCCAGCTTCCTTTTATATCAAAAAAACTAAGTGGAGGTGTTCCGCAAAAACCTGAAGTTCTTTCTAAAAACTCTGGAAATTCTTCTTTAAACGATAATCCGTAAGCTTCTTGTGGTAATTCTTTTACTCTTTTAAAAATTAGTTTTTCATTTTCATAAACTACTTCAGACCAATTTCCTAGTAATAAATTACTTTCTATTATTTCAACTTCTTCATTCTCACTACAAGAAATAAATACTAAAAACAGTATTGTTATAAATTTTAAATTTTTCATATTTTTTATCTAATTAATGTATATCGAACATCATCGAAAGCTACTCCATAATCTATGATGAATTTTCCTTGTTCTTTTTTTATGGTTCCTTTTCTTTCACCTACAACTAAAATTTCATTATCATTTTCTGTTATTATAGAAAAATCATAAACTCCTGTATGATTCAGACTAAAATTTTGCTGGATTCCTACGTTATGTTCTACTGAATTTTTTATAGTAATTGTGTTATTATCAAAATTAACAAACCATACTATTTCTCCTTTGCTATATGTTACAGGTTGAGCTAAACCTCCTTCAATAGTTACTAAACTCCAAGTTCCAACTAATGAATCTTGTAATACATCATTTTCACTTTTACTACAACTAAAAAAACTTAAAACAGTTGCAAGACAGATAATTACTAATCTTTTATACATTTTTATCTTTTTTATTGAAATTGACATTCGATTTGATTTGATTTCCAAATAATTGTTCCTTGTTCAAAAGTTTCAAGTAGTACATCTTCTGCTCCACTGCCAACAATATTGGTTGTTATTCCTGAACAATTTTTTACTTCAAATACTGAGTTGATCGCAGGATTGCAATTAGCTAAAACAAACTTCGTTTCATCATTATGTATTATCTGAACGATATAATTGTATTTAGAGAACTCTGTAGAATTATTAATTGTTTCTATTTCAGATTTTAACCAACTTAAATCTTCTGTTGGTTTTTCAACCGAACAAACTAAATTCAAATCATTTTCTATCTCTTTATCATTACAACCTATTGTTAATATTAATGGTAGTAGAAACATTAATTTTAAGTATACTCTTTTCTTCATCTCTTTTTAATTTAAAGTATATGTGTTTTGAAGATTACATTCTTCACAAAGTACTTCTCCATTTACTACAATTCGTTCAACAACGACTTGTGTATAACATTGATGTTGAATAAACTTGTAGTTAAATTCTATTTTATAATCTTTAGTTGGAGTTTTAACAGTTATTGCATTAAGATTTGTTGTTATAGGAAATGAATATGTATTATCTGAAAACTGTAATAAATTTTTACAATCTTGATCTTCTAAACCATTTACATCACAGAGTATTTCTATATCGTCTATATTAACCTGAGTATTAAAATTGAAAAGTAAAAGAGTTTCTACTGGTGAAGTTCTAAATACTAAATCATCACACTCATTTTCTTCTGAACCACAAGACATTAAATAAAATACACCTAGTAAAAAAATAACTTTTAGTAATTTATAATTCTTCATAACAACCTTTTAATAATTATAATTTATTGGTGAATTCCATTGTTCTAAATTCAATATAATCTGATCGATTTGAGATATTTGTAATCGTGAAATATTAAACTTTACTTCTTTAGTTACAATTGCTAAACAAGCTTCATTATTAGTTAATTCTAACTTTAAACTTCTCTGTAAAGGAAAAGATTCAGAAATTTCACCAGAATCAATTAAGTTCATAATCCAGCTATCTCCACTACAACCAGAAGAGGTTACTTCAAGCGTTAAAATATTATTTTGAATAGTCGCAGATGTTATCGAATAGTTATCTGTATTAGTAGCATCGTATTTTTCTTTATTTATGATGAGTTGATCATAATTACGCCATAATACTCCGACTAGTTGTGCATTATCTTGAAAATCAGGACAAGTATTTAATCCTGCAATTCCGCCAAACTCACAAATTACTTCTCCATCGCAATTATACACTTTTATTAGTGCATCTGTACAATCGACACAATCGTTAATTAAGAACACATCATGACCTTCGTATTTAAATTGAAATATTTCAACTTTTACAGAATTCATTAATCTTTCAAAATTTTCCTTTTTCTCTTTTAACCATTCCAAACTTTCTAGAGGATTTGTTGGACTAAAATTTGTGACATTTTCGTCTTTCAAACAAGATATAAATGAAAGACTAATGAATAAACTGTAAAAGACCCTTCTCATAATTTAACTATTAACTTTAATTTTTAACTCTTTTATTTACCTAATAGATGGGCTTTTTTTGCAAAGGTTGCGTGAGTAACTTGTATTTTTGTCTGTATTATGGAAAATTGTTTCACAAATATTAATTCTACTGATGAATTTAAAGCAAAGGCTTTACAAACTTTTGCACATCAATTCGAAAATAATCGTGTATATCGATCTTTTTGTGATTTATTATACATTCACCCTAGTGATATAAAAGAAATACATGAAATTCCTTTCTTACCTATCCAATTTTTTAAATCTCATGAAGTAGTAAGTGGAACATCTTCTATTCAAGAAACTTTTAGTAGTTCTGGAACCACAGGAAGTGTTACTAGTAAACACTACGTTTCTGATATTTCTTTATATGAAAAGAGTTATTTAGAAGGTTTTAAACATTTTTATGGAAACATAGAAGATTATGTTGTTTTAGCGCTTTTACCAAACTATTTAGAAAGAAAAGGTTCATCTTTAATATATATGGTGAACGACCTTATAAAAAGATCTAAAAATGCTGATAGTGGGTTTTATTTAAACAACTTAAATGAACTTGCTGATATACTAATTTCTTTAGATAATGGACATAAAAAAGTACTTTTAATTGGTGTTTCTTTTGCTCTTTTAGATTTAGTTGAAATGCATCAATTCAATCTAAAAAATACCATTGTTATGGAAACTGGTGGTATGAAAGGTAGAAGAAAAGAATTGATTAGAACAGAACTTCACCATATTTTAAAAAGTGGATTTGGTGTTGATAAAATTCATTCTGAATATGGTATGACAGAACTTTTAAGTCAAGGATATTCTACAGGAGATGGAATTTTTAATTGCCCTCCTTGGATGAAAATTCTTACCAGAGATACAGAAGATCCATTAACAATCGCAAAAACAAAAAAAACTGGCGGAATAAATGTTATTGATTTAGCCAATTATAATTCTTGCTCTTTTATTGCAACACAAGATTTAGGAAAGATTTACGACAATAATTCTTTTGAAATTATCGGTCGTTTTGATAATTCTGATATCCGTGGTTGTAATTTAATGGTATTTTAAGAGACAAATAAATATATTTATAAACTGATTTAAAATAGTTTACCAATGAAAAAAACAATCTTTCTTCTATTTACAATTTTTGCATCTATTACATTTTATCAATGCGGACCAAAAACAGATGATAAAGTAGCTGTTGGTGGTTACGATGTAGTTTCTTACTATTCAACTGATGGACCTGTAAAAGGAAATGAAACATTTACCACAGATATTAAAGGAAAAACATATTACTTTTCTAACAAAGAAAGTTTAAATGAATTTACGAATAATCCAGATAAATATATTCCTCAATATGGTGGATATTGTGCTTATGCTGTGGCTGAAAAGAAGATTAAAATGGGAGTAGATCCAGAAGTTTATGAAATAAGAGATGGTAAATTATACCTTTTCTATAATTCATTCTTTGCTAATAAATTAACTGATTGGCAAGAAGGAGATACGAAAGCTTTACAAGCTAAAGGAGATAAAAACTGGGAAGAAATGAAAAATTCAGATAAATAATTATGAGTCGTTTTATATTCGCTTTACTATTTATAACAACAACTGTTTTTAGCCAAACAGAACACCTTAATACAAAAAAAGGAATTGTAGCTAAAGGATACGATGTTGTAGCTTATTTTAGTAATACTGCCGTTAAGGGAAAAAAGAAATTAAGTACAAATCATAATGGTGCTACCTATCGTTTTTATTCAGAAGAAAACTTAAAAACTTTTAAAGAAAACCCTGAGAAATATGTACCACAATATGGTGGATATTGTGCTTATGCAATTGGTGTTAATGGCGAAAAAGTAGATATAAATCCTAAGACTTTTGAAATAAGGGACGGAAAATTATATCTTTTCTATAATTCTTGGGGTACAAATACCTTAAAATTATGGTTAAAAGAAGATCCAAAAAAATTAAAAGAACAAGCAGATAAGAACTGGTCGAAAATTACTAATTAGTTTTTTCTTCTTGTTCTTGCATATCTTTAGTTAAATCCAGCCTTCTTAAGGTTGGATTTAATATTCCTGTACTAATGACAGTTAATAAAGTCATTGTACCTCCAAAAACTACAGCAGTCACTGTTCCCATTAATTTAGCTGTTAATCCACTTTCTAAAGCTCCTAATTCATTAGATGATCCTACAAACATTGAATTTACTGAAGCTACTCTACCTCGCATATGATCTGGTGTTTTTAACTGTAAAATGGTTTGTCTGATAACCATAGAAACTCCATCAGTAACACCACTAAAAAATAAAGCAATAAGTGATATCCAAAAACTTGTTGATAAACCAAAAATTATAATACATAAACCAAATCCAAAAATCGCAGCTAATAGTTTCATTCCTGCATTTTTACTAATTGGTATATACGCGGTAGTTAACATCGTTAGAAAAGCTCCTACTGCAGGTGCAGCTCTTAAAAAACCAAATCCTTTGGAACCTACTTGTAAAATATCTTGAGCAAAAACAGGTAATAAAGCTATTGCACCTCCAAAGAGAACAGAAATCATATCTAAAGTTATAGCACCTAGTATAGCTTTTGTTTTAAAAACAAATGAAATACCTTCTTTTAAACTTTTAGAAACAGGTTCGCCTTTCTTAGGATTCATAATTGGTTTTCTCTTTATAAGAAATACTAAAAAAGAAGAAAGTAAAACTAAACTAAAAACAATACATAAAGATAAATTTACACCTATTAAATATATAGTATATCCTGCAAAAGCTGGTCCTAAAACACTTGCCATTTGCCAAGTAGAACTACTCCATGTTGCTGCATTTGGATATAATTTTTTTGGTACAATTAAAGCTATTAAAGAAAAAATTGTTGGTCCGAAGAAAGAACGTAATAATCCTCCAAAAAACACTAATGCATAAATTGAATATAAAACAGTATTAGAACTCCATCCAGAAATAAAATCTGGGTTAGTTAAAAAATATAGTCCAAAACTTATTAATGAAAACAAACCAATACATAATGCAAAAAGATTCCTTTTCTCTTTCTGATCCACAATATGACCAGCAAATAAAGCCATAGAAAAAGCTGGTAAAAACTCAAATGCTCCTATTAAACCTAAACTCCATGGATCTTTAGTTATCGAATATACTTGCCACTCAATAATTATAAATTGCATAGACCAAGCAAATACAAGTAAAAACCTTACTAATAAAAAAATATTAAACTCTTTAATTCGTAAGGACGCGTAGGGATCTTGTTTTTGCATAAAGTGTTAGCTTAATTTTAAATCCATAAGAATTGAAAATGTTTCATTTACATCATTCTCTTTTACAACAATTGTCATTTCATGTGTTGTTGAAATTACTTCTTGAACAGCAATGTTTGCCCAAGCAAATTGTTTTAAAATGAAATAATAAATTCCAGATTGTTCTAAGTTTTCTTTTGGTAATTTTATAGTAATAGAAGCTAAATTATCTACATTATTGATTAAAACCTCTTTTAAAAAAGTTTCTTGTATTAATGGTTGTAAACTTTTACTGGCTACAATATTTGTTTCAAAAATACCTTGAGATATAGTTAAAAATAAATCGTTATTCTCTGCAGATTTTCCTAAAATAGTGGCTATTTTTTTAAATAATGTGGGAGAATTTTTAAAGGTAAAATCACATAAATCCGAACGCACAATTACATCTCCTAAATCTAAAGCTAACTTCTTAATATTCTTTCGAATACGTAATTCATTAGCTGGCGATAATCTATTAATTGCCATCATTACAGCTCCAACTTTTACTTCTTTTTTAAGTTGCTGAGCTACTTCAGGTAAAATTAACCTGGCTAATGAGGAAACATTGATTAACTTTTCGTTTAGGGCTTCTTCAATAAATGGGGTTTTTCTTATAGTAATTTCAACAGCTTCTTGAATTGTTTTCATCGTTGTTTAAAAATATACTAGTTGTTGTAAAAATATTAAAATTTGTTAATTTTTATTTAACTTTTTCCAAAATATTTAATAACCTATTTGTGTTGCTAAAATTTTTTTTTCGTTTACTTTTGTGGCGTAAAAATTTTAGGCGTTAGATGATGTTTGATTTCATTTTGTAGGTATTATTTGAAGGGTTTTTATACTTTTAATTTGAAAAATTAATCTAACATATTTGTTAGTTTCTCAAACACTTCTTTCGCCTCTTTTTTTCCATATAAAATACTGTAAATAGCATCTATAATAGGCGTTTTTGCACCATTCTCTTCATTAATCTTGTAGGCACTTTTTGTAGCATAATATCCCTCCGCAACCATATTCATTTCTAACATCGCAGATTTTACTGTATATCCTTTACCAATCATGTTTCCAAACATTCTATTTCTACTGAATACAGAGTAACCTGTTACTAGTAAATCTCCTAAATAGGCAGAGTTATTAATATTTCGTTTCATTCGGTGTACTTTTTTAATGTATCGTTTCATTTCACGAATAGCATTACTCATTAACACCGACTGAAAATTATCACCATATCCTAATCCATGTGCTATACCTGCAGCAATTGCATAAATATTCTTTAACATGGCAGAATATTCTGTTCCAAAAATATCGTCAGACACTTTTGTTTTTATATATCTTCCTTTAATACATTTACTAAGTTCCTTTGCTTTCTTTTCATCTTGAGAAGCAATTGTTAAATACGATAAACGTTCCATAGCAACTTCTTCTGCATGACAAGGTCCGGCAATTACTCCAATATTTTCATAAGATACATTATAGTTTTTATGAAAATGTTCACCAACAATTAACCCTGTTTCTGGAACAATACCTTTAATCGCTGAAAAGATAATTTTATTATCTAATGGTATGGTTAATTTTTCTAACTCTGAATTTAAAAAAGCTGAAGGAATAGCGAAAATTAAAACATCATAATTTTCTACTAAAGTATTGATATCGTTTGTTAAATCTAATTGTTCAGGATGTAATTCTGCAGAACTTAAATAATTCGGATTATGCTTATTTCTTTTAATATGTTCTATTGCATAAATGCTTCTCATATACCAACCTATTTTGGTTTTATTTTCTGATAACATTTTAACAATTGCAGTAGCCCAACTTCCTCCACCAATAACGGCTATTTTTTCAAATTCGCTCATTTATGTCGTTTGTTTTATGATGCTAAATTAATAAAACTATAATCTAGTGCGTAATTGTTAGTATTATTTATCTTTGAAACGCTAAAAAATGTGAAATGAACGTTGAAATAATTAACAAATCGAAGCATCAAATTCCTACTTATGAAACTGAAGGTTCTGCAGGAATGGACTTAAGAGCTAATTTAAATGAACCTATTGTTTTAAAGCCTTTAGAAAGAGCTATTATTAAAACAGGATTATTTATTGCTTTACCTCAAGGTTTTGAAGCACAAGTAAGACCAAGAAGTGGTTTAGCTGCTAAAAAAGGGATTACTGTTTTGAATTCTCCTGGTACTGTAGATGCAGATTATAGAGGTGAAATTGGAGTGATTTTAGTTAATCTTTCTAATGATGAATTTACAGTGAACGATGGTGAGCGAATTGCACAATTAGTAATAGCTAAACACGAACGTGTAAACTGGCAAGAAGTTTCTGTATTAGATGAAACTGAAAGAGGTGCTGGTGGATTTGGAAGTACTGGAGTTTAAAATTTTACTTTACTAAAGAATAAAAAAATCTAGGATATCCTAGATTTTTTCTTTTTTCCATACCAAATTAAAAATCCTGTTAGTGGTAATGATGCTATAATTAAACTAGCTATGAACGCTATTATTTTTGTTGGTATTCCTCCTATACTTCCAACATGCAAATCGTAGTTTAAAGCTTGTAGTTTTTCTCCATTATTTTTATCTGAATAATGTTTTACATCTAAAATCTCTCCTGTTTTTCTACCAAAAAGCATTTCAATTCTTGTAAAATTAACCGTTTCGCTAATATAAGATCTAACTATATAAGGTACTTGTTCTTTAGGGTGCCTTCTAATAAGAATATATTTAGATTCTGGAAAAAGATGAACAGTTGTATTTAAAATCTTATCTAAAGGAAATAAAGCTTCTTTTGTTTCTTTTGGTTTTGATAATTCTTTTTCAATGATTTCTTTTCCTCCATTTGCTATCCATTTAACAGTAGTATTAAAACTTTTTGATGCCCACATTAACCCTGTACATGCTAAAAGAATTCCTATAGAAAAAATATAAAATCCTAATATTCTGTGTACATCATAGTTTTTCCTTCTCCATCTTGCATTTTTTTTCCATTTAAATGAAAAACTATGCTTTCGTTGTTTTTTATTGGGCCACCATAATGCAAAACCTGAAATTAATAATACAATAAAAATACATGTAGACCAGATTATAATGTGGCTACTGATACTATTATACCCTAGAAAAAGAGAAATATGAATCCAAAAAACGACATTGAAAAACTCCCATTTTGTGTCTTCTATCTTAACTACCTTTCCATTGTAAGGATTTAGATATATTGTTTTATTAAATTTTACATAGTTTGAATACCCAAAACCTTTTTCATCTGTTTCATTAAAAGTTATACTAACAGTATGATTTGGAAAATTCGGTATAATTATGTTTTGAAATTTATATGAATTATCGAACTGTGCTTCAGCTATTTTTACAAGTTCAGTTACTGGTATTCTTTCTTGATTTGAAGGAACTTCAATAATTCTTCTGTCTTTATAAATAACAGATTTTATTTCTTCACTAAAAACATAAATAGCTCCTGTAATTGCAATTATAAACACAACAATTCCAGATAACATTCCAAGCCAAAGATGAAGTTTACGTATACGTTTTTTTGTTTTTCCTCTCATAAAAAAATAACTCCGAATCGCACTTTAAAAGGAATTCGGAGTTTTAGAAAAGTTATTTATCTATACCACTTTAAAAGTTTCTGTATAGCCCATTAATGTAAACATTACTTCCATCTAATTTTGCTCCTTTGGCAAATCCGTTTGCTCCACCTCCAACAGTAATTTCGTATATATTAGCTTCACCTCCAGCAATACTAACAGGAATGTAAAACTTACCGTTTTCTATACATTCTGCTTTAAAAAGATTAACATAAGGTGCACTAGGAATATTTAATTCAGTAACAGTTTTATTAGCAAGATTTATTTCTACTAATTTACCTGTGTTAGCAGATAAATCTGCCCAAGCTGTAATTTCACTTTCTTTAACAATGTTTGCATAAACTATATCATTTCCAGCATACCAAGCATTCCAAATATTTATTCTTTCTGAATAAGCTGCAGAAATATCAAAAACATAATCTTCATCATAAGAACCGTCTTTAATTCTAACAAATACTGTTGAGTTAGATGCTAAGTTAGCATCTCCATGCCACCATTCACTATTTAAATTATGCTGGTAAATATCTCCGTTTTCAGTTAAAAATGAAGCATTAGTTCTATATCCTGCAGTTGATCCAGATGAAGCATTAGACTGTAATACAACTGGATTTGTAAGTGATGGATAATCGTACTTTACAGTAATTAATGAAGGAGCAATGTTTGACCAATTAGGATTTCCATAAAGAGTTCCAAAATAAATTTCGTTGTTTTTTATGATTGGTTGAGTCCAAACAGCACTTCTTCCATCAACTTGAGGTAAAGTCATAAACCCATGCTTAGTAACAGTAAAAGAAGCTAAATTGATAATTGCATATGGTGCTTCTCCATCGTCATTAGGGAAATTAGATAAAAATAATTCTCCTGTTCCAGTTTCTTGAATGTAACGGTAAAAACTTCCAGGAACTAATGCTTCTGTAGATATTGCATTTCTAAATACCATTCCTTCATCAGTAAACTCGTATTTATCTAAAGTACCATCTCCAAAAACATAAAAAAACCCGTCTACACTTGCTGCTAAATTAGCACTACCCTCATAACCATTACCAATGATAGAAATTGCACCTGATAATAAATTACTAGTTGTTGTATAATAACTAGATCCATTAACATTTGCACTTACTAAAAACTTAGAATTTAAAGGAGCTACAATATCACTATCATCATCTGAATTTGCTACATAACCTTCTGGTTGATCGCATGAATTTAATGTTGCATTAGGATCACCAAGTCCATCATTATCTGTATCTGCATACCAGATTGTCTCTTTACATTCGTCGCTACTACAAGATGTAAATGTTGTATTTGTGACTATAAAAAGTATAACTGCTGCTATTTTTATTATACTATTTGTTTTCATAATTTTTGTTTTTATATCCTTATTTATATTTATCTGTTGTTTTTACTAATTTGTTTCTTAATCGAGAATTTGATAGTTTACTTTTAAGAAAAATGCTCTTCCTGGTTTTTGTAATCTATAATTATCATATACCTGCTCATTTAATAGATTTGATACATCTAGAGCTAGTGTTATTTTTTCTGAAGGAAATGTGTAACTAAAACCAGTATCTAAAACAAATTGAGATGGAATAATTCTCTTATTTTGTTCTGATCCTGCACTTGGCCAGTCTAAGAAAAACTTGTGTACGTAGGAAGACTGTATATAGCTTGATACTTTTGATTTTTTTTGAATTAGATCGTTAAAACTATACTCTAAACCTGCATTTGTCATAAAATATGGTTGGTTTCTCATTCGATCTCTGTAGAAAATATTTCTTGTTCCGTTTTCTTCGAATTCAAGATTATTTCTCATGTCAATGTAAGTACCGTTTAGATTAAATTTCAATTTTTGATTAAAATCATAAACCAATTCTAACTCTGCACCTTTACCTGCAATTTGGTCTATATTTTGATACTGCCCATTATCTCGAGCATCAATAACTGTAAACAAAAGTTTGTCTTCAATATTTCTATAAAAAGTATTAACAGAAACTTTTAATCCATGATTTCCAAACTCATATCTTCCTAAAGTTGTTCCTAAGTTTATATTTAAACTTTGTTCTGGCTTAATAAACGGATTGTTACTAATGGTTACTCCATCACCAAGAGCTTCTGTAGGACTTGGCATTCGAGTTGCTTGTTCTAATGAAGTTTTTAATAAAATATTATCTAATAATTGATAAGAAAGTGCAAAACCAGCTCCTAGATTAGAAATATTGTTTCTATTAGCTGTTATTAAATAACCTACATCGGCATCAACATATTCATAATCATTAATGGTAGCATTATAACTATATAATTTTGCAAAGATGTTTGCTCGTAATTTATTATTAAACTTTACAGTTTCTAATGATAAACCTGTAAAATGAGTTCCAATATTTTGCGGCTCTAAATATGGTATTCTGTACTCTGCTACAAAAGGATCGCTACCAGATCTTTGAAATTTTGAATACAAATAATTTAAACCTAATTTAAAATTTGAAGGTAATTTGTATGTAACATTAAATCGATAAATCTGAGATTTATCTTTTTGAGTATAAAGTGATCTACCATCATATCCTATTTCACCTCCAGATGCTCTAGTTCCTATAATTTCTCCTCTCCAATCAAATTGAACAAATGAAGTATCTATAACCTTTTCTACTGTATATGTGTAACCAGCAAATGCATTTACATCTAAACCTTTCGTTAAAAAGTTATTTTTCTTGTAAACAATGCTAGGCATTATTGTTTGTTCGTTGTTTCTTACTCTTCCAAAAACACGTGACATTGTTTGAGCAGTTTGCACTCCTTTTTTAGTATCTGAACCTAGTAAAGTAAAGAAAAATCGATCGGTCCATTTCTTATTAACATACCCCAAATCTAACTTGGCACTTAATGTTTTAAAATCGTCGTTAAATCTTTCTGCTGGATTATCTTCTGTAAATTCAACAACCTGAAAACCTGTTGATTCATCAGCATAAAAAACACCTTCTCCCCAGACATCATAATTATTATCTGAATACGTGTAGAAAGAAGAAAGCTTAGTTGTAAATCCTGATTTACCGATCCATTGTCCTTGTAAGGCTAACTTGTGTGTATTAAAAGAACCTAGAGAATAAGAGACTTCTGCAAAATTTGAGACTTCTTCTTTAGTAACTATATTTATTGCACCACCTAAAGCATCTGAACCTAAAGCCACAGGAACAACGCCTTTATATATATTAATCCTGTTTATTAAAGAAATAGGTAAATTATTAATTGCAAAAGAAGATCCGTAATAATCCATTGGAATACCGTCAATAAAGAAGCGAATTGCATTTCCAGACATTCCATCTAATGAATATTCAAAATCTGAACCTACACCACCAGTTGTTCTAACTCTAACTCCAGGTGTTTTATCTAATATTTGATTAACCTCTAAACTTCTGGTTTTTATATTTTGAATACTAACTGATGAAACATTAAAACCTTTTTCTTCAATTTTAGATTTAGTGGTTTTTCCTTTAACTACAACTTCATCTATATCTTCTAATTCTTCAATTAATATGAAGTTCAGTAAAGATTTATTATTTTTTGATACATTATATACTCTTGTTTGTGTTTTATATCCTAAACCACTAACAACAATTACATAAATAGCTCTTTTATCAACATTTTTAAGCTCAAAAACTCCCTCTGAATTTGTTACGCCCCCGTATTTTGTTCCTTCAATAAATACATTAATATTTTCAAGTGGTTTTCTTTTTTCATTAAAAACCTGTCCTTTAATTATCCTTTTTTCTTGTGAAAACCCGTAAACCGAAAAAATTATACTTATTAGAACAAAAATGCTTTTGTTTTTAAAAAACATTTTTATTTAGATTAAATATTAATTGCAAAATTGAATATTTTTACCTCTTAGAAGAATTAAATTCTGTAAACTGCATTTTTAACACCCTAAACGTCATTTTGTGATTGAGTAATACCTATTTAACTTTTATAATTTTGCCGATTTAAATTATATCGAGTCTAACGGTAACAAATAATGAATAATAAAGAGTTCACTAAAAAGCTTTCAGAGAACTATAAAGAAATAGTTGCTCAAATTATAATACATGTAATTTTATTTGTTTTCTATTCTTACGGACAAGAAATAACTTATCCTGATGGACAAGAAGAAAAAAGCTTTTTATTAGATTATAAAATTTCTTTTTTCCTAAACTATGCGACTGCTAGTTTTGTTATTAATTATTTTTTACTACCTACTTTTTATTATAAGAAGAAATTTTTAAAGTTTTTTATTGGTGTTCTGCTTGTATTAATTTTGATAATTTTAATTGATGAATTTGTTCTTGAACAAATTTATTTTCCAGATACAAGAGGTGCTTATTTTCCTGGATTATTTTTTACAATTTTAGAAACACTTCCTTTAATTATCATCTTTCTTGTATTTAAACTTGCTTGGGATTTTAATCAAAAACAGAGTGAAATAGAACAACTCAAATTACTTGTAAAAGACAGTGAATTACAATTTTTAAAATCTCAAATTAATCCACATTTCTTATTTAATAATCTAAATAATTTATATGCTTACGCAACAGAAAATTCACCTAAAACACCTTCTATTATTTTAAAATTATCTTCTGTTCTAAGGTATATGCTGTATGATTGCAAAGAAAATTTTGTGTTATTATCGAAAGAAATAGAACATTTAAAACATTACACAGCACTTAATGAACTGCAAATTGAAGATAGAGGTGAAATTTTATTCACCACAAATATTGGACATCAAACAGAGTTTTTAATAGCTCCATTGATACTTAATGTTTTTATTGAAAATGCTTTTAAACACAGTACTGCAAGTCAATCTTCTGATATAAAAATAGATATTAACGTAAATATTAACGATAAAGGAATATTAACTTTTACTTGTGAAAATAGTTTTTTAACGTATCAAAATACTCAGAATCTTTCTAAAGGTATTGGTCTACTTAATGTAAAGAAAAGATTAGGTTTAATTTATCCTAATTCTCATATACTTGATATTGAAAAAACTGAAAATAACTTCAAAGTTTTCTTACAAATACATTTAAAACCTCATACTCAATGTTAAACTGTATTATTATTGAAGATCAACCGCCTGCACAGCGTATTCTTAAACGTTATATTGATAATATTGAAGGTTTATATCTTAAAGAAATTTTTCCTGATGTATTAAAAGCTGAAAGTTTTCTTGAAGTTAACGAAATTGATCTTATTTTTCTCGATATACATTTACCAAAAGTTTCTGGTATAGATTTCTTGCGATCTGTACCTAGTCATCCGAAGGTAATTTTAACAACAGCTTTCTCCGATTATGCTTTAGAAAGTTATCAATATGATGTTGTTGATTATTTACTAAAACCTATTTCTTTTGAACGTTTTTTACAAGCAATAGAAAAAATAAATAAGATAAATTACAACGAAATTGATAAAGAGTTTTCTCTTAAAAAAGAATATTTAAAAAAGCAGGAAACTATTTTTATAAAATCAGGCTATGATCATATACAAGTACTTATTTCTGATATTATTGCTATAAAATCTGATTCTGATTACACCGAAATAATTACTAAAGAAAAAAATTATCTAAGTAACTTAACATTAAAATATTGGATAGAGAAATTAAATAAGAAAACATTTACTCAAGTTCATAAATCTTATATTATAAATGTAGATAAAATACAGAAAATATCTAGTAATATAATTTATACAGATTCTTTTGAAATTCCTTTAGGAAGGGCTTATAAAAAGATTTTTTCTGATCAATTTTTAAAATAAAGTCTATTTAAGTTTTTTATACACCTGACTCATTTTTCTGTATTTATCATGCAATAAATCAAAAGGTAAAAAGCAATGCGAATGGTATTGGTAACCAAGTTTTTTATAAAACTCAAAAGCTTGTGGTTTTTCATCCATAGCATCTAACCAAATCATTTCATATTGTTTTTTCTTTGCTTCATTTTCTAACCATAGTAATAATTGCTTTCCAACACCTTTACCTTGTGTTTTAGTATGTAAGTAAATTCGATGTAGTTTTACTGCTCTTTTCTCAATAAAATTTTCTAATTCACTATTCCAGTTTACTTTAAAATTACCAACTTTTTCTCCATCAACAACTACAAAATAATAATCTGAATTTGTTTCAGCTAACTCTTTTTCTATATTTTCTTTAGAATACTGGCTATTTATATACCAATTACCAGCATCTTCCCAGAAATAATCATACGCTTGAGGATATATTTTGTTCATTAAATCAAACAAAACTGAAGTATCATTTGAAGTTATAGGAACCAAACTTATTTGCTCGCTTACTGTAATCACTTTTTTCTTTTAAAAATAAAAAAACAGCTGTAGTTAAACTACAACTGCTCTCTAATTTCACAGAAATCTTTTCAGTGTTTATTTTTTATAAATTTCATTTCCATTAAACACAGTTCTAATCACTTTTGTTTGGTTTATCTGATTTGTTGAAATCGTAAAAATATTCTGATCTACAACGATAAAATCTGCTAATTTTCCTACTTCTAAAGAACCAACTTCATTTTCTTGTCGCATAACATAAGCACCATTAATTGTGTAGGCTTTTATAGCTTCTTGTAATGAAATATTTTGTGGATTTCGTGTTACTGCATTTTGAATTCCTACAAAAGGATTTAATGTACTTACATTCCAATCGCTACTTAATGTTAATCGAACATTAGCATCTGTAAGAGATTTTATCGGAACTAAGTTATTCGCCAATGTTGTTCCTACCAATTCAGCATTTTCTTGCCAGAATTCTGGTTTTGTAAATTCACCTGCTACTTGCGCATCTGCAGTAATATTTAACTGTTTAAATCGTGTAATATCACCATTATCTACCATTTCAACATGAGTTAATCGATGACGATTTTCTAAATTACTAGCATTTTCTATTGCATTTATAGCTTCATGAACTCCTCTATTTCCAATCGCATGAATATGAAAATCAAACCCAAGTCCTTCTAATTCTCTGATATATTTTGCTATTCTATTTTCAGAAAAATAATTTAATCCGTTGTTTGTAGTTTTATTAAAGTAATCCACGTGATAATCTGAATGTAGAGCAGCAGTTGTGTTGTGTGTAATTCCGTCTGAATACAATTTAATCTGATTGATCTTTAATAAGCTATTCTTATTGTTACTAAATAATGATTTTAAACTAGTAATTTGAGCGTCGTCTTCGGCTTCAGGATATGCCCAAAGTCCTAAATTAAAACGAGCAGTTAACATTTTATCTTCTGCCAATTGTTGCCAAACTTTATGTTGATTTCTCTTCCAATACGTTCTTGCATCTGATACAGATGTAATTCCGTTTTTAGCAAGTTCTGGTAACACATAATTTACCATTCCATCGTATTCATTATTACTATTTTCTAAAGATTTTTGAGCTATTTGAAAAACAATATCTCCAGCATTATCAATTAAAATTCCATTTAGTTTTCCTGCTTCTTTCATAAGAATTCCTCCGATTGGATTTTCACTTGAATCTGTAAAACCTGCAAGTTCTAAAGCTTTAGAATTTACCCACATCGAATGTGATGTATGTTCCATAATAATAATAGGTCTATTTGGTACAATTTCATCTAAAAGTAGCAACGGACTTTCTTCTGATGCTAAAAGTGTATTTATAGAATGACCAAAACCTATTAACCAACCATTACCTGTTTGTTCTTCTGAAGCTTGCTCAATTATTGATAAATAATTGTTTATATCTTCTTCATTTTCATCTAATGAAAATGTTGTACTCGTTGCTCCTACTTCCATTGGATGCATGTGAACATCGTGAAAACCTGGTAATACTAATTTTCCTTTTAAATCTATTTCTTCAGCGTTATTATCCAAAGCATTTCTAGCTTCTGGATTCGATCCAACAAAAACAATTTTATTTTTTTTAATAATCATTGCTTCTGCCCAAGGTTGACTTTCATTAACCGTATAAATTTTACCATTAAAATATAACTTTTGATTGCTAGCGGTAATACTTATAGATTCTCTTTTTGAACACGATTGTGAACCTAATACTAAACTTAAAATGAGTACTATAATTTTCATTTTATTCATCTTTAAAACTGATTTTTAATCAGCCTTTAATTGGTATAAAAATTTCTGTTTTATAATCTGCTTCATTCGATGTATTTCCTTCATGAAGAATGTAGAATTCTAAAAATGGTTTTTCAGTAATTTCATGAGATGTTGTGAATAACCATTTCGTAAATATCTTATCGTAAGTATCAGCTATAGTTTTGTAAGAACCTATGTGTTCAAAAACTGCGTATGTTTCAGATGGTATTGCTTTAGTATTGAATTTAGAGTTTGCCAATTCTAAATCATCTATAACCAAACAAGCATCGTAATGATAACTTAATTTTTCTGATACAATAGGTTCATCCCAAATAATTCCAAAAGATTCAGCTGTATCTACATCAACTCCTAATCTTTCTGATTGTTCAATAAAATTTTCCCAAATACTATCTAAATCAGTACTATAATAATCACCTTTAAAGGTAGTATATAACACTCTTTTCTCTGGTAAAACAGTAATTCTTTCCTCAAAAAAAGGCATAATTTCTTCTGTTATTTTTTCGCTTTTCTTAAATAATTCCTCTTTATTATTTCTATACTTTGAAGGCGAAATACCAAAATGTTTTTTAAATGCTTTACTGAAAGAAAATACATCTGAATATCCAACTTCTTCGGCAATCAATTTTATTTCTTTTTGTGAATACACTAATATTTTTGCTGCGTTTTCTACCTTCAATCTTGTTACATAAGCTCCTATAGTTTCACTATAAAATGCTTTAAATACTCTCTGTAAATTTCTGTATGAAAAACTCGATAATTGTTCTAATTCTGTAATAGAAATTTTATGATTGTATTGAGTTCTTAAATAGAAAACTACTTGTTGCAACCGTTGTTTATAGAATTCTTTTGTTTCCATATACCAAATGTAGTATTGAAAATAGTCAGCGTTTTTGTCTTAAATTGACAATTAACATTTTAAGATACAAAAAAAGCAATTGATTGACTCAATTGCTTTTATATATAATTTTATTTTAGAAACGAACTATTCTTGGTTGTCGATAGCTTCTTTAATTTTGTTTTCAAGCTCTTCCATTAATTCAGGATTATCTTTAATAATACCTTTTACAGCATCTCTACCCTGACCTAATTTTGTGTCGCCGTAACTAAACCAAGATCCACTCTTTTTAACAATACCTAATTCTACACCGATATCTAAAATTTCACCAACTTTAGAAATACCTAATCCATACATAATATCAAATTCTGCAGTTTGGAAAGGTGGTGCTACTTTGTTTTTAACAATTTTTACTTTAGTACTGTTACCAATAACACGGTCTCCATCTTTGATTTGCGTCCTTCTACGAATATCCAAACGAACAGAAGCATAGAATTTTAATGCATTACCACCCGTTGTAGTTTCTGGATTTCCGAACATTACACCGATCTTTTCACGTAACTGGTTAATAAAGATAACTGTACAGTTAGTTTTACTAATAGTAGCTGTTAACTTACGTAATGCTTGAGACATTAAACGTGCATGTAATCCCATTTTAGAATCACCCATTTCACCTTCAATCTCAGATTTTGGTGTTAAAGCTGCTACAGAATCGACAACAACAATATCAATAGCTCCAGAACGAATTAAGTTATCCGCAATTTCTAATGCTTGTTCACCATGATCTGGTTGTGATATAATTAAGTTATCAACATCTACACCTAAACTTTCAGCATAAAAACGATCGAAAGCATGTTCTGCATCGATAAATGCTGCAATTCCACCAGCTTTTTGAGCTTCAGCAATAGCATGTATAGTTAAGGTTGTTTTACCAGAAGATTCTGGTCCGTATATTTCAATAATTCTTCCTCTAGGATATCCACCTACACCTAACGCTAAATCTAAACCTAAAGAACCAGAAGAAATCGCATCTACATCGTCGATTACTTTATCTCCTAATTTCATTACAGTTCCTTTTCCGTAAGACTTATCTAATTTATCTAGAGTGAGTTGAAGCGCTTTTAATTTCGCTTCTTTTTCTTTATCTGTTGCCATAAAATTGGTAAAAATTATTATAAAATAAGATATGCTAAGTTATGAAAAAAGTAGTGTAATTTTGATTCCTTTTTCAGATTAACTATTTATTATGGAACATCGTCATTTTATTATTCATAAACCTTTCGGATTTCTTTCTCAGTTTATCAACAATCAAACTAAGAGACAGAAAAAAATGTTAGGAGAATTATATGATTTTCCTGAAGGAACAATGGCTATTGGACGTTTAGATGTAAAATCTGAAGGTTTATTATTGTTAACAACAGATGGAAAAGTAAGTGATTTTATTACGACACGTGGTAAAGTAGAAAAAGAATACTATGTGCAAGTAGATGGTGCAATTACTAACAAAGAAATTGAATTGTTAAAAACTGGTGTTAAAATTGGAATTAAAGGTGAAAAGTACCTGACAAAACCTTGCAAGGTTAGCGTTATTGATACTCCTAATTTTCCGGAACGTTCTATGAAAATTAGAGACGATAGACACGGACCAACATCTTGGATTTCAATTATATTACAAGAAGGGAAATATCGTCAAGTTCGTAAAATGACTTCTGCTGTTGGTTTTCCAACACTACGTTTGGTTCGTGTTCGAATAGGAAATATATGGTTAAACGATTTACCTTCTGGAGGTGTAATTGAAGTTTCAAAATTAATTTAAAATATTCTTTT
>ERZ1740052.148-NODE-148-length-23872-cov-5.465172_pt1 | contig 23872 bp, 26 predicted proteins | sample MGYA00581750_ERZ1740052 | MGnify/ENA primary metagenome ERZ1740052 (study PRJEB43018, sample SAMN04849743) | marine metagenome | isolation source: floating plastic debris | place: Pacific Ocean | collected 2008-08-30 | study: EMG produced TPA metagenomics assembly...
CCACAGACTCCAATGTCTTGAGCAATACCGTGATCTTACTGGTCTGCGTTCCTATCTCAGACGCAGATTTTCATCCACTCGCTGATAGTGTTTTGTTCAGAGATGGATACTACAAGTCATTGATTCAAACATCATTAGAGACTGTATTGCTACTATTCACCGCCTCAGATGAGCGGCCAAAGGGATAAAACGTAGAATCGGGTTGACCGTTACTAAGGCCAAAATTTACGGGCTCAGCCTGGGCAATGGGGGCAATGAGAGCAAGAGCGGTCGTTAAAACCAGTGCAGTCAAGACAGGACGTTTCATGGGAAAAGCTCCGATAGGTAGGGGAAATTGGCTTTATGGAACACCTATTAGAGTGCTAGAACAATCTGAACCCTATGTGATCGCCCCCTGAAGAGTTGTTGAATCAGTCATAAAATCAGCTGAGTTCAAGGGGTGACGGCGATCACAACAAGTCACTGGACAATGAAACACCCCCTGACGTGCTAAGGTGAGGTCACAAATCCAAATAGCTGGGTGGCATGCTGTTAGTTAGAGCGCAAGGCGCATGCTACCTGGTTGGTTACCCATGCTTGTCATTAGAGGTAACCCATGTCAGACAATACTCCCAGCTTTGAGACGATGACGGCCGAGTATAAGAATTATTGCGATCGCAACAATCTCACATTTCAACAGCCTAGCAAAGAGCACTCGAATATGATTCACGGAGTGATGTATCTACGAGCCAACCCTGTAAGCTATGTAGCCCGCTACGACACCCGCCGACAGCAATTTCTAGCTTAGGGCTATCCAATAGATAGATAGATAGATAGTATTAATCATCAACAAAAGCCTCTAGTAGTCACACTGGAGGCTTTTTGTTATTTATCACGATTGTTAGCAGATTACATTTAAAGTGCTTAACCACAGGATGCAGCATCAGGAAACAGAGGAGTTGGAAACGACGCTGCCAGAACCCCGAGCAGCTGTCCCTCTCCAACAATCCATCTCGCGACTGGCTGAGACATCTGACATTAAGAGGCCTGGCCCATGAAAGACCGGACCTGATCCACATTGAGAGTTTGACGGCATATCGGTTGAGTGGCCGTCATTCGCGGGCGACATAGATAAACTCTCCTAACAATTAGTGTGTTCTGACTTAAGGCTGCACTATTACCTTAAACAGTTACCGGACAATTCTTGTGATCGTTGTTCTATTTAAATTTGTTTAATCTCACTCAGATACAGTGATTTGCTGGCTTAACACACTGCATAAGACCCAGTAATAAAGATTTCTAGCCCTTATGCAGTTATTTAGCTATGGGCATCTCGCTATCCGCTCATGCCCAGGCATGGCACTACACCAAATGCCGACAACGACACTCAATGTTGCATTTTCTAAAAATACCCTTCATATGTTTTTTAACCGTATTGAGGGCAATGACCAGTTCTTTACTCACCTCCCGGTAGGACAGCCCTTGCAAATATAGCTTCCACACTTCCGCCTCACGGGTAGTTAAACCATAGCGATAGGCATCACACACGGCTCGATGATGGGCAATCTGGGTGAGATCTTCGATTGTTATCAACATGCATTTTGTCGGCTGATCGACTAAGTCAATCCACTCTGTTTTGAGATAGAGACGAATGCCTCCGGGTAGAAAAACAGTGTCATATAGCTGCAACGTATGGTCAGGAAAGTCAACACAGCTCTCTAAAAGAAAATCGCAGAGTGTCACCACCTGCTCAGGTAATGCCGTAGTCAACAAATTTTCTTGAGGTTGAAAGGCATTACCTTTAATTCCTTTGTTCAAGAGGACAAAGAATTCTTCAGCCTTGGTTGTGCACCTCAGAAGCTTGCCAGTTTCATCAAAGAGGACAAATCCTCGAAACGGGAAAACCTGTCCTAGCAAACTTTCAAAAATCAGATCCAAATTATTAGACCTGAGAGTTGCCGATGTCGAGTCATTATCAGCCTGAGTTCGAAATCTCTCATCGTTGGGAGCGGTCAAATCTGTCAGGTGGCCGAGAGTTGCCGAAGGTAACACCATGGTTCTGTTTAGGAATGGGGGGAACGGGTGAAAAGCAGCATCTACTAACTTGCAAAGGGGCAAAAATCAGGGTTGCAACTGATCACAGTCCTAACTTAAGCAATTTGGCTGAACAGCATCTACGAGAGGGATGTAGCGCTCAATCGGGTCTAGAAGTCACGATTATGGACATGGTGTTTTGACTAGATGGGAGTGGCATTGTCCAGGGGGATGAGCTAGCATCAAGCAGGGTGAAGCAGGGGTGAAGCAAAATTACTTCTTAGAGACCTGCTGAGCATAAGGCGTATAGGAGTCTCTCTACCATGAATCCTGACCTAACTCCCCACGCTGTGGAAGAGTGGTTTCCTCTAGATGTTCAAACAAACTATATTGAGCATATTGTTCGTCAGCCAGGGTTAAAAATAACCCTGAGACAGGCTACCTACTTCGTTCGGCTATGGGGCTACGGCTATCTCATACAGCATGGGGTGGAGCATGCCCCCATCACCGCGCTAACCCGCAACATTAGTAGCTTTTACTGCTCCCACAGCGATGCGGCAGACTTGTTCTATACCCAAACCAACGGCACCCCGAGGGCAGCAGGGCAAATGCTGGATAAACTCGCTGCTAAAAAGCTACTCAGGCGAGGCGAAGCCGATGGTGTTGCCACCAGACTGAGTTTAAAGATCCCGCAGAGTTTTGAGCTGCCTGACACCATTGAGGATGATACGTTCTATACCGATGCGTTTGACCCTCGCAATGACGCATTACTGGTGGCTAGTTTTTTAGAAAAACTCTATAGCTATGATACTGAACGTCCCGAAGCCATGCTACACAACATCAAAAAAGGGCTACGCCAGTGGGCTCGCCTATATCCTGAGGGTCTACGGGTATTAAGACGTGCATCCAATCAAGAACCCGTGGGATTTGCCGCTTTTTTCCCGCCCCACCCTGAGTCAGAAGAGAAGTTTGATCTCCCACCCAGCCGCAGCTTGCATCTGAGCCGCTTAGACGTGCGAGAAGAAGACCCAATCAAAGTAGCAGAGAAAGGCGATCCTGACTGTTACACCGTGTTTGTTCGTAGCTGGCAGATTCAGCCAGCCGTTTGGACCTATGAGAATGCCTGTGAGCTAATCAAAGATTCACAGACAACCTTGAAAAAAATTCGAGACGATTTTCCCAACATGAGTGACATTTACACCATGGCCATTCATCCCCTATCGGAGGATTTTGCTCTAACGTTGGGATTTCGCACCATGAAGGGAGATCCTGATTCATCGTTGAGTTGGCTCTCAATGCCGTTGGACCGATTTCTGGCGTTAGATTATGAAGACGTCCTATTAAACTTCGACTACAGCCATCATTATGGGGAGACGTTCTGACAAAATCTGAGAACGCGTCCCTTTTTATCTAGGCTGGGTGGTTTACCACACATTACGAGAGCCCATCGCCGATTTAGAATGGAGTGGTTCTTATGTACTTAAGCCATAATGTCACGCGCTAAACAGCAGCCTATTCGTTCAACATTAACGCCCAGACCCAAGTCCCAGCCGAGTTTTGGCAAGCTCAAGTCCTTTCGCCAACTGCCTTACCACATAGCGCTCAGTCAGGCAGCACGCTTTGAGGCTTGGACCGAGGAAGTAGAGGGGATCGGCGGCCCAGCAGAAGCTGTCGATAGCAGTGATTTTGACCCCAGGCTCATGGAACGTCAATAGGGTAGTAGTACGGCACCATCCTATGGGAAAGCCCCCACCGTAGTCGGCAGAGGCTTTATTAGCAGATGATAGTTAAGCGGCTACTCCGACCAACTCAGCAGAATTGCCGTTGCTGATTTAGAGGATGAGCCAATCGGTGAGACGTGCCATGGAACAGGATCTCGCAGATAAAGTCATACCGAGGATCAGCAACGCCGCATAATTTATGCTTCATTGCGGAGCTTTTCTAGAACACTTTGGTCTTCCATGGTGGTGGCATCGCCGACTAGTTCTTCACCGCTGGCTAGGTTACGCAGAAAGCGACGGATGATTTTACCGGAGCGGGTTTTGGGTAAACCATCGGCAAACCGAATTTCGCCAGGTCTTGCGATCGCACCAATTTCCTTCACCACATGCTGCTTTAGCTCAGCCTTAAGCTCATCGCTAGCCGTATGGGTACCTTCTAAAATCACAAAGGCAAACACGTCCTCTCCCTTGAGGTCATCTTTACGACCGACCACGGCAGCTTCGGCCACCGCCGGGTGAGACACCAGCGCCGACTCAATTTCCATGGTGCCAAGGCGATGACCCGACACATTCAGCACATCGTCGGTGCGACCCATAATCCAGAAGTAGCCATCCTCATCCTTACGGGCACCGTCGCCAGCAAAGTAGACGTACTTACCATCCTTGGGGGGAATGTGCTCCCAGTAGGTACGGCGGAACCGGGCGTCATCCCCGTAAACCGTACGCATCATGCTGGGCCAGGGATGCTTGACTACCAGGTAGCCACCCTCATTGGCAGGGACAGGGTTACCCTCGGCATCGACAATGTCCGCCAGAATGCCAGGGAACGGCTTAGTAGCTGAACCGGGTTTAGTGGCAACAGCACCCGGCAGCGGCGTGATCATAAAGCCACCGGTCTCGGTTTGCCACCAAGTATCAATAATTGGACACTTCTCACCACCAATCACCCGGTGATACCACATCCAAGCTTCTGGATTAATCGGCTCACCCACGGTGCCCAAAATCCTCAGCGACGACAGATCGCGGGCATTGGGATGCTGGTCACCCATTTTCAAAAACGCCCGAATTGCCGTCGGTGCCGTGTAGAAAATCGTCACCTTATACTTTTGCACCACATCCCAAAAGCAGCCAGGGTTAGACGCCCGCGGGGCACCCTCATACATCACACTGGTGGCACCGTTGGATAGGGGACCATACACAATGTAGCTGTGGCCCGTAATCCAGCCCACATCTGCCGTACACCAGTAAACATCATCTTCTTTGATGTCAAAGGCCCACTTAAAGGTGGTGTGGGTGTAGAGGTTGTAGCCACCTGTCGTATGGACCACCCCTTTCGGCTTCCCAGTGGTACCACTGGTGTAGAGAATAAACAGCAGATCTTCACTATCCATGGGTTCGGCCGCACAGTCGGTGGAGGCACCGGGCTGCCCATCGTGCCACCACACGTCGCGTCCTTCGGTCCAGTCCACGTCCTGCTTCGTGCGCTGCACCACCAGCACATTAGTCACACTAGCAACGGCATTTCCCTCTAGAGCCTTATCCACCGCAGGCTTTAACGGCATCGCCTTATCCTTACGGAAACCACCATCGGCGGTGATCACCACCTTGGCCTCAGCGTCATTAAGCCGGTCTCGCAGTGCTTCAGAGCTAAAGCCACCAAACACCACAGTATGGGCAGCACCAATCCGAGCGCAAGCCAGCATCGCCACCGCCGCCTCTGGAATCATCGGCATATAAATGCCCACCCGATCCCCTTTCGCTACACCCATATCCTAAAGGACATTGGCCATTTGGCACACTTCAGCATGCAGCTCTGCATAAGTTAAGGTGCGGGCATCCCCAGGTTCACCTTCCCAAACCAGGGCTGGCTTATCTCGACGATGGGGTTCTAGATGCCGGTCTAAACAGTTGTAGGAAATGGTGATCTTGCCGCCCACAAACCACTTAGCAAAGGGGGGCTGCCAATCAAGGACAGTATCCCATTGCTTAAACCAGTGAAGCTCTTGCTCCGCCAGCTCTGCCCAGAATGCAGCGGGATCAGCCGCCGCCTTATCGTAGAGGGCTTGGTACTGATCAGCTCCAGAAATAGCCGCCGCTTCAGCAAACTCAGCGGGCGGCGCAAACAGACGTTGCTCTTGCAGAATCGATTCAATAGCAGGCTGTGAGTTGGTGGATTGTGCCATATGTCGTCTTACTAGCGTTTCTAAATGCGGTCCTTATGAAGGCTATAGGTTGCAACCGAAGCCAGCCCAAAACCATCTATGCTTTTCAATATTTTTCGACGAAATGGCACCCAAGAATCACTTTGGTTGGAAAACGTAAATTAACCCCACTGAATTCTATGGCTGCACCCAATTAAGGACAGAAAAATAGGGATAGTGAGCCGTGAATCGGATACAAGCTATGACACTCTTGCAGGCCATAGGTTTAAGTCCACAAAGTATCCTATCCCCTAACCTAACCTTGGCAATGTAATGCTCCCATCAAGATTAAAAGGAACTATAAAGCTAAATCGCTTCGCCGATGCTCAATCAGCAGATAAGACAAACCACACTGCCCGTTGAGCGTTGCTGATCCCCAGCATGAATTTATCTGGTCAACATCGGCACATCGCATCATTGGGACCAACCGCTTAATATCGAAAAATCGGCAAAATCTCTTGCTAAAAAACCGAAGCAATTTGGTATCAAATTTGTCTAAGACGCTTTAACAACAACCATGTTGTCTATTACCGGATGTCAAGAACTACCCCCATATCCCTAGCAAATGGCTAGATTATGGGAGATACAAAACGATTATCGTCCTACTGGCCACCTCAATCAAACCAGTAAGACAACCTCCACAAAGCTCTCTCTCTAACCTCTTGGAGAACGACCCATGATCAAAGCTCTAGTAGGTATTCTTGTCTTTGTCATCAACACTGTCTACAAAAATCGTCCCTTCCCACGCTTTTACGTTTTAGAAACCGTTGCTCGAGTCCCCTATTTTTCCTATTTATCGGTTTTACACTTCTACGAAACCTTAGGCTGGTGGCGCAAAGTTGATTGGCTCAAGGTCCACTTCGCTGAATCCTGGAATGAGCTACACCACCTGCTAATCATGGAAGAATTAGGCGGGAATAATCAATGGATTGATCGATTCCTCGCTCGCCATGTAGCCCTGCTTTACTACTGGATCATTGTCGGCATCTATATCGTCAGCCCTCGCGCCGCTTATCACTTTATGGAACTAGTCGAAGAGCATGCTTATGCAAGCTATGACAAGTTTCTAACAACCGATGAAGTGATGCTCAAGCAACAGCCTGCTCCTCAAATCGCGATTAGCTACTACCGAGATGGTGATCTCTATATGTTTGATGAGTTTCAAACCACTCATCTACCAGCCGAGCGTCGTCCCAAGATAGACAATCTCTACGATGTGTTTGTGGCTATTCGCGACGATGAGATGGAGCATGTGAAAACCATGACAGCCTGTCAACAACCCGACGCCCAGCTGACGTTAAAAAGTCCCCATGCGCCTGTCCTTAATACCTGAGTAGGTATCGGTCATATGAATGAAGTTAGTACCTTGCTTGAAAACTATAATCACGGCCAACGAGATTTCTCTGGCGTCTCTCTAGCGAATGTTGACCTTAGCTATGCCGACCTCAAAGGAGCCGATCTCAGCTATAGCGACCTGAGCAACATCAACCTCAAACAGGCTAATCTGCGCGGCGTTGACCTTAGCTATGCAAAACTCTCCAACGTTAACCTGCACGAAACAGATTTGCGGGGAGCTATGCTAATCGGCACCGATCTGCGAGATGCCAGCTTAGGTAACACCAACCTAAAAGACGCTGACTATATAGCAGGAACAACTCGATTTCCCAGTGGGTTTGATCCCACCCAGGCACAGATGCGCTCCGTTGTGTTGCATGCACAGGCAACCTAACAAGTTCGTCGGACCATAGTTGGCATCTTTACTGAAAAAACTAAAAGACCGTTGGCTGCAGACTGTAGTCAACGGTCTTTTGTAGTCTACAAATACAGCCGAAGAGCACTCCCAATAGCCAGTGTTCTAATGCGTTAAACCATTGGCCTATCAGGTTAGCGTTATATCTTATGGCTTGCAGGGCTATCTCGTGTTTTCGGTATCCGGACGAGTGTAGTACAACCTTTTAGACAGCAGTAAGCATGTGCACAAAGGTACCCCTATGGGGTATACCACCACCAGGTGTCAAACTATACAATGGATTTAGATACTACAGGATAAAGCATGATTTCTCAGGGTTGCATCCTAAGTATTGAAACGAATTGAGCATCTAAATGCTACCTATTGAAACTCTTAAATACTTAATGCACTGAGTGTTTTAGATATTAATCATATTGGGTAGTAAATGTTTCATATCCATTTAAGTGGAGCAACTGATATCCACTAGCCAAGGACTTGACTGTCTTTGTATTCAGAGTTTGATGTCCTCTTGACTCTAATTATTAGGAGATAAAGCCATGTCACCCGTTCTTTTTGTTTCATTGCCTTTCTTGCTGTTGCTGTTAATCTCACGACTCGCTGGCACGAGTAAAACAACAACTAAAACAACCACAGAAAAAGAGTCTGACAATAGTAAGTATCAAGATGGTGACATCATCATCATTCGGAGAAAGTCTAGCAAAAAGCCTTAGAGCGGTTCATTGCCCGTCAGATCATCCTACCTTTCTAGAAAAATGAGCTCTAAAGCTCTTCTCGCTGACAAAATCATGCCGCTGCTGATTGAGGGTGTGAACCGCGATCTGTGAGATGTGCCGACGTTGACCAGATAAATTCATACCGGGGAGCAGCAACATCACACAATTGCCCCTCTTAGGCGTTTGCATTCCCGTACCGTGACGGTCATTAGGGGCATCGCATATAACGCCCCTAATGACCGTCGTTACCTGGACTCGATTTTGGTGCAAACGCTCTATCCTCCATGACGAAGGGGCGCAATCTCTAAATCAGCAGCGGTAAAATAAACTTATAACCTTGTCTTAATAGTTAGCGATAGCTTTTGGCATCCATACATTTCAGTAAACCATGACTTAAAAAAGTCCAGTGATCTCGATCAGGTTTACAAATATATATGTAATACTAATGCAAAGGATTAGGCATAAATACCGAACTGTTGAGATTGAACTTTGACTGGTTACGGTTCGAGTTCAGTAATGTTGGGTTTACCTAGTGTCTGTCTCTTTGGTTTCCTTGAGTGGGTACTCACTTTTGCTGGGCCTGCTAGCTATTTAAGAAAGGATCATAAAATGCATAATCATCATCAAGACGAAGTCAAAGCGGTTGTATATTGTGCAAACATGCCCGCGGAAGACCAGCAGCGCAACCAAGATCTACTTTTGGCAGCACTGATGACTTTTAGTGCTGTAGCAGTTTTAGGGCTACGCTACATTTTCTAAACTGTGTTTTGCTAGATCATTAGCCGCAGCACTTAAATTATTAAGGTCCGTCTGGTCAGAGATCTCTGACTGGGCGGACTTTTTGCTTGGGTGATCTGATTATACTGGGATGCGCATTTCTCAAAACAGCTAAGGTTCTGAAAGAGCCGGTGTGATAAGGAGCTGACTCGCTTCGACTTGTTCAGCCCAGACGGTGAGGGTGGTGCCTAAAGACTGGTTTAGGGATGCGATCGCATCCGCCACATCAATCGCTGCATTCACCTCATTATTTTGAGCAGCTACCACGTCATTCTGTAGCTCCAAGGCCTCAAAGATATCCCGACTCCGGCCTAAGCGCGCTCTAGCCATGGCATTCTCTAGGCGCTTCTCCGCCAGCTCACGAGCCAGACGTGTGGACTCAATACGGTTACGAGCTGATTCAACATTCCTCAGCTGATCGGCCACATCCAGACGAATGTCAGAATTTAGACGCTCTAAATCATTTTTGAGCTGCCGCTGGGTTACCTGATTACGTTGAAATGCCGTCTCACTGGATTCATCGTCCAATAGGTGGGTCAGCACCAGCTCCGTTGACGCTTCTGACAAATCACCCGTGCTGGCATTGGCTCGCAAATCCAAGTTCCAACGCCGATTATCAATGGCAACCCGCTCGTCTAGCTCCGCAATTTGTACGTTGAACTGCAGCTGCTGATAATCGGGTCGATTGGTATAGGCAACCGCCACCAGCTGCTCGAGGGAAGGCATGACAAACTCTCGAGCAATGCTGTTTAAGGTGGCCAGGGTCTCGTCAGGAATCGTAATTTCTAACGAATCTTCAATATCTAACAGATCGATAAGATCTGACTTCGCCTGTTCCAAATCATTCTCAGCTTCTAACACGCTGGTTTCTGTCGCTGCTAAGTTAGCATCAATTTCCACGAGCTCAAACTGCGCCCGTCGCCCCGCTTCTACCAGGGCAGCGACGGAGCGCCGCTGTTGCTGCTGGGTTTCTAACGACAGCTGTTGAATCTGTAAACTAGCCTGGGTACGAATTAAGGCGTGATAGGTGAGCACACCATTCGTAATATCTGTAATGAGCCGTTGTCGTAGATCAAGCTGATTATTTTCTTCTTGCAGCCGAGCAATTTCAACCTGCGATGTATTAACGGCTCTACCCGCACCCCGCAGCAGTGGTTGGGTCACACTGAGATCCAGCTCCCGATCGTCTACATCTACACTCAACTCAATGTCAGTACCCAAGGGTGTCAGCAATTCTGCCCGCAGCCGGGCATCGCGGGTGGTTTCAGTCGGCTCATTTTCCCTGCTATTGATACCAACGCTGATTGTCGGAATAAAATCGGGGAGAAATCTGCTTTCTGCTTCCCGCAGTTCCTGTTGCTGAGCAATTCTCTCTAAGGTCGCGTTTCTGAGTTCAAGATTGTTTTGCAGCAGCAGAGTAACCACATCGGCTTCGGTCAAAGCCACCACTTGGGAAGAGGGGTTATCAGAAGTTGGCAACTCGGGTAACGGATTGGGGATGGGGCCAGCGTCCGGTATGGGCTCTATGGGCGGCAAAGGCTCTAGCTCGGGTAACCCCGGTTGGGCTACGGCTGGCCTTACGATGACTAGGGTATTTAGCAGCAGTATAAGTAGCGGGTTTTGTAATCGCATTAATCACTCCGCAGGGCTTTGACAATATCGATTTGGGTGGCCCGCAAAGCAGGAACAAAGCTAGCTCCCACCCCAACGGCCACGGCTGCCCCCATGGATAGGGCCGCATTACGGGAAGAGAACCGATAGGGAGCTTCTATAACAACCGTTGTCGCAACTCGGGTCAGACCATGGACAGTGGCAACAGCCGCCGCTCCCCCCAACAGGCTTAAAATGACGGCTTCTAAGATAAACTGGCTCATCACTTCCAGCTTAGAGGCGCCAATGGCACGGCGAATACCAATCTCTTTGGTACGCTCTAGAACGGCCGCAATGGTAATGTTAGCAATACCCACTCCGCCAATGACAAGGGCAATAAGACCCACAGCCGTCAGGGCCGCAGATGCAATTTGCTGCACCTCTAAGTCTTCTAGTAAATCGTCAGCATTACTCCAAATATAGACTTCTGCCTGGGGAAAATTCTGGAGTAAGAAAGCTTCAACCGCAGTGCTCAGGTCATTGATTTGGGTTAGGGAATGGGCGCTAATCTGCAATGAGTCCCACTGATATTCTCCGGCTAAGACTTGGGCAAAGGTTTGGGTTATCCAAAGCTCGCCGCTGTCCCCCCACTCAGAGTTAGACTTGGCTTCCATGACACCAATAATCACAAAGCGATTGCCATTGGCATATATGGTCTTGTTTAAGAATGATTGTTCCTGAAATAAACTCTCTGCCAGTTTCTCATCGATCAGGGCGACAGGGCGATATTGTTCGACATCAGCCTGGTCAAAAAAACGGCCCTGCAACACCTGCCGACCGGTGGTGTCTAAATAATTAAGAGAGACGCTGCGGGCACGAATTTCGGCTTCTTGATCTTCGTACTGCACCTTATCAATGCTGTAAACGTTACCGATAGAGCTAATAGAACGAATTTCAGACACTGAATCTCTGAGAGATTTTTGAACCGTTTCATCTAGCTCCGGGGTGGGTCCCTGTCTGGAATAAACCCATGGACTGACAAATGGCTGATCGCGCGCAGCTAGCTTAATTTCAATCTGTTCGCGAGTAATGGTTTGGATATTTAAAGTAGCGCTGACGGCACCCACCCCCATAAACACCCCAAACGCAGTCAGACCAGAGCGTAGCCACTGATTAGTCAGCGAACGCCAGGTCATAAATAGAAGGTCAGGTAGCGGCAATCCCATGGTTATTATTCGGCATCAGTGGCATCGGGGACAGGGAGTTCAGCGGCCAGCGGCATCCCGGGGGTAATCGTTACCGTGGGTGGCACCAGGGCAATTTCATCCCCCTGACTCAGTCCCTCTGTGACTGCAAACAAGTCTAGCCCCTGTAACCCCAACTCAACCGGCTGCTGGTCAGCTTTACCACGCTGATCGCGCACCCATACAAAGGTCTCACTGCCGTCACGCTGCACGGCTTCTGGGGGCACAACCAACACGTTCTGCTGCTGTTCAGTGATAATTTCAACACTCACAAAACTGCCGGGAATCAGGGTTTGACTAGCGCTGTCTAATTTGACGGTAGCGTTGACCCTGGCTTGCCCCTCCTGGACATTGCCACCACCATTGGGGGCTAGGGCCTGGGGAGATAGGGAAACCACACGTCCGAGGTAATCTTGGGCATCTGGGCCAATGGCCCGCACCCTCGCAGGCTGATTAATGCTGATTTTGGCTGCATCTAGCGTTGAGAGCTGCAAATTGACGATTTCTTGACCAGGGTCCCCCAAAGTCAACAGATCGGTATCGGTGGTAATGGCTTCGCCAGCCGCCGTCTTCACTTCTAGCACCACGCCATCAATGGGTGCGACAATGATGCGATCGCTCAGTTGCTGCTCTAGGAACGCCAGGGTTTCTGCGGCCGTTTTTAGATCTAACTCGGTTTTAGTCACCGTCAGCTGCGCATCCTTAAGCTCAGACCGTACCCGATCGAGGGCATCTTGATCGTCACGCACCTCGTCTTCGGATAAGAACCCTTGAGCTAGAAGCTGCTGAGATTCTTGGTACTGCTCCACAGCTGCCGCGACTCGCTGCTGGACCTCAGTGACTTTTTCTTGATTACGACTTAGGTCTAGCTGGGCTTTTTGAATTTCGACCTGCTGCGATCTCACCTCCTGCTCTTTGCTGCGATCGCGCAGTACCACCAGCGGCTGACCCGCTTCCACGGGGCTCCGCACCTCCTCCAGCACCTGCTCCACCGTAGCCTCATTCTGGGGTGACTCCAGCGTCTGCTGCCCACCCAGGGCCAGGGTGCCGCTTGCCGTTACCGTCAGCTCCACAGCCGAGCGCTCCACCGTATATAGCGGCACCGAAATCGCCTCTTCTTGGGTGCCGCGGTAGCGCATATAGCCCCAGCCAGCAGCACTCGCTAAGGCAGCAAACCCGATCAGCCAGATTGCGATCGCACGCTGCGTCAACGAGCGGGCTGCGGACCCCCGAGACTCCGCAGCCGGCAGCAAGTTTTCTCCAGCCTGCCCCGGAGACCTAACCTCTGTCATAGTTTCCGATACCTAAATGGCCAATGCCAATGATGTCTGACTATTCAAGCTTAAGAGACCCATCGATGACTGTCCATCATCACTAAACGTCTAGGAGCTAAGACAGCATAGAGGCAAATAAATCGGAGTGGTTGGGTTGAGGGGCAATGGGCTGAGAAACAAAGAGCTGGGATGGGTGCAACCAAACCTACACCTTATGCTCCGGATTTTTAAAGTCGCTTTTACACCCAGCATCCCAAGCATCCGGCTGATTTCCATGGCCTGGAATCCCACCATTATCCTTGAGCATCCGCGCTAAATGCAGACAGTTCCAAGCCAAAAATGTAGTATTCCGATTTGTAAAATCATTCCCAGGGCCACCCGACCCCGGATCTAGATAGGATGGCCCAGGACCCACCTCCCCCAGCCATCCCGCATCTGCCTGGGGCGGAATGGTATAGCCTATATGGGACAGGGAAAACAAAATAATCATCGCACAGTGCTTCACCCCGTCCTCATTACCAGTGATTAAGGTAGCCCCCACCTTGCCGTAGTCGCGATATTGGCCTTTTGCATTGAGTAGATGGGTATACCCGTACATCCGCTCTAAAACTCGGTTACAAACAGAGCTTTTCTCACCGAGCCACACCGAGGTGCACAGCACCAAAATATCCGTCTCATCGATCTGTTTTTGCAGCTGGGGCCAGTCATCCTTATCCCACTCAGGGGTTTCAGACATATCCAACCCCAGTCCAGCCGGGATCTCATAATCAACCGGGCGGATCACTTTAGTTTCCACACCATTCGCCTCAAAAATCTCTTTGGCAATATTAATCACGCCTCGGGTATGGGAAAGTACCGGCGTCCGGTTGAGGGTGCAGTTTAGAAACAGCGCCTTAAGATCGCTATATTGCGCCGGCGCATTCTCACACTGGTGCTGGGTAATTTTAGTCAGTTGTTCTGTCATCAGATTAAATAGGTTTAGAGAACAGTTAGGGGCCTGTAGACCCGAGATTAAGCCAACTCAGGGGCAGCCATGATCTCCTCCTGGGCGGGTCCCTGATAGGCGAGGGTCTTAGTAATTGCCCCATCGAATGTCTTTCATACCGATATCACTGACCGATATGCCTGAATTATTATCGTAGGAATGGTGATTCTCCTAAAAATTTTAAGCATAGAGAGTATGGCACGCCTTTATGAGAAAACCCTAAGCAAGCATCAGTAGCCCCGTATAAAGAGCTGCACCCCCCATAAAAGATAGGAAACAACTTTGTTTTTCATCAGGCAGTTCTCGTTTCAAAATATTAAGAATGATGCTGCCAGCCAAAAAAGACCAAACGGCCAGAATAGCCACTTCATTAAGATGGAGTGCGCGCCCTGCGATCGCACCGACCATACTCGCCGCCGTCACTCGCCAGCGGCCAGATTTATCGTAGGGGGCACGGTGATGTTCCCGTAAACCATGATCGATAATAAAAAAGTGGAGTGCGATGGCCGCAAAAAACAACAGACATCTCAGCAATGTATGGTTAGTCAACTCTTGCAGCAGATACCCCACGATGGCATTAAGCACAGCAAACGCAACAATGTGTATCCAGAAAACAGTGTGCTGAGTACTGTCTTGATTGTTCTTTATCCGGTTATGTTGGCGGGATTTAAGCGCTAAAATATCTAATCCATAAAAGACTAAAAGACCCAGCAGCGATAACAAGTAAACATGATTTTCCACATAGGCAACAGCTAAGATCTCAGAATGCTCGATTGCCTCTTGCGCATGGCTTAACTCCGGGAAAATCTCCAGAAAAACATAGCCAATCGAAACACCCCCCGCAAAGGACATCCACCGAAATTCAGGAATAAACGAAAAAATGTTGAGTTTGGCAACAAACGCATGAATCAATGCTAGGCCAATCGCTAATACCAATCCTGGTCCAGACATAATGCTCCCTAAAATCCAGCGCCCTTTGCACCACTATTGTCTAAAGAGCACCCATAAAGGTAAATTACTCACCTTTATTTACTTTTATCTCCTTTGCACGACCCATACCGCTGACCTTTAACAGCCACAACAACAATCTATTAATCCCTTCAGCAACCATGACAACTTTGGCTATGGGCACAGGCTGTCGTCAGAAACACTTTATTTCCATAACAGGCCGTCAATAATAAGGCATCGCTAAGCAAGCACGCCATGATTCCAGTTGGGAAATTGAAGCTTTGCCAAAATGGACCATCTCCGATGGGAGCATCGTCCTGATCCCTATGATGATCACAAAAGTTCCCGATGACGACAGTGCACCCCAATCACCTAGCCAGCAAAGGCTAAACACTCCTGCCCTATGGGTGGATAGTTATTTTACTGAGGATTTTACGGATTCTTCATACGCTGTGAAGTTTTCTAGAGGTTGCATCCGTGAAGCTACCGCACTTTTTTCAGATGGTTTATTCGTAGTAATAGATATAACCTCTTTAAAATTACGGTTTAAATTGCAGAATTCATATTTAGTGTCAATGAGTATCGAAAACATACTCTTGACTAATTCATAGCAGTCAGACAGAGTTGCCATGGGGCTATAAGCATAGGCAAAGATATTTGTCTAGCTATGTACCAGATCAATCTAGGGATATATGAAAAACGTTCAGCACGATGCCTTGTTGGAGCAAGCTATAGATATAAGAGCTGCTCGTACGTTGTGTAGAGATGGCTGGTCATGCGAGCAAATTAATGCGGTCTTGAGAAATGCCGAAATCACCCGTCAGCAATTTGAAACTATTCAAGAGCAATCCAGGGATCTAGATAGATTAAGGCAGGACTTTGGCCCACCGTCTGACTGGCTAAGCAGTGGCCATACTGAAACCAATCACTCCGAGATTGACTTTCTCAACCACGGCCCAGATGCTGCCACAGAAATTTTACGCGAGCATGGCTGGCAGAGCTACGAAATTAGCTTAGTCATCCAGGACTCTATGTTCATTGCACTGGATGAGCCTAAGTTAGAGCCACAGACTAATGGCTATCGCAGCAATGGAGTCATCCCAGCTTCATTACCCACCCAGAGCAGCCATAGCGGATATGCCCTTAGCTATCCCAATCATGCCGTCGCATCCATACCCATCCCCCAAAATCGAGCCGTTCAGCGCAGACAGTCACGTCGCTATCTGGGTCGCGATATATTTATTTTGACGTTCATGGCCGCAGTTGCCCTGGCCCTCTTATTTACGCTCCTGTAGCTACTTAATACTGGCGTTGCTGATCCTCGGGATGATTTTATCTGCAAGATACGGTCAAATAGCACGGCTAACCAATCGGTTCATCCTCTAAATCAGCAACGGCTAATACTCAATCACAAATTCATCAAAGCGATTGATAGGCAAACAGTCTTCAACTTCGAGATGCCTAACGCTGGCACGCTCAGGGCCTACCTTGGCCCATGCTACTAATTTCAATAATTGCTCATCTGGCCCATCAGCCACAATTTCTACCGTATGGTCGGGCTTATTGATGACGTAGCCCGTCAGGTTGAGTTCTTGCGCTTTTTTGCGGGTGTGATAACGAAAGCCCACGCCTTGCACCAGGCCGTGGACCGTAATCTTTATGCGTGACATTTAAAGGGTGAACCAAATGATTGATCCCCATTTTGTCTCAAAACATAACGATATGTAACATTTTCTTAAGCTTCATTAAGAGCGGAAATATTTGTGGGCAACGTATTTGTTTTTCACAATGTCAGGCCGTTTTACATTGACAAAGACGCGGTGCTATAGGTATTTTTGCTCATCGGTTCTGGTACTTGAGCTAACGCTGCTTTGACCACGTCAATTCCGGCGCCAGGACGACAGCTATTGTCGGTTAAGTGTCGTTTCCAAGCACGACTACCGGGCTGACCATGAAAGAGCTGGAGCATGTGGCGGGTAATGGAATGCAGCTTTAAGCCATTTGCAGTCCAGCGGGCAATGTAGGGCAGCATAGCGGTCACCACCTGATGTCGAGTAAGCAACTCATCGGTAGCATAGATGTCGCGATCGGCCAGGGCAAACATGTAGGGCGTGTCATAGGCAGCCCGACCGATCATGACAGCATCCACCTGTTGCAAATGAATACGGGTATGATCGAGGGTTTTGATGCCACCGTTAATTTCAATCCACAACTGGGGGCAGTCCTGTTTGAGACGATAGACATCGTCATAGCGTAGGGGAGGGATAGTGCGATTATCTTTTGGGCTCAGTCCCTGCAGCCATGCTTTTCTAGCATGGACGGTAAAGCGACGACAGCCAGCGCTGGCGACGGTGGTGACAAAATTCACCATGTCTTCGTAGCGATCGCAACTATCAATCCCAATCCGATGTTTCACCGTCACCGGGATCTCCACAGCCGCCTGCATCGCAGCCACACAGTCAGCCACCAGTTCTGGCTGAGCCATTAGACAAGCTCCAAAATTGCCACTTTGCACCCGATTACTGGGGCAGCCCACATTTAAGTTCACTTCGTCGTAGCCCATATCTTGGGCAGTTTTGGCGCACTGAGCCAACAGCTGGGGATTATCGCCCCCTATCTGTAGCGATAGGGGTTTTTCCTCAGGATCAAATCCCAGCAGCTTGTTGCGATCGCCATGGAGAATCGCCTGGGACGTGATCATCTCGGTATACAGCAGCGTTTTCCGCGTGATTTGCCGCATAAAGTAGCGAAAATGACGATCGGTACGATCCATCATTGGCGCCACACTGAGGGGGTGAAGACGTTGGGCCAAGGGAACAGACTGCATTATGATTCCCCCTGTTGTTCTAAGTAGCTTTTAGCCTTTTGCGGCTGGCCCCAAAGCACTTGCTCATGCTTGTAAATTACCATCCCAGGCCGGGCTCCTTTGGGCTTATAAACGTGCTTTGGTTGGGTATAGACCACGGTCTCCTGCTCTTACTGACTGCCCCGACTAAACCACGCCTCAATATTCGCCGCCCAGGCCAAGTCATCATCACTCGCCTGGGCCCCTGGTTCTAACCGCAATAAAACATGACTACCAGGAATTTCCTGGGTATGAAACCACAAGTCATAATCATTGGCAGCTTTAAAGGAGAGGGCTTCATTTTGATTATTGTTGCGACCGACCCAAATCTCAACACCTTGGGGAGTGTGGAACTTGTGGAAGTTGGGCAGATTATTAGCCCGTGAGCGACCCTGACGCTGGTAGGGATCATCCAGATACTCCTGCTGCACCAGTTCATCTCGAATTTCTTCTAGGGCCACAAGGTCATCAGCGTTGGTGTACTGATCTGTTTGGGTAAGAGCGGCTTCCACCTGTTCTAAATAGTGCAGTTCCGCTTCAACTTCAGTTAATAACGGCATCACAGCATCCCGAGTTCGTTTGAGTTTTTGATGCCGTTTATAAAACCCCTGGGCATTTTGCACCGCATTTTTTTCAGGATTTAAAGGCAAGACAACGGGCTCTCCCGATTCAAAATCTTGTAGCTGAATTTTAGACATGCCAGGCTTCCACTGATGGAGATAGGCCATTAGCAAATCGGCCTTGACGCGGTATTGATCGGCCTGATCAGAATCGTCTAGACGTTGGTGGAAATTAGCCGCTTTTTGTCTCAGCTTGCCCGTCAGTTTTTTTGTTTTTTGAGTGAGCTGATTGTGCAGCTGGGCAAAGATTTGCTGATTCAGCTGTGAGGTGTAGTAGCTGTCTAGTAGCTCCTGGATAGACCCCGTCATCAATGATGTCGCCGTCCAGCCCAGGACCGTATATCCCTTGTCGGTGTAGGCAGGTTGAAAGTCGTTGTGCTCTAAACACTGAAGCCAACGCTGCCACTGAATATGTAGCTGCTGCCATTGGGCGAGAGTCAAGCTATCGGTACTCTGATTGGGATTGAGGCCAGCAGCCACACTCAGCTGACGAGCGAGGGCCGTGCTCAGACCACCGTAGCTTTTGAGCATCATTTTGTAGAGTTTACCGGGCACCAGGCTAATCCGTTCTTGCCAGTCGACAAAGGTCTCATCGAGTCGAGGGAACGTGCCAAGCATGGCCGGTGGGGGTTTATATTGCCCCCCAGTGCGAATAGTCCGCACACTCGATTGTTGTTCATTCACCTGATGGGCAGCCGTAACAATGCTTTGTTGGGCATTAGTCAACAAAACATTGCTGTATTTCCCCATAATCTCTACGTAAAGGTGCCACTCAGCCGCTTCATCGGGACGGCGGGCAAATTGTAGGTCTATCGCCCGTTCCCAAGGAGCCAGAAACTCAATTTTAGTCAGGGCTAGACCATTAAATTGATGCTTCAGCTGCTGACTAAAGGTAAATGTGTCGGGTCGCTTGGGGGGGGCGGCCCCGATATGAATGCGGGCTGCTTGAGGATGCCAGGAAATTATCAGCCAGCCCCGACGATTAAATGTACGCAGCCCAAGACAGACAGTGTTACGATCTTGTTGCACAACTTGCTCACATCGAGCAGGCAACCATTGAGTAGTTAGCTCGTTACATACGGCTTTAAGGGTTGTGATATCAACCGGCTGCACTTTTTATCCTCTGTTATCAGTAATTTTGTCGGATTTTGAATAATTGAGCTGTCTTTTTGTTGAGCCACTTACAAGACCGGGCAATCTAGCAATGAGCTAAACATGACAAAATTCTTCATTCTCAATGATTAAGCCTTATTTTTCTCATGTTTAAGTCCTGTTTTTTTCGTTAACATTTCGGTACTAGAAATTTAGTCATTTGCGCACTTGTAAGGGCACATCGCTACATGTAGTAGCGGTTGTCATTTTTTGGTCTCTGTGCTTTTTTGAATCTTGCTATCGAACCTATGGAAATCAAACTTATCAATATTGGCTTTGGTAACATCGTATCTGCCAATCGAGTCGTCGCTATTGTCAGTCCCGAATCTGCTCCGATTAAACGACTCATTGGTGACGCCCGTGATACGGGGCAGCTCGTGGATGCCACTTACGGGAGACGCACGCGTGCCGTCATCGTGACTGACTCAGATCATGTCATTTTATCGGCCCTGCAGCCCGAAACAGTCGCCAATCGCTTTTTGGTAAATAAAGAAGCGAACGGAGAATAACAGACTGACCTGCTTTCTCATTAGAGTGCCTTGATGGAGACTGAGGCGGTTTACACTAAAGACATTAACAATGCCCAAGAGATTGCATTTTCAGATGTCCGTTAATTCCGCTCGGCCTCCGGCTCTCGACAAAATTGTCAAACGTTTCCAACGGATTCAAGATCCACGGCGTCGCTACGAGCAACTGCTGTGGTACGCCAAACGGTTAGAAGGATTTCCCGAGGACTCGAAAACACCAGAAAATAAGGTCAAAGGCTGTGTCTCCCAGGTTTATGTGATTGCTAGTGCTGATGAAGCAGGCAATGTCAGCTTTCAGGGCGACTCAGATGCACAGATTACCAAGGGTTTGGTGGCTCTTTTAATTGAAGGTCTCAAGGGTCTACCCCCCCAAGAGATTGTGCAGCTAGACCCTAATTTTATTAAAGACACCCAGCTAGATGTCAGCCTTACCCCTTCCCGGGCAAATGGGTTCTACAACATTTTTAAAACGATGCAGCAAAAAGCGCTGGCCTTGGCGGGTGAGTAGATAAGTTTTATACACCTACGCTGACGCCTACGTATAAAAATCTGTTGCAAATTCGCCACTGTAGAAATCGTCGTCTGTAGTAGCCTCATCTTCATGGGCACCAATACCAAAGGCAGCTAGTAGACCAGCATTATCAGCTGTTGCGTCTAGCACCTTGGTTTGTAGTTCATGCCAAACGGGAGCCGCTGTCAGTAATAGCTGCCGACCCTGGGGCGTCGCCTTCAGGGACTGGCTCCGTTTGTCTTTACCGGGACCAATGTCAATCCATCCGTGGTTGTACATGCGATCTATGGTGCGGCTAACGGTAGATTTTTCCATGCCTAGCATCTGACCGAGCTGACCAGGGGGAATGGGACCACGGCTGACAACGGTCGCTAAAATATTTAGCTGGTTAGTGGTAAAGCCGAGGGGGCGCAGGGCATCGTCATAAAGCCGGGTGACCATGCGGTTGATCTGCCGTAGCCGTCGAGCGATGCAGTCATTGGTCATTTGACGGGCAATTTCTTTGGGGGTGCCATAGGGTGACATCACAGGCGGATTAAGGGTGAACGCCAAATTCATGATAGTCACTAGTTGGATATACAACCATTTACATTGAGTTACACTGAGTTACTTTGCTTAATAGTCGTTAATATATTTATAAGTACGTAATCATGGCGAGTGCCTATGGATATCCTCGACGCCATCACGGCTGATGGTCTCTGGATTGGGCTGATTGTAGGTTTAGCGTCTTTGGTGCAGGGCCTGACTGGGTTTGGGTTTGCCCTGGTGTCGGTATCAATGCTGCCGCTGTTTATGGATCTGCAGCTCGCTGTCCCCTTTGTGATCGCCGTCGGTCTGATCGGCAATATCGCCCTGTGGTGGTACCACCGAGATAGTTTTGAGTGGTCTCGTGTGGTGGATCTGTCTGCCGCCGCCCAGGTCACAAAAACGGATGGCGTAATGGGCCTTCAGAATGTGCCAGAGCATCTGGCATTGCAGGGGTTAGGGGTATTGGTGTTGGGCTATGTGGCCTACTCGTGGCTACAGCTAACACTGCCTGAGCTTACAGGACGGCCGTGGGCCTATGCCTTTGGTGCTGCTTCCGGTGTACTGACTGGTGCATTTAATACGGGCGGGCCGCCGATTGTGATCTATGCCAATTGCAATCAGTGGAGCCCTGAACAATTTAAAAGCAACCTGCCTGGTGCCTTTTGTGTGATGTCATCGGTTGCGATCGCAACCCACTGTTGGCAAGGGCACTTTGACAGTGCCCTCATGACCCAGGTCGGCTATGCGTCTCCCTTTTTCATCGCCGGACTGGGTCTGGGCATATGGCTTTCCAAATACATCAATGCCGACGCTTTCCGTCGCATCGTGCTGGTGTTATTGGGGGTCATTGGCCTCAAGCTGTTGATGTAGCTGGCCTAGGGCTCGGTTGTCTCCTGGGCTTCAGGGGTAACATCAATGGTTTCATCACTGATCACCTCGATCTCGGGTCTAGCCTCAGGCTGAGCGGGTTCTGTGGGCTCTATCGGATCTGCCGGCTCCACATCATTAGGATCAATTTCAATCGGGTCAATATCAAAGGGGGGATTATCCCGGAGACCGTCCCGAAGAGTTTCCCCCAGATTAGGCGTCTCCTCAGGCTCATCCGCTGATGCGGGCGGATTATCTAGGCTAAGTTTCGCCACCTCGCCACGGAAATAAGGTTCTCGATACTGTAGTGATTCTGCAAACGCCACCCCAGCACGAAAGGCAACCAGAGCATTATCCGTGTCATCAATACTTAAATACAGCTGCCCCAACCGGTCGTAGGCTTCTAAGATGCCGTGCTGGTTATAGGCCGGCTGCTCAGCCCGCTCCAGCAGGTTATACATGGGCAGGGCTTCATTCGTCAGCCCTTGCTCGGCATAGAGATCGCCCAGATCTTTGAGCACCGTACTGACATGACCATACAGCTCAAGCCGTTGGGCGGTGACATAGGCCAGGTTGTAATATTCAAGCGCCTGGGGATACGCCTCGAGGGCTCGAAAATTTCGAGCCATATTAATTTCGAGGGGGGGCTCTCGATCGCTCTGACCAGTGGAACGATAAAGCTTGAGTAGCTCAGTTTGCACGGGCAGCGCTTGAGCGTACTTTTTAGCTTCTTGGTAGCTGTAAATCAGATCGATTAAATACTGGGTGTGCTCCAGCGTATTGCCCTGAGCTTTGGCCCTAGCCACAAGCTGGGTGTACAGCGGCGCTGCATTATCAAACTCAAACCACTGTAAATGATGGCTAGCCAGCACCACGACCCACCCCTGCTGAGCCACCTCATCACCGGTCGTCATTTGGATCAGCTGCTGATAAATTTCAGTAGATGTATCTCGAATGCGTAGCGTTTGGGCAATGGTGGCAATGGTTTCCACTCGCTCCAGGGAGGCAGTAGCCTTTTCAGCTTCCCAGATGCGCTGCAGCCTGACCGCCAGCAGCCGAATTTCTTGCGAACGCTGGGCGTTCCAAGCCTGCTGCCCAATGCGGTCCAGGGCTTCTAACTCTGCCTCTAGGCCAAATATCCGACGCAGCTGAACTTCCCGCATCCACAGGGGAAAGGCCTCATCAGGTTGCTCAGCCAGCAGTAATGCCCGCGCCTGTTCATCTAACCGAAATAGCTCTAGCTCCAGGTTATACAGCTCCAAGGGACTGAGGGGACGCTCTACCACTGTCGTAGGCAGGAGCGGGTCCCTGGGGTCTGCTTCTAGGGGATTAGTAAGAAACGCATCTAGCAGCACAGGATCCAGCCGCTGACCATAGGCCGGAAGGGATAGCAACGCTAAGGCAGCGACACCGCCTGCCAGGTGCTTGCCCAAGGAACGGAACCAATGCCACTTTCGTAAACCAAAATAAACACTCATTTACAGAACTTTGTACTCGCGCTGCTTTGCGACCGTGGGCGGCCATCTGTGCTTTAATCAGAAGATCTTGTGTAAACGTTTGGCCTTTTGCCAGTAAGCCTTTGCTGGCTGTTTAACCATTACAAATC
>ERZ1740052.149-NODE-149-length-23846-cov-10.331638_pt1 | contig 23846 bp, 15 predicted proteins | sample MGYA00581750_ERZ1740052 | MGnify/ENA primary metagenome ERZ1740052 (study PRJEB43018, sample SAMN04849743) | marine metagenome | isolation source: floating plastic debris | place: Pacific Ocean | collected 2008-08-30 | study: EMG produced TPA metagenomics...
GATGAGATTATTAACTTCCTTAAAACGGAAATGAAATTAAAAGAAATATGCAAAGCAGTTCTATATCAAAAAATTATAGAAAAAACTGCACTCCAAAAAGGTATAAATATTACTACAGAAGAAATTGAGATTGAAGCAAACCGCCAGCGTAGAGAAAAGCGTTTAGAAAAAGCTAGCGACACAATTAAATGGTTGGATGGACAAATGCTCGCTCTCTTGGATTGGGAAGTGGGAATTCGCAACCTTTTGCTGAAAAAAAAGCTCGCTTCAACACTATTTGGCAAGGAAGTCGAACAGTTTTTTACTCAAAACCGCTCTAAATTTGAACAGGTTATTTTATACCAGCTTATTGTAAAGGACGAAAAACTGGCTCAAGAATTGTATTATCAGATTGAAGAAGGTGAAATCAGCTTTTATCAAGCAGCTCGTCTTTACGATATTGATGAAAATCGTAGATATAGATGTGGGTACGAGGGAAAAGTTTATCGATGGGCTGTCATACCAGAAATAGCACCTTTAGTATTTAGCGCATCTTTAAATCAATTACTTGGCCCTATAAAAACTGAAAATGGGTATCATTTATTTATGATTGAAGACTATATACCCGCAGAATTAACATCCAAGCGATACCAAGAAATTCTTGATAATATGTTTCGACAATGGTTAGATGCTGAATTTGACTACATATACTGCAACTTTGAACTTAGTAGCTCTTGAAAGTTTTTTTAGTTTAGTAGTATAGGAATTAGACAGTAGAGAATAAAAGTAAACATAAACAAAAATATAAACATAACATTTGTATGTATTATTACCTGTATAATTTATTCTGCTTGTTATGGACTACTTCTTTACAAGTTTTAATGTTTTACAAATTGCTAAAAATAGAATTTGATGAAGTCACTATTTAAACTCTGTAAACTTACTATAAAGATTTTTACTTAACCGCAAAAAAGTATTGACACAGAGTAGGCAAATTTACTAAGAAGTAAAGAAGCAGAGGAATTAGATGGATATGAAATCATTTTTATTTGCTTAGTATCTATATCTACTTCAAGTGAATTTCATATATATGAAATTTGCTGTTAAGAAAATAATTAATCTGTATTTTAATGCAATAATAAGTATGTAGCGTAAATACTTTTCTATTAGTTCTCTATAGTTACGGTAAGGCTAAAGGCTTTTTCCAGTTTTTTAATTAAACTTAATTTCCATCGATTTTGGAAGTTAAGAAAATAAACCCTTAAATAATATTTCGTAATAGTTAGTCTTATTTAGTTTGCAAAAAGTTTATTTTAAAGCTATATGAAGTTTTCGTAATACCACCATATTCAAAAATGGTGAAGGAATAACTGCACGATTTATGAAGTCAGCAAATTGAATCATTTTTATGGCTGTGAAAGAATCTAGAGATTAAAGTCTAGGTCTTGTTACATATCACTTAAATGTTCAATAAGCCTGATTCTAAGAACCAATACGTATAGTAAGCAGGTAATATTCAGTTGTTTGCAGCAAAAGTGAATTGTTCATAATCAATTTTTACTAAATTACTTGAATTTAACTATTTAAGTATTAGATTAATCCGGAATAAAACAGATAAGTAAATAATAATTGTAGCCACGAATAGATTCTAGGTGAAACAGTGTTTTTACAAGATAGTATAGAACAAAAAATTTCTTCCGCTTTAGGTGAAAAAATCTCCGAGCAAGAATTACGAAATTGTATAGAAACGGCCCAAACCATAGATGTACAGGTTGCGAAGCTGTTTTGGCAGACAACTGAAGCTGAAAAAGGGATTTATATTGTCCTTGAAGGGAAAGTTAGGCTTTTAGACTATTTTGAAAATTTAGTTACAACTTTTTGTGCAGGAGAATCATTCGGTGAAGCTACTCTATTTGAGCAACAAGAGTTCATTCCTTATGCTGCTAGAGCATCGCATAATTTAAAAGTTTGTTTTCTCAAACAAGAGATTTTACAATCTTTGATAGATAAATATCCTAAAATTCGTCAAAAATTGTTAGATAAAGCAGAATTTTGGGATTTACTACTTTTATGTCGCCAAAACTCCCATTTCCCTGAGCATTCATCCCAAGTCAACGGGCTAATTAAAGCTTTGTCGCTATTTGAAAAGCATAGATTGGAAGTATCTGCAAAAATTCCCGCACAAGAAGATTTTCAATTGTGGCTGCTGCACCAAGGTGAAATATTAAATTCTGATGGCGAACTTTTGAAGCTGGGTAAAATATATCCTTTAAAAAAACAAGATAAATTACAGGTAGAAAAAGCTACTGTTGCTTATTTTCTTAAACAAGAAGACTTGCAAACAGCACTGCAATACTGCCCAGAATTAGCAGAATTTACTAGCGATGGCGATCGCTCTGAAATTATTCCCAAGAAGCGGATTTCCCCAAAGCGTCAACTACCTCATAGAAGATCTTTATTAGAAGGTTTGCACTCTAGCGATAATATAATTCCCTTTCCGGGGAGAGATAGCCAAGCAAAACCTAATAAAAAAGTATCTCGTCCTTACTTTCCCAGTCCAAAGGTAAAAATGGGGCATTGGTGGGGACGCTTAACCAAGCGGTACCCCTATTATGCTCAACAAAGTGCTTCGGACTGCGGTGCTGCTTGCTTAGTAATGGTTGGTCGTTACTGGGGTAAGTCTTTTAGCGTTAGTCGCTTGCGAGATATTACAAATGCAGGTCGCAGTGGTGCTTCTTTACGCGCTCTAGCATCTGCGGCAGAAAGTGTTGGTTTTGCAACTCGTCCGGTAAAAGCCACTTTAGAAAAATTTGCCGAGCAATCTTTACCTGCTATTGCTCACTGGGAAGGCAACCACTTCATCGTAGTTTATCAAATTACGAATACTCATGTAATAGTGGGCGACCCTGCTAAAGGTCAATGTACTCTAACCCGCAAGGAATTTAATCAAGGTTGGACTGGCTATGCATTGTTACTGCAAGCAACATCGCTACTTAAAGATGCGGAAAATCAAGATGTCGGGTTGTGGAAGTTTTTTGAGTTAGTCAAACCCCATTATAAAGTCTTGATAGAAATCTTTATTGCTTCAGTAGTAATGCAGCTATTTGGACTAGTGACACCTATTTTCACCCAGTTACTACTTGACCGAGTACTGGTACAGCGTAGTATTCCTACCCTCAACGCTGTTGGTTTAGGAATGATTGTTTTTGGCTTGTTCAGCATTGCCATGAACGGGGTGCGGAGCTATTTGCTCAGTCACACTGCTAACCGTATTAGCGTCTCCCTACTAGTAGGTTTTATCAAGCATACTTTTAGGCTGCCTCTTGCTTATTTTGAATCTCGTTATGTCGGCGATATCATCTCCCGCATCCAAGAAAACCATAAAATTCAAAGTTTTCTTACAGGACAAACCCTGTCAATCGTTCTAGATATGATGACATTAGTGGTCTATCTCGCCCTAATGTTTGCCTACAGTTGGAAAATGGCGTTATTTGTGTTGATCACCGTGCCGCCATTTTTCATTCTTGCCCTAGCCAGCACTGGCATTTTGCGCCGTATATCTAGAGAAATTTTTAATGCTGGGGCTAAAGAAAACAGCTATATTATCGAATCATTGACAGGAATTCGCACGGTGCGTTCCCTAGCTATTGAACAGACTGTACGGTGGCGGTGGGAAGAACTGTTGAACAATTTGGTTAAAAAATCCTTTAATGCTGATGTAATTGGTATTCGTCTTACCATGCTCAGTAGCACCATTCAAACCTTTACAAGTACTGGATTGATGTGGTTTGGAGCCTGGCAGGTTATTCAAGGAGAACTCACTGTTGGTCAATTAGTTGCATTCAATATGCTCGTAGGTAATGTATTAGGTCCTTTCCAAAGATTTTCCCAACTGTGGAATCAATTTCAGGAGATTGTTATTTCTACAGAACGACTCAATGATGTCCTAGAAGCAGAACCAGAAGAAGATTTGCAGTTGAAACCCCGTAAATGTTTGGATCAACTTGAAGGTTATATTCGCTTTGATAATGTCACTTTCCGCTATCATACGGAAAGTAAAGCTAATATACTCGAAAATATCAGTTTTGAAATCAAGCCCGAGCAAATGGTAGCCTTGGTGGGGCGCAGTGGTTCCGGAAAAACAACTCTTTCTAAGTTAATTTTAGGTTTATACCCACCCACCGATGGAAAAGTACTAATTGATAATCAGGACATAAATGGTATTGCTTTGGGGTCTCTTCGTTCTCAAGTCGGTGTTGTAGACCAAGACACCTTTTTGTTTGGTGGTACTATCCGTGAAAATATTGCCATAGCCCACCCAGAAGCCACCCTTGATGAAATTATTCAGGTCGCACAATTAGCTGGAGCAGATGAATTTATTCGCAAATTACCACTTTCTTATGAGACCCAAATCGGTGAAGGAGGTGGATTACTTTCCGGTGGACAGCGGCAACGTCTGGCGATCGCCCGTGCATTGATGGGTAATCCTCGCTTGTTGTTGTTTGATGAAGCTACCAGTCATCTTGATACGGAATCAGAACGTATAATTCAAAACAATTTGAAAACAATTCTCAAAGGCAGAACGAGCGTAATTATTGCTCACCGTTTATCTACAGTCCGTAACGCAGACTTAATCATGGTAATGGATAAAGGCATATTAGTAGAAAGCGGTACTCACGATGAATTAATTGCTAAAAAAGGTCATTATTATTACCTCAACCAGCAGCAATTATCGCAAGCTGGATAATAAGAAATTTAGAAGTTAGAAATTGGGAATTATCATCATGCCATATCCTTTATCGAATGACTCACCAACAGTTACACAGGACAAAGATAAAAATCACCTGCAAGAGGTTCAAACTAACGATACAAAGGAACAATCGGATACAGCGGTAGGAGATTTACATTACGCAACAGAAGAACTACTCGATGCTTTACCACAGCTATGGACAAGGGGAGTGCTATATGTGCTAGTTGGGTTTGTCGCTATAGGTATACCTTGGGCTACTGTTTCCAAGATAGATGAAACAGGAAGTGCTAAAGGACGTATAGAGCCATTAGGTTCAACTCGTAAGCTAGATATGCAAGCTGGTGGAAAAGTCAAACTTGTGGCAGTTAAAGAGGGCGATACAGTCAAAGCTGGACAAATTCTTTTAGAATTAGACTCCGATATTTTACAAACGGAACTAGAGCAGGTTCAAGCAAAGCTTTCTGGATTACTCAATCAAAAAGCAGAACTTAATGTACTAAAAAGCCAGCTTTTATCAACAATAAACATTCAGGAACAGCAAAATCAATCTCAAGCCCAGGAGAAAATTGCTCAAATCGAACAAGCAAAAGAAAACTTGGATTCCAGAAAAAGTGTTTATCGGTTACAAAGGTTAGAAAAGCAAGCCTTACTCAGTCAAGTACAGCAGCAAATCAGAACTACTCGTAACGAACAACGGTTTGCTAAAGGTCGTTTAAGTATAGATACTAAACAAGTTGAGCGCTTTAATAAATTAGTAAAGGATGGAGCGGTTTCCGCAAACCAAATCGATCAACTCAGAAAAGAGCAGCAAGAAAGCAAGCGGCTTTATGAAAGAACTTTATCCGATATTAAGCAAGCAGAATTACGTTTAGATGAAGAAACGAGTCGCTACCAAGCAACCATGAATCAGTTAGAGGCTGATATCGAACAAGCAAAGTTGAGGTTAGAAGAACAGCAAAATAGCTATAAGACTTTATTACAAACATCCAAACTTTCTATTTTGCGAACTAAAGAACAGCTCAAAGATACTCAAACCCAGATTTCCTCTATCGAATCTCAAATTGCCCAAACTAGAAGTCAAATCGCATCTTTAAAGCTACAGTTACAGCAAAGAATAGTGCGATCGCCTATTAATGGCATTATTTTCGAGTTTCCAGTCAGCAAACCTGGAGAAGTAGTACAACCAGGGCAAAGAATAGCTCAGATTGCTCCTAAAAATACCGACGTTGTTCTTAAAGCCAGTATGCCCATACAGGATAGTGGCTTCTTAGAAGTAGGAATGCCAGTCAAAGTTAAATTTGATGCCTATCCCTATCAAGAGTATGGCATTGTTGAGGGGACAGTTGCTTGGGTGTCTCCTGACTCAAAGGTTAATCAAACACCCCAAGGAAATATTGAAAGTTTTGAGCTAGAAATCACTTTAGATCGGCAATATGTAGATAATGGCGAAAAACGAGTTACTTTGATGCCGGGGCAGACAGCAGATGCAGAGGTGGTAATTCGCCAGCGTCGGATAATTGACTTTGTTTTAGATCCGTTTAAGAAGCTACAGAAAGACAGATTATAAATGCTATTTAAACAAGTGTAAATTCAGTCCGGCGAACCTTTCAACAATTGTTAGCGATCAAATTCAACTTAAATACTACTACATCAGGATTAAAAGAAATGCATCCTATCGATTTGATGAGAAAATATGATTGGTCTTACTCTAAATTAGCCGAAGAGTTTGGAGTATCAGAAGTTGAAGCTAGACGATGGGGATTTAGAAAAACAGCCAGTAACTACCGGAACCCGCCACAAATGGCTTATAAGCTAGCAAAAAAAATCGATCGGGAATTATCACTTATCTCGACATCAGAATATTCAACCAGTAAAACCATTTTTAGAACCATTGCTACCTAGACTACATTTTCAAGGTAGGTTTTAATAATTGTATGTAGGATTTATCCGTAGATTGTTGTTAGCTTAGCTTCTTCAGACGGGAGCTAGGGATCGAAATAACTAGGCTTGAGCATAAATAAATAATTTCAATTAATTTCAATTCTGAAAGTCAGTTAAATGTAGACGAATTTGAGAAGGGAGATGTTCTTTTACCCACACAGTGGAGCATTGTTGCCTATTCATTATGCTTCACGTCGAATGAAAGCTGCTTTATATGCGCTCTGAATATTCAGCACGGCTTAAAACACTTTATGGAGCAATGACATATGCCCGAACAATTTAACATTTCAACTTTAGACATTATTAACAAGCTAAAGCGTTCCTGTGATATTCCCGATATCGTAGAGGCTATCGCATCGGAAAAAATTATCGCTGAAGCAGCCGCAAAAGCTGGCATTGATGTTACCGAAGCAGAGCTACAGCAGGAAGGTGAAAAATTTCGCTTAGAGAGAAAACTCGCTACGGCTAAGGATACTTGGGCTTGGTTGGACAAACACCATTTGTCAATAAAAGACTTTGAACAACTAGTTTACAACAGTCTTATTTCTAAGAAATTAGCAAATCATCTATTTGCACCTCAAGTTGAAAAATTCTTTTATGAAAACCAACTCAATTATGAAGCTGCTGTCACCTATGAGGTCATTTTTGAAGATAGAGATTTAGCATTGGAGTTGTTTTATGCAGTAGAAGAAGGAGAAATTACATTTCCAGAAATTGCTCGTACGTGTATTGAAGATCCAGAACTTCGTCGCCAGTATGGATATCAAGGAGTTAAATATCGTAGAGACTTTCGGCCAGAAATTGCAGCGGCGGTATTTGCTAGTTGCCCACCTGGGATTATCAAGCCAATTACTACACCAAAAGCTGTGCATTTAATTTGGTTGGAAGAAATAATTGAATCTGAATTAAACGATCGATTGCGGCAGACAATTATTTCTGAATTGTTTGCTAGTTGGTTAAACGAACAAATAATGTTGTCAGATATAACTATTCAATTAGATACTGATGCCGTTAAATCAGAAAATGATTTACTTAAGCAGGCTTAATACCATCAATAAACATTTTTTTTAAATTCATTTTTATGCTATTTAATAATAGCTAATTACATAAATAAATTTGAATATGATTAACACATATTCTTACTATTGTTGCGAAATATTTTAGCTACATAAAACTAATATTACAACTATTTTAACTTTGTGACTTTCCTCTTTAAATCAAGACACTTTTTACTTCGACGACAAGTATTAAAATGTATAAAAATATGCTTTGCAAAGTTTTTAGGCAATAATCAATAGCGTTTAATTAAATAATTAAAAAGATTCACAACAAATAATACCGATAGTATTGTTTATCTTTGTGTTGCTATTTGGCTGTATTCAATTAATGAATATCAGCCATATTTTGCTGTAAATGTGTTTTAATTTGTGGGCTTACTTTACAGATTTTAAATAATTACTTCAACTAAACAATATAGAAAAAACTATTGACTTTTTAGAAAGAAAAAACTATAGTTTAAATGTGAGCAAAAACAAACAACTCACAAACAAATTCCAAAAGACAATTAGTTAATTTTCAGGAGAAAAACAAATGATTATCAACGATATCAACTACTTAGAAGCTACCAACGAAGAAGTATTTGGTGGTAAAGGAATCGACATCAACAGTAAATTCCAATTGGTCAAAAATGTTAATGCTAGTGTTGTAGTTAACGAGTCATTCACAAAAACAGTTGACCTTAACTTGGGTGGTCTAGTTGGAAATGGCGCTGAAGTTCTAGGTACTACCGATGCTCAAGGTAACAACACCTTTACTAGCATCATTTTTGGTACTCAAACTGGTGATGACCACTCTGAAGGCTTCATTAACGCTAGCTCTTTCACCAACTAATTAATAGCTCTAGCACAATTGATATAACCTCCTTATCAATAGGAGGTTATAAATCAAGTTCCCAGTTTGGCTATTGCGAGGTAGGAGAAGTTAATTGCTAACTTTTCCAAAGATTATAAAAGTAGCTGGAAGCTTTTTTAAAGCTTTCAGCTTTCAATAAATTGCTAATTAGTGACCCTAATTTTGCGAAAATATTAGACTTTGAGCAATGTTCTATTAATTGGCTAATGAAGTATTTAAGTTAATTATTCAATATTTATATATCTTTCATAAGTCTGATTTTTTGCTTGCTCTGAATAATTCAATTATCCCAATTAATCAGTTATTCTGGTTTTACTATATTAAAAAAAAGGCCTAATCAATCTTAGTTGTCCGGAAAATAATAGGAGAACGCTTGCATTGTATTTGCTAGTTATATAATTAAGCAAAAAATATTTATCTTACTGAAATAAATCATTTTGGGAAATAAAAATAATGGTTGACACACAAGAAATATTAGACAAGATTAACGCTAAAAGAGCCGAAATTCAGGAGAGAATAGGTTCTATCGGAAGTACTAGCAGAACTGGAACAGCAGGGAGAGATTTTCTAGTTGGAAATCGCTTCAGGGACAGCACCATAGTTGGGGCTGGTGGTAACGATCGAGTTTTTGGAGGGTTTGGGGATGACTTTCTTTTAGGGGGCGATTTTGAATTATTTTCCCCTAATTCTGGTAATGACCTGATAGATGGCGGTAATGGCGATGACGACATTTTGGGTGGTGATGGCGACGATTTATTATTTGGAAAGTTGGGGAGTGACGACATCTATGGGGAGGATGGCAACGACCTGTTAGATGGAGGCTTAGGGGATGACTTTCTCGATGGAGGGGAAGGTAACGACCAGCTAAATGGAAGTGCGGGAAACGACCAAATTTTTGGAGGAAGCGGTAGCGACACCCTTACAGGAGTTGGCAATTTGACTGGAGATATTGAGGTAGATTTTTTAGTTGGAGGTGGAGCTTTAGATTTCATCACTGAGGAAGCTAGTTTTGATCCTGATGGTGCTTCCGATCTATTCGTGCTGGGTAATGCGAATGGCTCTTTTTACACTAATAGTGGTGCAGGAAACAGCGGTGGCCTTTTTGGTTTTGGTGATTTCGCAGTAATTTTCGATTTTGAAAACGGCATCGATAAAGTCCAGTTAAGTTCAGGAATAACTCCTAATATTCAGATCGGAGATGGTTTTCTTGGTGCTGGTACATATATTTTTGATAATGGGGATTTAATTGGTGTTGCGGCTGGTGTCGCTCTTGGTAATACCGACTTTATTTTTGCTTAAAATCTGCCTAGAGCTGGCGGATCAAAACCCAGATTTGATGTTGACAGAGACGTAGCAGTGCTACGTCTCTACACGAGTTTCGTGTTTAATTGAGTAAAGCCACAATTTTACTATGTCTAGATTGTAGTTTTTAATCAGTCCTAACCTTCAAGACTGTTGCTATAACAAACTTTTATTTTTTTCAAGAGTGTATTATCATGAATAGTGAAAGCGTTTCAGAATCTAACATTAAATCTCTACTTCAAATCGCATTACAAAAGCATCAGTCCGGTGAGTTGTACGAAGCCGAATCACTATACAAACAAATATTACAAATTCAGCCCGAATCTATAGACGAGCAAGAGTATAAAGAGTATCGCGCAATAGTAATTGGTAATCTGGGAAATATATTTGAGCAACAGGGCAAGTTTGATACAGCAGTAGATTATTACCAAAAAACTTTACTACTTACACCTGAATATGGCGAAGCTTATTATAATTTAGGAAATATATTTGAAAAACAGGGCAAGTTAGACGCAGCCATAGAAGCTTATCAGCAAGCTTTAAAAATTAAGCCAGAAATTGCTCAAGCTCACAACAAATTAGGTAACGTTTTTCAGAAACAAGGTCACTTAAGATTAGCTATAGAATCTTACCAGCAAGCTGTAAAAATTAAACCTAAATATGCCCAAGCGCATTACAACTTAGGAGATATTTTTCTAAAACAGGGGAAATTAGAAGCAGCCATAGAATCTTTCCAACAAGCTTTAAAAATTAAACCTGACTATGGTATTGCTCATCATCAACTAGGAAATACATTACACCTTGGAGGCAAATTAGAAGCATCGGCAAAATCCTATCAACAAGCATTAAAATTTTTACCTGAGTCCGTTGCTACTGATACTTATTTTAACTTAGGCAATATATATTCTGGCCAAGGTAAGTTAGAGTTAGCAGTAAAAACATATGAACAAGCTTTAAAAATAAATCCCGATTATTCTCCAGCTAAATTTGCAATTCTTATAAACCAATTACCAATTATATATTCAAGTGTTGCAGAAATAAATAACCAACGAAATAAATATGAGCAACACCTCCATAAATTAGCTCAAAGCTATAAAATAGCTAATACTAAAAAACTCAAAGAAGCAGTCGAATTTATCGGAACATTACAGCCTTTTTTTCTGGCTTACCAAGGTTTAAACGACCGAGATTTACAGCAAACCTATGGGGAGATGCTGGTTCATATCATGTCCAGTAATTATCCCCAATGGAGTCAAAATCTTCCTCTGCCAAATTTACAAGCAGATGAAAAAATTCGTATCGGTTTTGTTTCTAGATTTTTTTACAATCATTCTAATTGGAAAATCCCCATCAAGGGTTGGGTAGAAAATCTGGATCGGAGTCAGTTTGAATTCTTTGCGTATCACACACACTTCAATCGAGATCAAAATACTACAAAAGCAGCGAAAGAGTTTGACAAATTTACTCAAGGTTCCCGTCCACTTGAAGAATGGTGTAAATTAATTCAACAAGACAAGTTACACCTCCTGATTTTTCCAGAATTTGGCATGGACCCTACGACATTGCAACTGGGTTGCTTAAGACTAGCTCCGATTCAAATTACATCTTGGGGTCATCCTCAAACCAGTGGTTTACCAACTATTGATTACTACTTGAGTAGCGATCTAATGGAACCAGAAAATGCTCAAGAACACTATACGGAGAAATTAGTTAGATTACCCAATTTATCTATAAATTACAAACCTTTACTAATAGAAACTGAAGCTATTTGCAAAAAAGACATTGGCATTGCCGAGAATGAAATTATGTTTTGGTGTTGTCAATCCTTGTTTAAATATTTACCGAACCATGATGATGTATTTCCCTTAATTGCTAAGGAGTTAATCAATGCTAAGTTTGTATTTATCCAGCATCAAAATGAATGTGTTACTCAAATATTTCGTCAGCGTTTAAGCAATGCTTTTCAGGAATTGGGGCTGAATTATCAAGAATACTGTATATTTTTACCCCGGCTGGATACACAGACTTTTACTAATACGGCAGCCGTGGCAGATGTATTTCTAGATAGCATTGGGTGGTCTGGATGCAATTCTACTTTGGAATCTATTGCTCATAATCTCCCTGTTGTAACTCTTGAGGGGGAGTTTATGCGGGGACGGCATTCTATGGCAATCTTGAAGATGATGGGGATTGAAGAAACCATCGCATCTAGCAAAGAAGAATACGTACAAATTGCCATCCGTATCGGAAGAGATATTAAATATCGCCAATACATTTGTGAGCTAGTTACTCAGAACAAGCATAAATTATATAACGACCTTAAGCCAATTCGAGCTTTAGAGGAATTTTTGTTTAATGTTGTTGGCAAACCAAAAATATCTACCACAGATAATATTGCTGATACCTTGCGTTTGGCTATTCAAGAATATAGAGCTAATCGTTTAGAAGCAGCAGAGCAAGGATATCTCAAGGTTTTAGCAATACAGCCAAAGCACCCTGAAGCTTTATACGGGTTGGGTATGTTGTCACAACAAACAGGAAAATTGCAGCAAGGAGAAGAATTTTTAAGTTTAGCCGCAAAAGAACAGCCAAACTCAGTAAAAATTTGGTTTAGCTTAGGTAATTTGTACCAACTTCAAGAAAAATTATCGGCTGCCGAAGAAGCTTACAGACAAGCTATTGCTCTGAGACCGGATGCAGCGCCAATTTATAATAATCTGGGTTATACCTTGGAGCAACTTGGTAAATGGCAAGAAGCTATAAATTACTATAAAAAGGCTTTGGAAGTTCAGCCCAACTGTATTGAAGCAGAAGTCAGCTTAGGAAATTTACTTTATACTCAAGCTCTACTTTCCCCAGACAAGCGAAGTTACTACGCAAACTTAAACTACAAATTGGGTTTGAGTCGCAAAAAAGTCAGAGATTTTCAAAATGCTGAGATTTACTTTAAAAAAGCTTTAGAGTTGAAACCCGATTATCCAGAAGTTGTTAGATGCTTAGAAGAAATTTCTGAAAGTCACTCAGCACAAGTTTAAGAAAAAAATGGGGGGACAGAGGTATCCAACTTGAATAAGCATATTTATGTCTATTGTTAGGTATATTTAAATTGATGCATTATATATAAAGGTTGTATACAAATAGAAGATATAATTTTATATGCTGTTTATTTTGTGTTTTAGCTTTACGAGCTATTTTTTGTCTTTAAACAAAATTGGCAATATAAAAATTAGATGTACTAATTATTAAAATGTTGAAAAAAATTGTTTTTAAATAGCAAAAAATGTATAATTAAAAAAATGGACAACTAAAAATTAGTTGCCCAATCTTAAATTCCAAAAATAAAATAGTCATTTCCGGGAAAAACATCCATATACCATAGGTGATACATCAAGTTATAAGCAGGAAATATGGACTTACCCTCCACTTCTCTGTTTTACCCTTGGTCTTTATCCTTTTCGTTTAATATGTGCAAATAAACAAAAAAGATAAAGAACTAACTTTGTGCTCACCTACGGCTATATGGCTATGTATTACCAGATTAAGTAATTCTATACAAAACAAAAAGTATTGTCAAATTATCTGAGGGCGATCGCTCTCAGATAATTTATTTAATGGGTAATGTTCCTACGGATAATCTCTACACCAAGGACATTGTAAAAATAATTTCCCGATTGGTAAACTCCGTAAAGCAGGAAGAATGTATTGATTAATACTGGGAACACATAGATAAAGTGACTATTCAGAGACCTAAAGCGGCTAAAAACCTTTTTTATACTGCTATTATTCTATTAAAATTATCTCAAGCAAATATTTATATTTTTATATATTTATACTTGTAAAATTATTTTTCCAGAGTTTACCCGTAAATTAAATATATAGCTATACAGTAACATTAAGTATATTTCACTAATCTTTTAAACTATTACTAAGAATTAAGCATAATATATACTCAAGACTGAGAACAAATATTTTAAACTAGGTGCTTTACTTAATGAAAATAAATAGTATTTAACTAAGTAAGTAATAATAATTTTTGAGACTGTATTCTCTATAGCTGAAAACTATAATTCCAGAATTCATAGGAAATTTATATTACCTATGGACTAAGTAGTTGTTGCTAAAATTTATTTACTTTGCGTTAAGTATATTTATCTTATTCATTATTTCAATAGTTAAGTGTAATACATTAAATAATTAGTCATGAGCACCAATTTTTTTGACTTAAGCCGATATTCTTTTAGCCGTAGAAAAGATGTAGTAAATCCAGGTAAAACAATTTACAATCCCTTATATTCTAATGTCAGGACAATGAAAGGAAAAGACCAGATAATTGGTAATTCATCTATCGACTATAGTTTAGAAGCTTCAGTTGAGGTTGCAGCCGCAGCTATCGAGCAAGGTATCAATCCTGCGAACTCTGTCGAGTTTATTACTCAATCAAACCTTAATGTCGATGGAATTATAAACAGAGGTAATATCTATACAGGGAGAGGTGGCGATACGGTATATGGTAGTGGAACCGCACAAATTACTGCCGTCGCACAGACAGTATCTCAAGCCATAGCCATTGCTGACACTGCTGATGCTGCTGCTATTGCTAATAGTCTGGCAGCAATTGAAGTTGCTGCTGTTGTTAATGGTATTAATAACTCTGGGAAAATTTCTACTGGTCCGGGTAGCGATAGTGTAGTCGGAGAGGTAAACGCTGCTGTTGGAGCCATAGCTACAGCTAGTGTGGATGCCATCGCTATTGTCACGGCTATTGCCGAAGCTCCTATGTCTGAAGGTCTTAAAGCCGTTGCACAAGGATTTGCTATAAGCTTGGCGCAAGCAAAAGTTGTTGCTACAGGTATTAATAATAAATACGGCGAAATTTCAACAGGTTTGGGTTCAGATAATATTAGCGCTAGCGCAACTTCCTATTCTGCTACTTATGCCGCAGCTGAATTTTCAGCTATCAGTGCTGCTGCTCCTTCAGAAAATAAAGCTTTAGCTCAAGCAGTTATGCAAGCGATTGCTGAAACTGAAGATAAAGCGATTGCTATTAATAACAAATATGGCGATATTCGCACCGGTTTTGGAGCCGATACCATCGAAGCTAATGCTAGCGGAAGCAAATCTTACGGTATTTATGGCGGCGATATTCGCACTGGATTTGGAGCCGATACTATTTAAGCTAATGCTAGCGGAAGCAAATCTTACGGTATTTATGGCGGCGATATTCGCACTGGATTCGGAGCAGATACCATCGAAGCTTCTAGTTTTGGAGGTGGAGTCAACATCAACATGGGTCATGGAGAAGACTATGTTGAAGGCTTTGGTGATGCGATAATATACGGTGATTCAGGTTTCGATACATTAAGCCTTGGCTCTTATAATAAAGGCGATTTTGATATACACGTTAACGGAAATTTCACTGTGTTTGAGCTAGATGGTATTTCCATGAAAACCAGTGAATTTGAGAAATATACATTTGCTGATGGAGATTACAGTTCTCACAATTTGATAGCTTAAGATATTTTATTTGAACTCCTTCTTAAAACCTCTCAACAATCAGCATAGCAGTGGTGATGAATGAATATTCACAGTCTTATTTTTCCTTCCAATATTTTTTAAGAGAAAGCAGCAACCTAAAATCGAATGGCAAATTCACTATCTATTTCAGAAGCATTATCTACTTATCGTCAAAGTTTAAAGCTGTTTAATCCCCTTTATGCCTCCGCCATAGAAGCTTATACGGGTTGTGAGAAAAATAAAGAGGTGCAGACGACATCAGTAATTTCCCAAGAAGAGGTGATTGTAGGAGGAACACCGTTTCCATCAATTCCGACCGTAGCCAATGACACGGTTAAACGACCTTTTTGGAGTGTAGTAATACCGATATACAGCACGGATAAACGGAGTCATTACTTACTTGAATGCTTGGTAAGCGTACTAAGACAGTGGAGTGGTGAAGCAGAAATGGAGATTATAGTCGTTGATGATGCTAGCCCAGTTTCTATAAAAGAGTTGATTGATGAAATTGGTGGGGGAATAATAAAATATTATCGTAATTCCCAGAACAGGGGAGCATATAGAAACTTTAATACAGCAGTTGCAATCAGTCGAGGACAATGGATTCACTTACTGCACGATGATGACTATGTGCTTCCGGGATTTTATCAGCGTCTTCGAGAGTCTTTGGAAAAATCTTCATCTTCTGTCGGAGCGGCTTTTACAGGCTATGAAAATGTTGACGAGCAGGGAAAGGTAATTTTTTCCCAACAACTTTATAAACAACAACGAGGAATTGCCAAAGGATTTATAGAAAAGATTGGAATCGCAAATCCATTAAATATGCCCGCAGTGGTGGTACGTCGTTCGACTTACGAACATCTGGGAGGATATTTACCTGAACTCAACTACACTGGTGACTGGGAATTCTACAAACGGGTAAGTACCTTCTATGATTGGTGGTACGAACCGGAAATTTTGGCTCGTTATCGGCAACATTCGCAAAACATTACAACAGAATCCACGCTTTCTGGAAAGAATGGAACTGATATCCGCAGAGCCATAGAAGTTTCAGAAAAGTATTTATCTGATGAAATAACTGTAAAATCTAGGCATTATCACTTTGCTTGGTGTCTAAATAATGCCATAATTCCTTTAAAGGCTGGCAAAATATCCGGCGCACTTCTTCTACTGCAAGAAGCTCTAAAAATTGATAATTCCCCACAATCTGTAACAAAGTTATTTTCGTGGCTGAAACAGGATGATTTATCTGCTTTGCGCTCGGAAATAGTCTCTAGGCTGTTTTTACAGAGTTTGAAGATATAAAACTAACCAATACAAGTCTTTTAATCCAAGGGGTTGAGGGATTTTTGGACTGCATAAATCCTATGGAACTGACATCTTGCACCATTCGCAAAAACCGCCTTGGAATAAATTCCCAGGCTCAAACACAAAGTCTTCTAAAGAAGACTGGGTAAAGCTTTTAGTACGTTTTAACCTACGCCGGTATATTAGCCGGGCGGATTGATTCCGAGGCGGGTTTTCGGGCTTAACGAAAATGGTGCAAGATGTCAGATGGAATCAACTTTAAGAAAAAATTTAAATTATGGCAAGCATCTCTGAAGCTTTGAAAACAGCAGCTCAATATTATTATGCCAATCACTTAAACGAAGCAGAACAGATATATCTTCAGATACTAGAAGTTGTACCAGAACAACCCGATGCTTTACATGGATTAGGCTTACTAACACTGAAAAAGGGTGAATCTGAAAATGCCAAGAAATTCCTCGAATTAGCAGTACAAGTACAGCCAAAGGAGTTCAGAAATTGGCTTGCTCTGGGCAACTGTTATCAATCCGCTTCAGAATTTACGAGCGCTGTGGATGCTTATGAAAAAGCTTTAGCTGTGGGTTGTAATATCGCACCACTGCATAATAATCTTGGTTATGCTTTGCAAAAATTGGGTAAGTGGGAAAAAGCAATTGCAGCTTATCAAAAAGCTCTTGAAATTCAACCAGACTGCACGGAAGCATATGTAAATTTAGGGAATGCTTTACACGCTCAAGGTCAACTTTCTGAAGACAAACGCTCCTACTATGCTCAATTGAATTATAAATTGGGTCTTAACCGCAAGCAGGCAGGGGATTTAATCAACGCAACTGCTTACTATCAGCAAGCTATAGTCTTAAATCCAGGTAATTGGGAGCTATACTACAGTTTGGGTATAGTATTGCAGGAACAAGAAAAATTTGCAGAAGCTTGTACATTTTACAATCAAGCTTTAAAACTCAATTCTCTTAACTGGAATATATACAATCGTTTAGGGCAAATTTACCAAATTGAAAACAATTTAACAGAAGCACTTTCGATATATCGTCAGGGTTTGACTTTGCTCAATCCCAACTATGCTTCTTCAACTAAAACTCAACAAAATTGTCCTATACAGACAACCCCTTCCATTGCTCAAAATCAGGTAGAAGTTGGCGCTTATCAGTTCCCTGCAATTTCTCCTTTAAGGGAACCTGAGAAACCACGACCTTTTTGGACTATAGTAATTCCAGTATATAAACGCACTAACTATATACTTGGATGTCTGGCAAATCTGCTTTTGCAATGGTCTGAGGAAGCACGGATGGAAATTCTGGTAATAGATAATGCCAGTACATCACCTGTATATGAATGGGTAAATTCTTTGGCAGGAGGGATAGTTAATTACTACCGCAATTCCGAAAATATTGGGGCAACCAACAGCATGAATGTTGGCATCTCTCTGAGTCGTGGTGAGTGGGTTCACGTTTTGCACGATGATGACTCAGTTTATCCCGGCTTTTATTCCCAGCTTCAGCAGAGTCTAAAAGACTGTTCCGAAAACGTTGGAGCAGCTTGCACTGGCTTTGAATATATCAACGAAAACAGTAAAGCTGTAAGTATAGGAGAAATAAATTTAGCATACAAAGAACAAAAGGGAATTTTAAAAGACTGGTTATCGCATATTGGAGTCTGTGGTTTTGTGATGACACCTGCGCTTGTAATTCGTCGAGCCACTTATGAGCGGTTGGGAGGATTTAGTTGCGAAATACCTACTATTAATGATTGGGAGCTTCATAAACGTATTGCATCTTTTTACGATTGGTGGTATGAACCGGGTATTTTGGCTCATTTTCGCGTTCATTCTAGTAGCCGAACTTCCCATAGCTGGAGTAGTGGAAAGATGCCAGAACAAGTTAACCAAGCTATTGAAATTTCAGACAGCTATTTACCTGCAAATTGCCGTGCAGAAATTACAGCACAAGCCCGGATCAAAAACTTCAACTACTGCTTAGCTCATGCCTTGATTCCGTTAGAAAACGGTAATCTGCAAGGTACGCTAAATATTATTGAATCAGCTTTAAAAATTGACAAGTCTTCTCAATCGGTAGACAACTTGTTTAACTGGCTTTCTCAAAATGATGCATTAGCCGTAAGAGAAGCCATAGCCTCTAATTTGATAGCTCTTAATATTTGATATTCAAGATTTAACTCTAATCTCTTCTTCTCACTATTACCTTTTCCTTTACTTCAAAAAAGTATCAAATTTAACAATGCAAAACCATAAAAACAATTCAGATTTACATCAAGGAAACTGCTTATCCTGCGGTACAGAATTACGTCATACATTCGTAGACTTAGGAATGTCTCCCCCTTGCGAAAGCTATCGTAAGCCAGAGCAGAAAAATCAAATGGAGGCATTTTACCCACTACACGCTTATGTATGTGAAAAATGTTTTTTAGTGCAGTTACAAGAATATATTACCCCTGAAAATATATTTAGCGACTACGCTTATTTTTCCTCTTACTCAGATAGCTGGTTGCAACACGCCAAAAATTATGTTGATATGGCAGTTGAGCGCTTCAAGTTAAATAACCAAAGTCAGGTAGTAGAAATAGCTAGTAACGATGGTTATCTCTTGCAATACTTTGTTGCTAAAAATATACCGACGTTAGGAATTGAACCAGCAGGAAATATTGCTAAAGTCGCAATTAAAAAAGGCATTCCCACAGTTGTTAAATTTTTCGGGGAAGAAACAGCTAGAGAACAAGTTGAAAAAGGAATAGGTGCCGATTTATTGCTAGGTAATAATGTTCTAGCTCATACTCCCTATCTGAATGATTTTGTCAAAGGGATGAAAATTATTCTTAAACCCCAAGGAGTAATTACGATGGAGTTTCCCCATTTAATGAAGTTAATGGAGGAAAACCAGTTTGACACTATTTATCACGAACACTTTTCTTACTTTTCTTACTTAACTGTTGAACAAGTATTTGCAAATCATGGTTTGACTATTTTCGATGTGGAAGAATTGCCAACTCATGGTGGCTCCTTAAGAATTTATGCTCGTCATATAGAAAATAATTCTCAACCCGTTACCGAAAAAGTATTAGAGCTAAAAGCTAGAGAAAAAGCTGCTGGTTTTACAGATTTACAAACATATTTCTCATTTGGCAAGCAAGTACAAGAAACCAAACATAAATTATTAAATTTCCTTATTCAAGCCAAAAGAGAAGGAAAATCAATTGTTGGTTATGGCGCTCCGGGTAAAGGAAATACCTTATTAAACTACTGCGGTATTCGTACAGATTTTCTTGATTATACAGTAGATCGCAGTCCTTACAAACAAGGTCTTTATTTACCAGGTACTCATATTCCAATTTTTCACCCAGATAAAATTCAAGAAACAAAGCCAGATTATCTATTAATTTTACCTTGGAATCTTAAAGATGAAATTATGTCACAAATGGCTTACATCCGGGATTGGGGAGGTAAATTTATTGTGCCAATTCCAGAAGTTAAAGTTTATTAAAAGGAAGTGGTGAATAGGGAACAAGGAACAGTTAGAAGAGGAAATAAGCTCAAAATATCAGGACTTACGCACTTGCTACGTTCTTGCAGTGATTCCCTTTTAAATATTATGCCAATATCATCTTTTGACTCTGTTCTCCGTTCCCCTCTAACACTCTTATACGACTATTTAATAGGGATGCCAAAACTACCGAGAACCGAGTATTGTGACTATGAAACAACCATCAGTAACTATAATTGTCACTCAAAGAGAAAGATTTTGCTTAAGTAAGCTTTCATTAGAAAGTATTCTTGCTGATGATTCCTATCCATTTGAATTAATTTATGTGGATTGTAACAGTCCATCTCAAGTAAAAGAATACCTGCAAGAGCAAGCAGAAAAACATCAATTTATGAGGTTGATTCGTTATGAAAAATATTTGAGACAAAATGTAGCAAGAAACTTAGCTTTACCCTTAGTTAATGATTCACAATACTTAGTATTTATTGAAAACGATATTATTATTGAAAAAGGATGGTTAAAACCAATTGTAGAATGTGCCGAACAAGAAGAAGCCGCTATTGTTTCTCCACTAATTCTTGAAGGTAATCCCAAATCACCAAACAAGCAAGTACATATTTTGGGGGTTAATCTTAACTTTGAAATACAAGAATCTGGTCAAAGAAGGCTGAAAATTCAGCATTTAATGCACCATGAGAAATTAGCAGATCAAATACTTCAGCGTTCTGAAGTTGATGCAGTGGAATTTCATTGCGCTTTAGTACGTCATTCTTTATTAGAAAAAATCCCATTAGATGAAGTTTTTGATAATTTAGAAAGTCATATTGATTTATGCATCCAAGCTAAGAATATCGGAGAAAAAGTATTTGTAGAACCGAGTTCGCGAGTGACATTTCTCGATCCCAGATTAGTCTATGGATTTGATGGCGACGATATTGAATTGTATTTGTTTCGGTGGAACAATAAACTTATTATTGAGACTGTAACTCATGCTGCGAAAAAGTGGAATGTTGATATCAAAGATCCCTACTGGCTGGCTCTAGAAAATTGGGCAACTATTTACCGTGGTTTAGTTTCTGGTACTTGGATTGTTAGTTGAAAGTCAAGGAAACAGCTTACGAGCAATAGGGAATACATCTAATTTATAAATTACCAGTTATAAATTACCAGTTTTCTCAAATAAAATAGCAAAATTTCAGTTTTTAAATAAAAAACAAAAAGAGGTAATAGATATGAAAGTAGTTTTATTTTGCGGTGGTTTTGGTACCAGAATGAGGGACTATTCCGAAAGCATTCCTAAGCCAATGGTAAATATCGGCTATCGACCGATACTATGGCACGTTATGAAATACTATGCACATTACGGTCATAAAGATTTTATCTTATGTTTAGGCTATAAAGCTGATTTAATCAAAAGCTATTTTTTGAATTATAATGAGTGGCTTTCTAACAATTTTACTTTGTCCAACGGAGGAAATATTAAGCTATTTAATAGCGATATTGAAGATTGGAATATTACCTTTGTCGATACGGGTTTAACTGCTAATATTGGTGAAAGATTTAAAGCAATTGAAAAGTATCTTGAAGGGGAAGAAGTATTTTTAGCCAACTACAGTGATGGTTTGACAAACTTACATCTACCAACATACATTGAAAATTTTCATAAAATTGATAAAATTGCTAGTTTCCTATGCGTGCGTCCTAGCCAAAGCTTTCATTTAGTTGATATGAATAATGATGGTTTAGTTAAAGATATTCAGGATGTGAAAAACCGCGACATATGGATTAATGGTGGTTATTTCATTTTTAAGAAAGAGATTTTTAAATATATTAATCAAGGTGAAGAACTTGTTTTAGAACCTTTTCAGAGATTGATTGCCAGACAACAACTATTCTCTTATAAATATACTGGCTTTTTTGGGGTTATGGATACTTTCAAAGAAAAGCAACAGTTAGATGATATGTATGCTCAAGGAAACAGACCTTGGGAAGTTTGGAGAAATCAACAATTAAAAGTTGCTTGAAAGTAATTTTTTCAATTCAAACTCTTGAAAATATAACCCCTAATTCCTTTTTATTGTAGGGTGCCTTTACACAGCAGCGATTCTTAACGCAATAATAATACGGCCGAGTGTACGGCACCAGGCGAGTCTAACTTCATAAGAAAGGAATTAGGAAAATACATTTTTAAAAGTGTTGATAATATTATTTGATAAATATCTCATTTATGATAAAAATTAATTTCGATTGTGCAGAAGAATCTGATTTAAAAATTCTTTGTTTGGGTGCCCACTGCGATGACATTGAAATTGGTTGTGGAGGTACAATTTTAAAGTTAATTGAAAACTACAGTAATTTAACTGTTTATTGGGTAGTCTTTAGTTCTAACGAGCAAAGAGCGCAAGAAGCGATAGTAAGTAGTAATACCTTTTTAAAGGAAATTTCGCAAAAGAAAGTAGAAATTAAAAATTTTCAAGATGGCTTTCTATCTTTCCAGGGTAAACAAGTAAAAGAATGCTTTGAACAATTAAAGCAAGAATTTTCACCCGATTTAATTTTTACTCATTATAGACAAGACAGACATCAAGACCATCGTTTAATTTCTGACTTGACTTGGAACACTTTTAGAAATCATTTAATTCTAGAATATGAAATCCCCAAATATGATGGAGATTTAGGAATTCCTAACTTCTTTGTACATTTAGATGAAGCACTCTGTCGTAGAAAACTTCAATACCTGATGGATGCTTTCCCAACACAAAATAACAAGCAATGGTTTACAGAAGAAACTTTTCGTTCCATGTTAAGAATTCGGGGCATTGAATCTAATTCACCAAGCAACTATTCCGAAGCATTTCACTGTCGAAAAATGGTTTTTTGAAAAATATAGGAAATAAAAAATAAGGAATAGGGTAATTAGTTAGCTATAAAGCTTAGCGATATTTTTGCAGAAACTAACTTCACTACTTCCTTCCCGCTCTAAGAGGATGTTTGAAAAGTCAAAAAAATTACTTTCAAACCTCTCTCCATGAACGCGGAGCGTTTTCTCGTAGAGTACCTCTCTCCTACAAGGAGAGAGGCTTTGAAACCCCATTCCCTTGTAGGGAAGGGGGCTAGGGGGTTAGGTTTTTAAGATTCTGAAGTAAAACATAATACTTTTCAAACATCCTCTAAAATTACCGATACCTCTTTCTTTCTTTATTTCTTTCTTTCTTTCTTTCTTTTCTCTGTGCCCTCTGCGTCTCTGCGGTTTTTTAATAGGCAATCTTAGAGCCGGGAAGCGAGTAACTTAACTAATCCATTAATAACAACGCAATTGTCAGAATACTGGTTGTTACGTGACACTATAAAGGTTATTAAGTAGGGCTTGCTGAAAATCGTAGTTAAGACAAAGAGTAGCAAGTAGCGAGTAGCGATAAGAGTTTAAGGCTAATTTACATTTTGTTAAATAGCGATACTTTATTTGTGCCGACTTACTTACTACGTTCATAAATAGTCAAAGTGTCACAGCACCCTACAAAAAAACTATGCCAGTTGGGTAAGTCCTAAATAATTACTATCAGTATTTAAATATCAAGTAAAAACCTGTGAAGAGTTACTAAGATGAGTACGATTTTTTTTAATTCTAC
>ERZ1740052.153-NODE-153-length-23491-cov-5.895119_pt1 | contig 23491 bp, 22 predicted proteins | sample MGYA00581750_ERZ1740052 | MGnify/ENA primary metagenome ERZ1740052 (study PRJEB43018, sample SAMN04849743) | marine metagenome | isolation source: floating plastic debris | place: Pacific Ocean | collected 2008-08-30 | study: EMG produced TPA metagenomics assembly...
ATCCAATAACTGAAATTTATTCTGTTAATCTATATCATAATTATAATGTAAATCTATGGTTAATTTTTGTTATATCAGATCAATTTAAGTTTATAACTGATGGAAGGTATTTTACTCAAAAAGTTTTCAATCCAGATAGTGAAGCAGAGCAAAAAGATTATGGATTATCAACTAAGTTAACACACAGTTTTAGTGAAGACAATAAAATTGATTATTCATTTTATGCTACACGTTTCAAAACAGAAAGTGAGTTTGATGGAAGTACTTCAGTTTTTAATCAAACTTTATTTAGGCCAGAAATAAAGGGACAATTTAAAATTAGAACTTCAGATTTAATTGTTGGAATAGGAGGTAATTTTGATGCTTTAGAGCGTACTTTTTTCGATGGAAAAGAACAGTTTAATGCACAATATATTTATGGACAGCTAGATACTCATTTTATAAAAGATGTAAACTTAATTTTAGGTATTAGATACGATCACTTCAATAAGTTCGAGTCAGCTATTAGCCCAAAAGTATCTGCAAATTATAAAATAAATAACTGGATAACTGCAAAAGGATCTGTCGGAATGGGATATAAAGTTCCTGATTTTAGACAATTGTTTTTTAATTTCAGAAATACTGCGGGTGGTTATATAGTTTTAGGAACAGAAGTTTTACACGAACTATATGGTAATTTGCCACAAGTAGCTAGTTTAACGAGAACTTTAAACCCAGAGACATCTATCGGATATAATTTTGGTTTTGATGTAAAACCGATTAATAATGTAAGGCTTACAGTTAATTTATTTAGAAATGATATTAAAGATCTAATAAACACTTTTGTTGTTGGTACTAACTTCCCTGATTTACCCAATACTTCTGTTTTTTCTTATGAAAACAGAGCCAAAGTTTTCACTCAGGGAATTGAATTTGACGGAAAATATAAAATAAGTCCAAATTTCAATTTAACACTTGGATATCAATTTTTAGATACTGGTGATAAGGAAGAAATAGAAAAAATAGAAGCAGGAGAAGTTTTTTTTAGAAGAACAACCAATGCTCCTTCAGAGGTTATTACTCTGAATGATTATTATGGATTAGCAAATAGGTCTAAGCATACAGCTAACTTAAAGCTTTTCTACAAAAATTTTGAACATGATTTTTCACTAAATGCAAGAATATTATACAGAAGTAAATATGCATTATTTGATACGAATAATAGTGGAGGTATTATAGATCAATTCGATCAATTTGTATCATCAAATACTCAAGTTAACATCGCTGGTAATATTAAATTGTTTAACATTTTTACAGGACAATTTGGTATAGATAACCTATTTAACAATACAGGTATAGAAAATATTAATACAGCTTTTCAAGGGTTAGACGCAGTATTAAGGTTAGGAAGAACCTATTACGCAAGAATCTTACTCAACTTTTAAAAAATTAAAGTCAACATAAATAATAATTATATAGAAATATGAATCGTTTAAAATTAATAATGTCGTTGTTTATAGTAACTATGATTTTTGTGTCATGTAGTGATGATGAGGAAAAGATAGTTACATTACCCGTAGAGTCTAAATCAGTAACAAACTTAGCTGCTTTACAAGATACAGACTTCACACAAAATCCACCTGTAACAACTGGAACTTTTACAAGGTTTAGTTTTAAAACAGGAACAGCCGTGACTACTGATGAATGGGATATTGCTTTTAGAGGAACTACAATTTTAGTTAACGGAGGAGCAAAAGTAGGAGGTTTATCAGATGAGCCTGAAAGAACTGGAAATGCATCTTTAGTAGTTCAAAATGGAACATTTGCTAATATCACTACAGCTCCAGATGATGCTGTATTTTCTCAAGATGCTTCTGGGAGTTATGCTTTACCAACAGGAAGTGATAATGGATGGTATAATTATGCAGGACCTCCAACACATTTAATTAGCCCTTTAGCAGGAAAAGTAATAGTAGTTAAAACTATTGATGGAAACTATGCTAAGATGGAAATTTTAAGTTATTATAAAGATAGTGATCCATCTGCAGCAGAAAATGCGAGGTATTATTCATTTAATTACATATATAACCCTAATGTAGGGGATAAAAGTATTCAGTAGGAGTCTCTTATTGAATTTTGTTAGTTTATAATTTGAAAAGCTATCCGAATTTTCGGGTAGCTTTTTGTATGTTTTAGTATTTTTAAGCGACAAATAGTAAAATTTTTGAATCATGAAGAATATCATATATGTTGCTCTTTTTTTTATAGGAATAAACTTACAAGCACAAAACGGTAAAAAAGTAGCTTACTTTGCAAGTGGTTGTTTTTGGTGTGTTGAAGCTATTTTTGAGAGTGTGGAAGGAGTAGATGAAGCAGTTTCTGGTTATGCAGGCGGACATACAAAAAAACCAACGTATAAAAGTATTGGTACAGGAAGAACAGGACATGCAGAAACTGTAGCGGTGTATTATGATCCTAAAAAAATAGATTTTAAAACTTTAGTAGTCGTATTTTTTGGTTCTCATGATCCTACAACTGTAAATGGTCAGCATCCTGATTATGGAACACAATACAGATCTATTGCTTTTTATAATAATGATGAAGAAAAACAAGCCATCGAAAAATATATTAAATCATTAAACTATAAAGTATATAAAGGTAAAGTTGCTACAGAAGTACTACCAATTAAAAAATTCCATGAGGCTGAAGCATACCATCAGAATTATGAGCGTTTAAATCCGAATAATCCTTACGTGCAAAATGTATCAATTCCAAGATTAAATAGATTTAAAAAGAGATTTCCAAGTTTATTAAAGAAAGGTTCACACTAATAAAATGAGAAAAATAGTAAGTTTTTTAGTTGTATTGGTTGGTTTTCTTTCATGTCAATCAAATCATAAAAGTGAAAAAATGAATAATAGTTTAATTGTTAAAGAAAGTCCTTTAGGTTTTCAAACTACATATTTGCAAGTAAAAAGTAAAATTGAAAACAACCCAAATTTAAAGTTGATTTTTGAACTGGATCATAGCGAGAACGCTAGTAAAAAAGATTTGTCGTTACGACCAACTAAATTACTAATATTTGGAAATCCAAATCTAGGAACACCTTTGATGAATGTTGCGCCAACATTAGCTATCGATTTACCTCAAAAAATCATGATTTACGAAGAATCAGGAAAAGTGTTTATCACATACAATAATCCTGAATATTTAAAAGAAAGACATAATATTGAAGATAAAGACGAATTGTTAAATAAAATTTCAAATGTCTTAAATAAATTAACTACAGTTGAGTAAGTTTTTACTCAATTAGTCTATAAAAAGACAATTCATAATCTGGTAATAATTCTGGATTAGTAATTTTAATTAAGTCTTTTAAAATTAAGTCTGGACGAATAGGTGCAAATTCAAAGTACTTTATTCCTCCAGATTTTCCTTTTACAGCACCAATAGTGTAAGTCTTATTGGTTTTTAAAGGGGTAAATTCATTAAAATTCTTATTTGTACTTAACAATTGTGATTTCGTTTCATGTATTCCACATCCAATCCAATATTCTGCTTCTTGAGCTTTTTCTAAAACATTTTCAAAGTTTAGTTGTAAACTTCCAGTTCCTGAGGTTTCTTTCCACAGATAATCTAAATTAGCATCTGCTAAAAATTTTGCTTTAAAACTTTCACCAGCTGGAGCATACCAAATATCTTTAAAGAAACTACCAGACATAATTTTAGGTGATTTTTTTACGCTCTGCGCAATTTTTTTAACTGCTAAATAATCTTTTTCAATAGTTTCGAAAACTGCTTCAGCTTCTTTCTCTTTACCTAATAAAACACCGAAAAATTTAATCCATTCAGCTCTTCCTAATGGAGTTTCTTCTAACCACTCACCATTAAAAACAACAGGGAAACCTAATTTTTTAATATTATTATACAGCTTATTATTAGGATGTAATGAAAAACCAACAACTAAATCTGGAACCAAATCAATTAAGATTTCTGTATTCATGCTTTGTTCAGAGCCAAGTTCAGTAACTAATCCATTTTCGATACGTTTTCTTGTCTTTTCTGAAGAGATATATTTTGTATTCGGGAAACCAATAATTCGATTTTCTGCACCTAACAATTCAATCATTGGAATATGAGTAGTACTTGTAACAATCAAACGATTTACTGGAACTTTGATCTCGTTATTTTTAAAATCATTTTTTTCAGAAAGTAAGTATTTAAAAGAGCTTATTTCGTTCTGAAAAACTTTTTTTATAAGTAGATATTTATTTCCATTTTCTTCGACAATATCAAATCCTTTAGCATATTTAATTGTCGAAGTGTTTTGACTTTGAATGTTTTCTTTTGCTTTTTCTTGTTTACATTGAATAAAAAGAAAAAGACTTAAAATTGTATAAATGTAAGATAATTTAGTTGTCATTATCGGTTGATATTTTTAAGATTTGACCATAAGTCAATTTCAATTCAAAAGTTTTATCTAATGGAATATTATTGTAGTGTGCCCAAATACAACGTATAACTCCAGCATGAGTTACAATAACAATATTTTTAGTGTTTAATTTTTCTATTTCTTGTAAGAAATTCACAACACGATTATTTAAGTCGATGTACGATTCTCCGTTTGTTACAGGAACTTCAACAAAATTTTCCATCCAAGGATTAATTTCTTTCGCTGGAATATCATCCCATTTTTTCAATTCCCAATCACCAAAATCTAATTCTTTCAATCGATTATCGAAAGTAATATTTGTGCTAATTTTTTCAGCTAGTTTTTTACAACGCTGTAGCGGACTAGCATATATGTGATTAAAATCAACTGATTTTAATTCTTTTAAAATAGGTTGTAATTCTTCAGAAAAAGTTGCAGTAACATCAATGTTTGCTTGTCCGTAACATATTCCTTTTTCTATGTTTGGAGTCGTATGTCGTACTATAATAATTTCCATATGGCAATTAAAGAAATGTAAAAAACAACTTCAGCAACTTGCTGTAAAGCACCCGCGCAATCACCTGTTTGACCACCAATCCATTTTTTAAAGAAATTTCCCATATATAAATAAGCAACTAACAAAGGAAAAATGCTAATAAATACAATTGGTTTTTGAAAAAAGAATAATGGTAGTACACCAAAAATAGCAGAGATAACTAATGATATTGTACTCATTTGCTTTGTAGTTGGTTTTACTTTAGAGCTATCAAAATCTCTTACATATTCGTGAGTATACAATAAAATAGTTGCTATAAAACGACTGATTGCATGACCAGAAATTAAAACTAACGGAATATTAACTTGACCTGAAAGTTCCTTTAAACTCAAGAATTTTAAACTTAAAATACTGAGTAAACCAATAACTCCGAAAGTTCCTAAGCGAGAATCTTTCATTATGGTAAGAATCTTTTCTTTAGTCCATCCACCACCAAATCCATCACAAGTATCAGCAAAACCATCTTCATGAAAAGCACCTGTAGTCCAAATAGAACTTACCATACTTAAAACCAAAGAAATTTCAGTTGAGAAAATAAAAGAACTAGCGTAATACACAGCAGCAGTAATACTACCAACTACAATTCCAACCAATGAAAAATAGCGGCTACTTTTATTTAAAGCTTCAGAAGAATGATCTACCCATTTCGGACAAGGAATTCTTGTAAAGAATAATACAGCAGTTAAAAAATAATGGATTTGTTTTTTCATGAAATAGTATCTTGAATAGGAAGCTGAAATTGATGTATTTCTCCTTCATATGAAACAGAAATAATTCTATCATCTAAAACTTCTAAATCTTGAACAAAGTTTTTATGATCATAAGATTGAACTGTTTTCAAATTCGCTAAGTTATGAATCTTTAAAAAATTATCTTCACTAGCAGTAAGTAAATAACTCTTGTGTATTTTAATTCTTCTAATTATTCCAGAATGGATCTTTTCTTTATATAATTCAGAGATAGTTAGCTTTTTGTAATCGAATTGAAGTTTAACAAGGGACCCATTAAAAGTTCCAACATAAATAATATTTTCTTTAATGGTTAATGAGTTTAAAGGCTCGACATATTTCCATTCAGAAATTAATTTGAAACTATCACAAGACCAAACTTTTAAAGAGCCAGTTTCACTAATGGTAATAAAAAAGGAATCATTTATAATCTTAATATCCCAAATCCATTCTTTATGAGCTTTTAATGATTTTATTAATTTTCCATTTACGTTGATTTGATTAACGATTCCTTCTGCATCTACAGAAAAGAAAGAACTATCATTAATTTTGCAAAGTGAAAGTATTGTAGACTTATGATGTTTTATTTTATTAACTAATTCAAAAGAATCATTTTGATGAAGTTTCAAAATATTTATAGTTGCATCTCTAGATGCACTTACAATTGTATTTTTATTTAAGACTATTACTTTAAGAATGGAGTTTTTGTGTTCAATAATTTCTGTTTTCTTTTTACCTTTATTAGACCAAACTTTTATTTTTTTATCTCTTCCAGAAGTAATTAAATAATCATTGAACTTCGTTATGTTCCATATATAGCCTAAATGTCCTTCAGAAAAAGGAATTTCTTTTCTTGTTAGCGACGAGTTTATCTTTTGGTATATAATATCACTTCTTAAAACATATTTAATACCATCAAGAACTATTTCACCAGAATGCCAAAGATTGTGGTCGAAAATTATTAAATCGCCTTTTTCAGGAGTATATTTTTTAAATGGATGAATTGAATTTTTAGTATCAAAAAATAGAGTTTTACCTCCAGAAAAATCTTCTTTACCATTTAAATAGATCATGAATGTTAACTTAGATTGCACGTCATTAGATATATAATGAACACCATCTAGATGTTTATTGAAGTATTGATTTGGTAAATACCTACATACTCTTATTCTTGAATTTAAAGCCTTTAAAATCCATTCACCAGATTCTTTTTTACTAATTCCTGAATATTTGATATTATTTGGAATGTAATTTTTTATTTCATTAAATAATGCTGTAGAGTATGTTTTATCATCAATAACTTGTCTTTCATTATTTCTATAAGAAGTAGGGTAGTGAGTTATAGCTTTTTTAAAGTTAGATTTAGTAGTATTTATGATTTTATCACAAAAGCTAGTGTCGAAAGCAGATTTAACGAGTAGACAATATTCTTTTCTATTTGGTAAAAGGTCTATTACTTCTTTCATTTTTAATTATTATTGACTCCTGACTCTTACTCTGCTTCAGAAACATTAGCACTTTCAAATGTTGCCATTTCATTTAAGAAGTTTACTGCCGATTTAATTATAGGATATACAACAGCCACACCCGAACCTTCTCCTAATCGCATTCCTAAATTAAGAATTGGTTTTACGTTTAAATAAGACAACATTTTTTCATGACCTTGTTCACCTGACGTGTGAGAAAAAATACAATAATCTATAACATTTTTATCTATTGCATGAGCTGCAAGTAGGGCAGAAGTAACAATAAATCCGTCAATTAAAATTGTCATTTGTAAACGAGCAGCTTCTAACATTGCGCCACATAACATAACGATTTCAAATCCTCCAAAACTAGTTAAAACATCAATCGGGTTTTGAATATCGTTTTTATGTAAATTATATACAGTTCTTAAAATTTTACCTTTAGTATTTACACCATTATCATCTAAACCAGTTCCTTTCCCAACACACTTTTCAATTGGAGTATCAGTAAAATAACTCATTAATAAAGATGCCGCCGAAGTATTTCCAATTCCCATTTCACCAAAACCAACAATATTTGTTCCTTGGTTATGTAATTTCTGAATTACTTTTTTACCAGCCTCTAATGCAGCTTTACATTGATTTTCTGACATTGCTTTTCCTTCAGAATAATCTAAAGTTCCATCAGCAATTTTATGATTCAAAAGTTTTTCGTTGTACTCAAAAGTTCCATTTACACCAGCATCTACAATGTATAAGTCAATATTATTTTGCTTACAAAACACATTAATTGCTGCTCCACCTTGAGTGAAGTTTAAAACCATTTGTTGCGTTACTTCTTGTGGATACGGACTTACAGGTTTGTTTTTTACAATTCCATGATCACCAGCAAAAACGACAACTGCAGGATTGTTTAGTTCTGGAGTTAAGGTATTTTGAATCTGACTAATTTGTAATGCGATTTTTTCTAAAATACCTAACGAACCAATAGGTTTAGTCTTAAAATCTATTTTCTTCTGTATATCGTTAATTAACGTAGTAGAGATTGGTGTAATCATCTATTTTTATTTTAAAGTTAATGGTAATCCAGAGACCATAAAAGTTGCAGTATCAGATTTCTTTGCAATAAACTGATTTACCCAACCTTGTAATTCTGTAAACTGTCTTCCAGATTTAGTTTGCGCGTGTAATCCCATTCCTATTTCATTTGAAATAATGATAATAGTTGCATCAATTTCTAAAAGTTTTAGAATTTCTTCTTTAGCAAGTTGTAAACAAAGTTCAACATTACTATCAGTATCCATAAAAAAGTTTGTTAACCATAAAGTCACACAATCAATTACTACAGTACTTTTAGCAGGAATTACAGTGCTGATATTTTTTTCTTCTTCGATGGTAGTCCAACGTTCGTCTCTTTCAGAAATATGACGTTGTACACGATTTCTAAAATTATCATCCCATATTCTTGAAGTTGCTAAATAATATGGATTATCAGACAAAGATTCAGCAAGTTGTTGTGCATAACTACTTTTACCAGATCGTTCTCCTCCTGAGATATAATGCATCATAATCAAAGAAAATTTGAAAACAAAGATCATAAAGATTTTTTAGAAAAAGAAAATATAATTTATTACTCCGTATTTTTGTTCTGTTAAAATGAATAGTATGAAAGTATCGTCGTTTATGCCTGCTGTAACTCAAATGATTTATGATATGGGGTTACAAGAATACTTAGAAGGAATAACATTTGAATGTCCTGCAATAGCTTTAGAAGAGAAAAAAGTTGTGGTAAAATATAAGTTAGAAGGGCAAACACTAACTAGTGAAGAAATCAATACTATTTTTTCGAAAACCAAATCGGAAGGCGGAACTTTATATTATATAGATGAACCAGTTTTAGAAAGTATTGCTCCAGATTTAATTTTTACACAAGATGTATGTGATGTTTGTCAGATCGATACTGAATCTGTAGCAAAATCAGCTTATAAATTACCAAAGATTCCTGAGTTAATTTCAATTACACCAAATTCTTTAGAAGATGTTTTTGATAACGCTTTAACTGTAGCTAAAGCCATGGGAAAAGAAGAAGTGGGAATTAATTATATTCAAAAATTACGAGATCGTATTGCGGCTGTAGTTGATATTCAACGTGAACATAAAATCCAATCTAAAAGTATTATGTTATTAGAATGGATTGAACCTTTATTTAATTGCGGACATTGGATTCCTCATCAAATCGGTTATGCTGGTGGAATAGATTTATTATCACATCCTTCAGGAGATAGTATTGTGATTACTTGGGATAAAATAGTAAAATACGATCCAGAAGTTTTAATCATTGCACCTTGTGGTTATGGAATAGAAAGAACTCTAGAAGACATGGAGTTTTTAATAAATAAACCAGGCTGGAACGAATTACGAGCTGTGAAAAACAAGAATGTTTATATCGCAGATTTTGCTATGTTTACACAATCGTCTGCAGGAACTTTAGTAGACGGAATAGAATGTTTAACTGCAATGATTCATCCTGAATATTACTCAGTTTCAGAAGATTTAAACGTTAAATTCGCAAATTATCACGATTTATTAGTAGCTAATTTATAATTAAGCCATAAATTTGCTTCGATTTTTGGTTTTTCTCTAAATGTCGTTTAGAGAAAATTAAAAGGGAATTCGGTGTAAAACCGAAGCTGTTCCCGCAACTGTAAGCTAGAAAGCTTGTAGCTAATTACTTTTCAACCACTGCGAAAGCGGGAAGGTAAGTTACAAGACGCAAGCCAGGAGACCTGCCAAAAGATTATTGGGTAACAAACCTTCGGGATAAAGGTTTTTTATAGGAACATATAATGAAGCAAGTTTTATTTTGGGTTATTTGTTTTTGTTGCATTTTTGTAAAAGTTAATGCACAAAAAGATACGATACACAATCGTTTGAACGAAGTTGTAGTACAAGCGAATAAGAGACTTTTAATGAATTCTAAATCGTTAAAGGTTGTCAATTTGAATGATTCTATTATTACAAATAATTTAGAATCGTTTACTTCTTTACTACGTTTTAATACAGCAATTTATTTACGTGAACATGGAGTAGGAGGAACGAGTTCTGCAAGTTTTAGAGGAACCAGTGCTTCTAACACTGCTGTGATGTGGAATGGAATTAACATCAATTCTATTAACAACGGACAAACAGGATTTAATTCTTTAACGGTAGGATTGTATGATGAATTGAATGTAAGAAGTGGAGGAGGAAGTATAGAATACGGTTCAGGAGCAATTGGAGGAACTATTCATTTAAATGATGTATTAAAATTCAGAGAAAATAAAGAGTTTACAAATCAGATTGTAAGTGCTGTTGGAAGTTTTAGTACTATTAGTAGTTTGTATAAACTGAAATATGGTTCAGAAAAATATACAGTTAACTTCGGAATTTCTTACAACATATCAGATAATGATTATCCGTTTTTGAACTCAGACTTCAGAAATTCAAATGGTGATTATGAGAACTATGCGATTAATTTTTCTAATGCATATCGATTTTCTGATGAATTAGTATTACAGTTTTTCACAACATATTTTTTTGGTGATAGGTTACTTTCAGGTGAATTACCTAATCCAACTTCAGCAGATGATAAGTATCAAGATATAAATCAGAGGAATTTACTGTCTCTTGAGTTTAAACGTAATAATTTCAGATTAAATACTCGAGTTGGTTATCTGTTTCAGAAGTATAAATATTTTGATAACAAAGATTCTGAAGTTTTTAACTTCGGAAGCTCTAATCGTTTATATACAGATATTACTGCTGATTATACTTTTCAAAAGTTTAATGCTACGGTAACATCAAATACAAGATTTGAAAGTGTATATGGAAGAACAGATCAAATCACAGAAAGAAATAGAAAAGAGTTTTCGCAATCATTAATTCTTAATCATAAAGTAAAGCGTTCTTTTTCTTATGATATTAAGGTGAGAAAAGATTACAATTCAGATTTTGATGTGCCTTTGAGTTATGCTTTTGGTTTTAAATTAACTCCATACAAAGGTTTCTTTTTTAGAGCGAATACATCAAGAAACTACAGAGTTCCTACATACAATGATTTATTTTGGCCAGGTCAAGGTAACTTGAATTTAATTCCTGAAAACTCATTACAAGGTGAATTCGGAATTGGTTTTAAATCGAATCAATTATTTATTGATGTAGCATATTTCAATATCAATTCAAAAGATAAAATTATTTGGACGCCAAATGGTGATCCGAATCGACCAGGAATTTGGACGCCAATTAATCTAGAGGAAACAACAAATCAAGGAGTTGAACTTGCTGCAAATTATAAGCGTTTGTTTTTTAATAATATTCAAACAGATCTTTCTGTAAACTATACCTATGTAGATGCAATTAATGAAGCTACTAAAACAGCGATTCCTTTTGTTCCTAAACATGTCGCAAATACGAATATTAGAATGAATTATAATCGCTTTTCGATATTCTATCAATTCTTATTCAATGGTAAAACATACACTACTCAGAGTAATAGTGAAGACTTTGTTGTTGATGAGTTTTTTATATCAAATATCGGAGGTAGCTACAACATTTTAAAAAGAGAAAAACAAAACTTAAGTATTGGTTTTAAAATGAATAATATTTTGAATGAAGATTACACTATTATTCGAGCTAGACCAATGCCAGGTATTAACTATAATTTCAACGTAAACTATAAATTTTAAAAATGAAAAAAATCAATTTTATATTCAAAACACTATTCTTTGCTAGTATTTTAGTATTGGTATCATGTAGTGATGATGCTGAACCGCAAGAACCAAGAGGTGATTATGAAAATGGAATAATAATTTCAGGAGAAGGAGCGAGTGCAGCTGCTGGTGGAACTATTTCTTTTATTTCTAACGATTATGCTACGGTAGAAAGTAAGATATACAATAAAGTAAATGGTTTAGATCTTGGAATTTTTTTACAGTCAATGACATTAGAAGGAGATAATGCGTATATAGTTGTTGATAATCAAAATACAATTTCAGTAGTAAATAGATACACATTTCAAGAATTAGGAAAAATAACAGAAGAGTTATCAACACCAAGATATATTACTGTAGTAGGTAATAGAGGTTATGTAACAAACTGGGGTTCTACAAGTGATGAAACAGATGATTTTATTGCTGTAGTTGATATCAATACTTTTGAGTTTATTGAAAAGATTTCAGTTGGAAATGGACCAGAAAGAATAGCTTTTAATGGAGGGAAATTATATGTAACTCACAAAGGTGCGTTTACAAATAACAATATTGTTTCTGTTATTAACTTATCAAATAATGAAGTGAGTACAATTACTGTTAAAGATAGACCAGACGAAATGTTTTTCAAATCAAGTACTGAGTTAGTGGTTTTATCTGAAGGAAGAACTTTATATGATAGTAATTTCAATGTAATAGGACACACTCAAGCAGGAATTGCTACAATCAATTTACAAACTAATGAAGTAACTTCTGAAATTGAATTTACTGAAGGAATTCATCCTTCATTAATGGATACATTAAACGGAGAATTATACTATGCTATTTCTAATGATGTTTATAAAGTTGGAATTAATGCAACAACGCCGGCTACTGATGAATTATTATCTGATGTTGCTGACATATCTTTCTATGGTATGGCAGTTAAAGATGGAAAATTATATGCGTTAGATGCTAGCTTTTCTGACATAAGTAAAGTCAATATTTTCGATTTATCATCTAACGAGAAAACAAATACTTTTGATGCACCATTAGGAGCTTCAAAAATTTATTTTAATTAAGAAATACTTCTGTAGATAGAAGTCCTCTTTTCTATTAAAAAGGTTACCTAAAATTAGGTAACCTTTTTATTTATATCAACTTTTTTACTTGTTGTTTTATAATTGCTATTGCAGTTTCGGTTGGGCTTTCAATCTGTGAGTAATCTATAAGTAAATTTTCTCTCAATTCTTTTGCTGTTTCACTATTTTCTGCTGTAGTTCTAATTTTATTAGCGATAGCTAATTTTGAACCGACAACAGCTTTCCAAGCATCCTCATGCACATAAATTTGTTGTACCATATTGTGCTCATACTCTTGTTCTATATTGGCTAAAAGTAAGTGTACATAACTATTAATATCATCGCCAATAGGATTCACTCTAGTTAACAATTTAGCAGGATTAATTCGTTCGCAAAAAAGTAACAAACGCTCATAAGCTTGTAATTTAATAGGTAAACTTTCTCTTTTTTTTGCGATTAACGCTTCGAATTTCTTCTCGTTTTCGTCTCTTTGTAAAAAAGCGCTAAACATAAAATAAGCTACACCTCCTGCTACTAATGCTGGTAATGCGTAAGCTAATCCTTCCATTATTTTGTCTTCCATGTATTCAGTTAATTATTTAAAAAATCTAAAGCTAATTGTGTCATTGTTTTTACGCCTAAAAGCATACCACTTTCATCTATAATGAAGTCTGGAGTATGATGTGGATATGGATTTTCATTTCCAATTGTTTTTCCTCCTAAAAAGAAATAAAATCCTGGTACTTCCTTTTGAAAAAAAGAAAAATCTTCTGCTCCAGTTATGGCTTTAATAAGCTTAACGTTTTCTTTTCCTGCTACATTGTGTAATGTAGGCAAAACTTGTTTTGTAAGTTCAATATTGTTAAAAGTAATGGGATATCCTTTTTCAATTTCAATAGTAGCTTCCGCTCTATATGATTTTGCTATTGCAGGAACCATTTCTTTCATTCTATCATTAATTTGTTTTTGCATTCCATAATCTAACGTACGAATCGTACCAATCATTTCTGCTGATTCAGGAATGATATTACTTCGTACACCAGAGTCTATTTTTCCAACAGTAATTACAGCGCCTTCATTAGTTAAATTAACTTCTCTACTAATAATAGTTTGTAAAGCATCAATAATTTTAGCAGATATCATAATTGGATCAATACCTGTCCATGGTCTAGAACCATGTGATTGTTTTCCTTTTACTTTAATTTTAAAACTTTGAGACGCAGCCATAATTCCTCCAGATTTATAACTAATCGTTCCAACATCAAAACCAGAAGAAATATGTAATCCAAAAATGGCATCAACATCTGGATTTTTTAATACTCCTTCTTTTACCATAAGTTCGGCTCCGCCTTCTTCACCTTCTGGAGCACCTTCTTCGGCAGGTTGAAAAATAAATTTTACTGTTCCTTTAATTAGATCTTTGTTTTTCGAAAGAATTTCAGCAACTCCCATTAAAATAGCAGTATGTGTATCATGACCACAAGCATGCATAACACCAACATCTTTTCCTAAATAGTTAGATTTAACTGTAGATTTGAACGGTAAATTATTACGTTCAACTACAGGTAAGGCGTCTATATCTGCACGTAGCGCAACTACTTTTCCAGGTTGATTTCCTTTTAAAATTCCAACAACACCGGTTTTAGCTACGTTTTCTTTGGTTTCTATACCAAGGTTTTTCAAATGTTTGGCGATAGTTTTTGCAGTGTTAAATTCTCTGTTAGAAAGCTCGGGATTTTCATGAAAATGTCTTCTCCATTGAATCACTTTATCTTCAATTGAAGCGAAATCTTTATCTAAGTTTTGAGAAAATAAACTAAAACCTAATAACAATAAAATAAAAGAAAGTAATGGTTTTTTCATAATAAAGTTTGGTTTGAAGGGAATGTGGGTTCTTTTAGTTAGGGTAAATATACAACTTGTTTTGGCAACTGATACTTTTAAAAAATCTAAATAATTGTGAATAAAATTGAGTTTTACTACTAGAAAAACAGGAAATAATGGCTTAATTTAGCACTTAATTACTTTCAATCTATTATATAATTTCATTGAATACTTATTTAGAACAACTTAACGAACCTCAAAGGGCTGCAGTATTGCAGAAAGATGGACCAATGATTATTATTGCTGGAGCAGGTTCAGGAAAAACAAGAGTATTAACTTACAGAATTGCTTATTTAATGCAACAAGGAGTTGATCCTTTTAATATTCTATCTTTAACCTTTACAAACAAGGCCGCTCGAGAAATGAAAGAGAGGATTGGAAAGGTAGTAGGTAACAGTCAAGCTAAGAGTTTATGGATGGGAACTTTTCACTCTGTTTTTGCAAGAATTTTAAGAGCAGAAGCAGATAAGTTAGGATATCCATCAAACTTTACAATTTACGATGCACAAGATGCTGTTCGTTTAATTACGACGATTATTAAAGAAATGAATCTTGATAAAGATCGTTATAAACCAAAACAGATTTTAAGTAGAATTTCTTCTTTTAAAAATAGTCTAATCACGGTAAGAGCTTATTTTAATAATTCTGATTTACAAGAAGCAGATTTAATGGCAAGTAGACCTAAAGTAGGAGATATTTATAAAGAATATGTAGATCGTTGTTTTAAATCTGGAGCAATGGATTTTGATGATTTATTATTAAGAACAAATGAATTATTAGCTCGTTTTCCAGATGTTTTAGCAAGATATCAAGACCGTTTTAGATATATTTTGGTAGATGAGTACCAAGATACAAACCATTCACAGTACTTAATTGTTAGAGCTTTAGCAGATCGTTTTCAGAATATTTGTGTGGTAGGTGATGATTCTCAGAGTATTTATGCTTTCCGTGGAGCAAATATTCAGAATATTTTAAACTTCCAGAAAGATTATCCAGATGTAAAGACATTCAAATTAGAACAAAATTATCGTTCTACTAGTAATATTGTAAATGCAGCAAATTCTGTAATTGCAAAAAATAAAACACGTTTAGATAAAGAGGTTTGGACAGCCAATGAATCTGGAGGTTATATTAAAGTAATGCGAACGATTTCTGATGGTGAAGAAGGTAGATTTGTAGCTCAGTCTATTTTCGATAATAAAATGAATCATCAGTTAACAAATAACGAGTTTGCTATTTTATATCGAACCAATGCGCAATCTAGAGCAATGGAAGACGCATTACGTAAGAAAGATATTAAATATAAAATCTATGGTGGTATATCATTCTATCAAAGAAAAGAGATTAAAGATTTATTATCGTATTTACGTTTGTTAATTAATCCAAATGATGAAGAAGCACTAAAACGTGTAATTAATTATCCAGCAAGAGGAATTGGTCAAACTACTGTTGATAAATTAGCAATTGCCGCAAATCATTATAAAAAGTCAATTTTCGAGGTAATTTTAAACATGTCTTCTGTAGATTTAAAAATAAATGCAGGAACAAAAACAAAGCCTGAGAATTTAGCAACTATGAACCAACGTTTTCAAATTGAATCGCAAACCAAAAATGCTTTTGAAGTTGCAGATTTAGTGGTAAAGAAAACACAGTTAGTAAAAGATTTACAAAAAGACGGAACTCCTGAAGGAATTAGTAAAGTTGAAAATGTTCAAGAATTATTAAACGGTATTAAAGATTTTATAACTGATAAAATTGAAGCAGGAGAAGATGCATCATTACCAATTTTCTTGGAAGATGTTGCTTTAGCTACAGACTTTGATAGTGATAAGAAAGATGAAACACCTCGTGTATCATTAATGACAATTCACTTGGCTAAAGGGTTAGAGTTTCCTTACGTTTACATTGTTGGTATGGAAGAAAATCTATTTCCTTCAGCAATGAGTATGAACACAAGATCAGAGTTAGAAGAAGAAAGACGTTTATTCTATGTGGCATTAACAAGAGCAGAAAAACAAGCTTATTTAACGTATGCGCAGACTAGATATCGTTGGGGAAAACTTACAGATGGAGAACCAAGTCGTTTTTTAGAAGAAATAGACGATAAGTTTTTAGAATATATAACACCAAAATTACCAGAACCAAGAGCGAATCGATTTATCGATGCAGATTTATTTGACGATGCTCCTAAAAAGATTCGTTTTCAAAAACCAATTCAAAAGAAAAGAAAAGAGTTTTTAGATAAAAAATCAGGTGATTTACTCCCAAAAAAAGGAAAAATGAAAAAAGTTTCTGAGCTGTCAGGAGCTAAAGCTAATCTTTTTGACGGGGAAGTAACTGTTGGAAATATTGTAGAACACAATAGATTTGGTAAAGGTGAAGTTATAGCTTTAGAAGGAAAAGGACCAAATAAAAAAGCAGAAATTCAATTTGCTACTGCTGGAAAGAAAAAATTATTATTACAATTTGCAAAGCTTAAAGTGATAGGATAAATCGAAATTTTTCAAAATAATTATCATAAAACAATAATTAATAAACCAATAATTGTTAACCGATAATTAATCCTTACTTTGCACTAAATATATTACAGGAAATGACGTTTGATTTAGAATATAATTCAGGAAGAACAAAACTTATTATACCAGAATATGGTAGACATATTCAAAAGCTTGTAGATCATTGTGTAGGTTTACCTACTAAAGAAGAAAGAAATACAATGGCACAAGCTATTATAGATGTGATGGGGAATTTACAACCACACTTACGTGATGTTCCTGATTTTAAACATAAATTATGGGATCAGTTACATATCATGTCTGATTTTAAATTAGATGTTGATTCACCTTATGAAAAGCCATCTCAAGAAGAATTAAAAGAGAAGCCTCAATCCATGCCTTATCCTAAATCGGCTTCTAAGTACAGGTTTTATGGAAATAACATTCAAAATATGATTGATGTTGTTTTAACTTGGGAAGAAGGAGAGATGAAAGAAGCTTTGGTTTACACTATTGCTAATCATATGAAAAAATGTTACTTAAATTGGAACAAAGATAATGTAGATGATGAGGTAATATTAGAGCATTTATATGAATTAACAGACGGACAAATAGATTACAGAGGTAAAGAAGACGAGTTAGCAGATATCAAAATTTTATTGAAACAAAGAGGTAATCAAGGTCAAGGAAAAAAGAAATCAACTCACAACAAAAATTCTAAAAACAGAAAAAAATAAATGGCATCTTTTAAAATTGAAGGAGGACATCCACTAAAAGGTACAATAACTCCTCAAGGAGCAAAAAATGAAGCTTTACAAATTATTTGTGCAGTTTTATTAACAGCAGAGAAAGTAATTATTAATAATATTCCTGATATTATTGATGTTAATAAATTAATATTCATCCTAGGAGAATTAGGAGTTAAGATTGAAAAATTAGGAGATAATTCTTATGGTTTTCAAGCAGATGATATTAACTTAAAATATTTAGAAAGTGCAGATTTTAAAAGAGATGGAAGTTCTTTAAGAGGTTCTATTATGATTGTTGGTCCTTTATTGGCTCGCTTCGGTAAAGGATATATTCCTCGTCCTGGTGGAGATAAAATAGGAAGACGTCGTTTAGATACTCACTTTGAAGGTTTTATAAATTTGGGAGCTAAATTTCGTTATAATAAAGAAGAATACTTCTACGGAGTTGAAACTGATTCAGGGTTAACAGGTACAGATATGTTACTTGACGAAGCCTCAGTAACAGGAACAGCTAATATTGTAATGGCGGCAGTTCTAGCTAAAGGAAAAACAACAATTTATAATGCTGCTTGTGAGCCTTACTTACAACAACTTAGTAAAATGTTGAATAGTATGGGGGCTAAAATTACTGGTGTTGGTTCAAACTTGTTAACTATTGAAGGTGTTGAAAAATTAGGTGGATGCGAACACCGTATTTTACCAGACATGATCGAAATAGGAAGTTGGATCGGTATGGCTGCTATGACAAAATCTGAATTAACAATCAAAGATGTTAGTTGGAAGGATTTAGGTCAAATCCCTAATGTATTTAGAAAACTAGGAATTCAGTTAGAAAAAAGAAACGATGATATTTATATTCCTGCTCAAGAAAGTTATGAGATTCAAAATTATATCGATGGTTCAGTTTTAACTGTTGCAGATGCACCTTGGCCTGGTTTCACACCAGATCTACTAAGTATTGTTTTAGTAGTTGCTACACAAGCAAAAGGAACAGTTTTAATTCATCAGATAATGTTTGAAAGCAGATTGTTCTTTGTCGATAAATTAATCGATATGGGAGCAAAAGTAATTTTATGTGATCCTCACAGAGCGACTGTTATTGGTCATGATCGTCAATCACAATTAAAAGCTACAAAGATGACTTCTCCAGATATTCGTGCTGGAATCTCTTTATTAATTGCAGCTTTATCAGCTAAAGGAACAAGTATAATTCATAACATCGAACAAATAGACAGGGGTTACGAACGTATCGTTCCTCGTTTACAAGCATTAGGTGCTAAAATTGAAAGAATAGAAGATTAAATTCTAATTGTATAAAAAAAAGCGACTTAAATAAGTCGCTTTTTTTTATTTTACATTTCTTGATCACAAGTATATTCTTGTGGACAAGCAATAACTTGTTCACAATATTTTGGTCCAGTGACTCTTCCGGCACAATCACATCCACAATATTTAGGATCGATTAAAATGATTCCACCATTTAAAGTTTTTTGATCTTTTTTTGTTAATACAGATACACCGTTAACATTTAATAAGTTTTTCATAATAAGCTTGATTTTATAAGGTTAATAAATTCGTTTCTAAATTTAAAAAGTTTTCTTGTGAATGAAAAAAATAATAACTTTTTAAAATGTTAAAAAAGTAAGTTTATATCGTTAATACGACTTAACTCACATAATTAATGATTAGCAAATACTATAAAATGAAAAAAATCTTTTTTACGTTGTTTTTAAGCTTGACTTTAACAATGTTTGCTCAAAACCAAAAAAATAATTTTACTAGAAGTATCGAAAGTAAGCATAAGAAAACTGCATTTTTGAATAAAAAATATATCTCTTATGATATTAATATCCAGTTTGGAGGGAAACATTATATGAAAGGTACTATTGTTCAAGAAACTGGTGGAGGAAAAATAAAAATTACTAAAGAAGATGGATCTGTAATTATTTTTGATGGAACCAATGTTTATGGAAAAGGAATTTCTGCAAAAGCTAAAGCTGGTGCACGTTTTGATATTTTTACATGGTCTTATTTTTTAGGTTTACCATATAAACTAAATGATTCAGGTACTATTTGGTCGAATTTTGAAATGAATACTTGGGGAGGAGGTAAATTAGACTCAGGTAAGTTAGCATTCCAATCAGGAACAGGTGATGCACCAGACGATTGGTATGTTATATACAAATCAAAAGAAAATGTTTTGGAGGGAGCTGCTTATATAGTGAGTTTCGGAAAAGGAAAAGAAGCAGCAGAAAAAGAACCTCATGCAATTAAGTATAACAATTATAAAATAGTAAGTGGAATTCCTTTTTCTACGAATTGGACATTTCATTTGTGGACTTTAAAGAAAGGGTATACGAACCAAATTGGAGAAGTAAATTTATCAAATATTACTTTCCCAGAGACAGTTAGTTTTACTATTCCTAAAGAAAGTGAAATAATTAATGCTCCTAAATAAAAATAGCATAAAAAAACTACCGTTATTTATGTAACGGTAGTTTTAAATATAATTTGAAATAATTGTTATTTCTTTTCTTCAGTTTTTTCTTCTTCTTTGGTTTTATCTTCAGAAACCATTTTAGCATCTTCAACTTTTACTTTTTCGTGATCTTTAACCATTTTGTTGTGCTCATCTAGCATTTGTTGATGTTGTTTTTTTAATTCTTCATGATCTTTAACCATTTGCTCTAAAGAAATTTCTCCAGTTAAATGTTTTTCTTCTAAAGCTTTGTGTTCTGAGATCAGTTTTTTATGTTTTTCAACTAATGAGGTATGAGAACCTAAAATAGCAGCGTGTGCTTTTTCATTAACAATATGTAAAGAATCATTTTCTAAATCTTTATGCGATGTAAGCATTGCGCTATGATCGTCATTCATTGTAGCATGTTTCTTTTCAATCTCGTCATGCGTTTTCATCATTACTTCATGTTCTGCAACTAAAGCTTTATGCTCTGGACTTTCAGCAGGATTTTTCTTACATGAAATAACAGTTAATGCTAAACATACTAAGATCGATTTCGATAAAAATTTCATAATTAAGTATTTTGGGGTTATTTAGGTATAAATATAATAGAAATAAAGTAAATAGATTTTTTTGAATGTTATCAAAATGTCATTATGACATTTTTTTAGTATTGGCAGTATTCTTGCTTTTAGTTAGAAAACTAAAATTAAAGAAACGATTTACAATGAGTAAAGATCAATATACTAAAGAAGATGAGTTAAATGATGCAATTAAAAATGCGGAATTTAAACAAGAGGAGAATAAATCTAATGAAAATGAGGAGGAAAAGGCAGATGAGACTGTAAAAGATGAGGAAGAAAAACCATCTTCAGAAGATTTGTTGCAGGCTGAAAAAGATAAATATTTACGCCTTTTTGCTGAGTTTGAAAATTATAAAAAACGTACTTCTCGAGAAAGAATTGAGCTTTTTAAAACCGCAAATCAAGAATTAATGACAGTTTTACTGCCAATTTTGGATGATTTCGAAAGAGCTTTAACACATATTGAAGATGATAAAGAAGCTGAAGAATTAAGAAAAGGTGTGTTATTAATTTATCAAAAATTACTTAAAACTTTAGAGCAGAAAGGATTATCAGCTATAGAAGTAAATCAAGGTGATGTGTTCAATGCAGATACACATGAAGCTATCACACAGATTCCTGCACCATCAGATGACCTTAAAGGAAAGATTATAGATTGTGTAGAAAAAGGTTATAAACTTGGAGATAAAATCATCCGTCACCCGAAAGTTGTTGTAGGACAAGCATAAACATTGAACAAACTAAAGGTCAGCTAATGTAAAATAATTTCATTACTGATTATTTTGTTCATTGATAATTGAAAAAACATGGCAAAGCAAGATTATTACGAAGTATTAGGTGTAGCTAAATCAGCTACTCAAGCAGAGATAAAGAAAGCTTATCGTAAGATGGCTATCAAATATCATCCAGATAAAAACCCAGATAATAAAGAAGCAGAAGAAAAATTTAAGTTATGTGCAGAAGCTTATGAAGTTCTAAGTGATGAACAAAAGAAAGCACGTTACGATCAATTTGGCCATTCAGCATTTGAAGGAGGAGCTGGAGGTTTCGGCGGTGGCGGAATGAACATGGATGATATCTTTAGTCAATTCGGAGACATTTTTGGAGGTGCCTGCGGTGGTGGGTTTGGAGGCTTCGGTGGAGGCGGCCGTGGAAGAGCTAGAGTAAAAGGAGGAAATCTTCGTATTCGTGTTAAACTTACTTTAGAAGAGATAGCTAATGGTGTAGAGAAAAAGGTAAAAGTACGTAGAAAAGTACAAGCGGATGGAGTAACCTACAAAACATGTACTACATGTAATGGTACAGGGCAAATTATGCGTGTTACGAACACTATTTTAGGTAGAATGCAAACAGCAACTACTTGTTCAACATGTCAAGGAGCAGGAGAGATGATCGATAAGCGTCCTAGTGATGCAGATGCTCAAGGAATGATCGTAAAAGAAGAAACAGTTACAATTAATATTCCTGAAGGAGTAACAGAAGGGGTTCAGTTAAAAGTAGGAGGTAAAGGAAATGAAGCTCCAGGTAAAAATTCTATTCCAGGTGATTTATTAGTTTTAATTGAAGAAGTACAGCACGAAACAATCAAAAGAGAAGGAAGTAATTTACATTACGATTTATATATAAATTTTTCTGAAGCTGTATTAGGAACTTCAAAAGAGATTGAAACAGTTACAGGAAAAGTTAAAATTAAAGTCGATGCTGGTACTCAATCTGGCAAAATCTTAAGACTTAAAGGAAAAGGTTTACCTAGTATAGAAAGATATGGTACTGGTGATTTCTTAATACATATTAATGTATGGACACCACAAGAATTAACCAAAGAGCAACGTAAGTTCTTCGAATCTATGTTAGTAGATGATAACTTTTCACCAAAACCACAAAAATCAGATAAATCATTTTTTGATAGTGTAAAAGATATGTTTTCATAAAAAGAATAATTTTTTTTACTTTTTTTTGTAGGAAGTTAAAAAAAGTTATATATTTGTAGTGTCTGGAAGACGTTCCAGATACTTTTTCTTTTTCATAGCAATTTTCCCACTCAATCTTTGAGTGGGTTTTTTTATGAAAGCTATCAAGTAAAAAATTAAATTAGCAGACCAGCCTTATCGCTAGGAGTTTATCTCTTAGAGGAAAGTCCGGACACCGAAGAGTAAGCATAGCGGATAACATCCGTCCAGTGTAAACTGAGGACAAGTGCAACAGAAAGAATGTACAGGTAATGCTGTAGTGAAATCAGGTAAACTCTATGCGGTGCAATGTCACGTATATTAGAGCTCGAGTGCTACTCGCACAATTCTAAGGGGTAGGCAGAGAGCTTTTTGCTGTAGTGCACTAACTAGAGAAATGAT
>ERZ1740052.154-NODE-154-length-23394-cov-12.686705_pt1 | contig 23394 bp, 19 predicted proteins | sample MGYA00581750_ERZ1740052 | MGnify/ENA primary metagenome ERZ1740052 (study PRJEB43018, sample SAMN04849743) | marine metagenome | isolation source: floating plastic debris | place: Pacific Ocean | collected 2008-08-30 | study: EMG produced TPA metagenomics...
TACAGAAGAAGAACACCAACAAAACAGACGTTCTTATTTTTATATTGTTAAAGGAAAAGGAAACGTTACTTCAAAAAATGAATAAAATATACAGCATTAGTATAGTTTAATCTTATGGAAGTAAATAAGTTTGAGGTTAAGAAGGTTATTATTGCTACAGATTTAGATGAGTTAAACCATGTAAATAATGTGACATATGTACAGTGGATTCAGGACATAGCACAATTACATTGGAAAGAACTAACTAAAAGTTTAGCGGAAGATAACTGTGTTTGGGTTGTAATAAAACATGAAATCGAATATGTTAGGCAAGCAATTCTAGGAGATGAAGTTACAATACAAACATGGGTTGGAGAAACTAAGGGAGTAAAGTCTGTAAGGCATGTAGCATTTTATAAAGGAAGCGAATTGTTAGTGAATGCAATAACAACATGGTGTTTGCTAGATTCAAAAACACTACGACCAACCAGAATATCGGAAGAATTAAAAAAAGTAATGAATATTATATAAATGGATATAATTTATATCCTAGATATTCTAGGAACATTTGCTTTTGCTATCAGTGGAGCATTGATGGCTTCAAAAAAGAGTTTTGATTTATTTGGTGTAGTTATTATCGCTTTTGTTACAGCTGTAGGAGGCGGGATGTTAAGAGATATAATGATTAATGCTCATCCCATTAACTGGATAGGAGACCTTAATTATATTTGGACAATTTTACTGGCAGTTGTGTTTACAATGTTGTTTAAGAGTAAGATAGAACCTTTAAGAAAAACCTTCTTTTTATTTGACACAATTGGAATAAGTGTTTTTACTTTATTAGGTCTTCAGAAGGGTTTGAGCTATGAACTTCCATCAATAGTTGCTTTAATCATGGGAATGGTTTCAGCTGTTTTCGGCGGAGTAATTAGAGATGTTTTAACTAGAAAAGTTCCGTTGATATTCAAAAAAGAAATTTATGCATCTGCTTGCTTATTAGGAGGGTTAACCTACCTAGTCTTAAGGTTTTTTCATATGAATGAAAGTGTAAATTTTATTATATCTGCAGTCGTAATAATAGCTATAAGAACGGTATCCGTAATCTATAAATTTGAATTGCCAAAAATTAAAGAAGGATAATTATTTCGTTTAAAAAGAGTTGATTACTTTATAAAATACGTTTAGTTTTTTAAATTGCTATAAATATTCAATTCATGAGAAAAATTGTTTTTTGTATACTTCTATTAATAAGTATAAAGGCTTATACCCAAGAAAAATCAATTCCTGAAGGCTGGGATAAAATACTTCTAGAAGGAGAAACAGCTTATATGAATTTGATTACAGGCGAAGTATCTACAAAGTTTCCCTTAAAACCAGCTCAAAAACCAATTAAGAAAGAAGTAGAAGATCCAACAATTTCACACAAAGTAGAAAAAGGAGAAACATTAAGTACCATTGCAAGAAAATATAAGATGCATTTAGCAGAATTATATAGACTTAATAGTCTTGTTAATTTTGATTCAATAGAAATAGGAGATGAAGTTGTAATTGGATACAAAGAGTCTAAAACTGCATCTTCAGAACCAATAATTTCAAATAAAAAAAAGTATAAAGAGGTTACTAATAAAGAGTCGTATCATATAGTTACTTCTGGAGAAACATTATATAGTATTTCAAGAAAGTATACTATAAGTTCAAAGAAATTGAAACAAATTAATGCTTTAAAGTCTAATACTATTTTTATCGGACAGCGAATAAAGATTAAGTAAAAAAGCATCTTCAAATTAATCGTCTTTATTCAGATGAAAAAAATTTAATATAAATATATACCTAGTGAAAGGACAAAACTAGCATTCCATCGAAAGAAACAGGCTATTCATCGATACAAATAAGTTAGATATATGGTTATACAAGCTTTTTTAAAGTAAGTGTATAACTTTACAATTGTAAATTCCACCCCCTTATTATGTTAAAACGAGTTTTCTTTTCAGTCATGCTATGTTGTGTAGCACAAGTATTTTCTCAAGTCACCAAAACCTGTGATACTCCAGAATCCGAACCAGCATTAGATTTAAATAGTATTACGAAATGCTCTATCGAGGAATCTGATGATAAATCCAAAGGTAAAAAAACTAAGAAAGTATCAGTAGAAGTAATTTCGAGACGAAGAGTAATCAGAAAAAGAGATGCAGCTACTGGCGTTATGGCGAATGATTATACACACAAATTATCCGAAATAAAAAAGAAAACAGAGGTTGTAAAAAGCTTAAATTTAGATAAAACAGGAGGCCTTAGAATTATACCTTTCGATTATGTTGAAGAAATCCCTTTATTCAAAGCGTGTGAACGAGTGTCTATTTTAAAACAAAGTAAATGTTTTAAAAAGGAGTTATCGAACCATATCAGAAGAAACTTAAAATACCCAGAAGATGCATACGAAAAAGCAATTCAAGGTAGAGTATTTGTTCGCTTTGTTATTGATAATAATGGTAATATAGGTAAAATGAAAATAACATCACCATACAAAGGTGAAATGTTAGGAGAAGAAGCTAAAAGAATAGTTAAGGAATTACCTAAATTTAAACCAGGAAAGCACGAAGGAGGTGCTGTATCTGTAAAATATGGATTGCCTATTGCATTTAAGATCCCAGGAATTAAGCCTTCTAATGTAAAAAAGAAGGTAGAGAAGATAGAGAAGTCTGAGGTATATGGATTTGGTCAGGTAGAAAAAATACCTCAGTTTAATTCATGTAACGAATCAGGAGATATCTCTATTAACTGTTTCAATCAAAATTTAATAGATCATATTAAAGATAATTTCGCTTATCCAACTGATGCTATAAAAGCAAATATACAGGGAAAGATACATGTTAACTTCATAATTAACAAAGAAGGAGAAGTTATGAATGTAGTTACCAAAGGTCCTGATAATGGAAAAATACTAGAAATAGCAGCTAAAAAATTAGTGGAGAAATTACCAAAATTCAATCCAGCTTTTAAGGATGGGAAGGCTGTTAATGTAAAATATACATTTCCTGTAATTTTTAAATTAGATTAACAACCCTTGATAATAATAGATAAAAAAAGCTATCCATTTAAGATAGCTTTTTTTTTGGTTGTTTGTTTAAAAGTCAATCAACTAGTTGAAAGATTGATTGTTGATAAGCCTCTGTAACGAAGCTTTTGAGTTTAAATATTTATATCTTGTATCTATAGCTTTTAATTGAGTCTCAATTAGTTTAACCTCTCTATAGTTAATTCTAAATAAAGATCCTTCTCCTAAGGTAAACATTCGTTCTTCTGCTCTCACAAGTCGCTTATAATCATCAACTAAATCACCCAATAACTGAGTTTGGTTTTCGTAAGAATTAATTTCGTTACGAATACTATTAATTTTATTTGAAAGATTAACCTTATTTGCAGCAATAGAAAAGTACATATCTTTAAGTTTTAACTTAGCTAACCTTAAATCTGAGCGCTCTTTTCTTAAGAATAAAGGCACACTAACATTTAAGCCTGCTTTATAATTACTGGTATCAAAATTAGTAATATCTTGATATTTTGAGGTTATGAAATTATAGTTAAAATCGATTTTCGGTAACAAATTATTTAGCTTTAGACGTTTATCGATTAATAAGCTTTCTTTCTTCAGTTCAAGCGATTGAATTTTCAAATGTCTGTTTACAATCTCTCGATTAGAGTCTAATGTTTTAAGCTCAAGAATTGAATCGATATTAGTGTAAGTATTTACATCTGGAATAATGGCATCCTCTAATTCTAAAGGAATATTATCTTGTAACCACAGGAAATTAGCTAGTTTTAGTTTCGACTTAATATACATTAATTTTGATTTCTCTAAATCTAAAATCCTGCTATTTAAATTTATATTAGCTTCCAAAGTATCAATAGCAGGTTTATCTCCTTGAATAAAGCTATTTTTTACATTTCTTAACCTATCGGAAGCATTTCTTAAAAAGACCTGATAAGTTTGTTGAGTTTGATAACTTTTTAGCCATTCAAAATAAGTGTCTATAGCTTTATATAAAATATCATTAATAGCTAATTGTTGATCAGCTTGAGCTTGTCTAGTATATACTTTAGCCATTCTCAGAGTTGCCATTCGTTCATTGGTTAATAATCCTCGAGCTAATGAAATAGAAACTCCAGCACTGTATAATCCATTTTCAGGAACAGTGAGCTCAGGATTTAAGAAAATACCAGAATTATCCTCATAATTAGCTTTGAACTCTATTCCATACCACGTTGGTATTTTAAAAGAAGCATTTAGCTTATCAAAATAATCTTTTTTCTTAAACTTCTTCTTATCATAATCGACTTCAATTTTCGGATCAAAAGCACCTCTAGCTTTTAAAAGTTTAATCTCACCTTCAGTTGTTTTTAAACGTGCTTGCTTTATTATAGGATGGTATTTTTTTAAATATCCTAAATATTCAGAAAGCTCTAAAACAGAGTCGTCTTCTAACTGAGAAAAACTAAAAAATGTAGTAAAGAATGCTACAACAAAAAATATTTTTTTCATTACTTTTTCTTTTTAGATGATGAAGTGTCTTTCTTATTTTCTGGTTGATAAAAATTAGGAGGAAAACTATTGATTTGTCTCCATAATTCGAACCAAATAGGAACATTATCAAGTAATGCTATTGCCTTTGTTCCAGAGCCTACTCTTATCGCTTCAGGCCATTCAACCTGAGCAGCGTTTGGAGCTAATAAAACGCGATACTTTCCATTATCACTAATAAAATTTTCAATGGCAACTACTTTAGCGCCATAAGTTCCATAAGAAACATTAGGCCATCCGCTAAAAACGATAGCTGGCCAACCATCGAACTGTACACGAACATCTTCACCAATATGTATTAAAGGTAAATCGATAGGACGTACAAACATTTCTACAGCTAATTGATAATCTGCTGGCATTATTCCTACCAATTGTTCGCCTTCTTTAAAAGTTTCTCCGATACCAGATTTTATAGCTTTATTGATATAACCATCTAACGGAGCTGTGATGAATAATAGACTACTTCGTTTCGTGTAATTAGCAACGTTTGTTTCTAATTTGGAAACTTGAGCTCTAGTATCTAAAGAAGCAGACTCAGCGGTAAAAAGATTACTTCTTGTTTTTGAGAGTTTATCATCGTATGTAGCTCTTAAAGTAGAAATATTTAAATCAGCATTAATAATATTGTTTTTGGAGGTTAAATATTTATTCTGTTGAGAAATCAATTTTGCAGTTGCTTCTTGATATTTTGCACGTTTTTCTTCAACATCTTTTACAGCTTTCAAACCTTCTTTTTGAAGGCTTACGGCACGGTCAAATTGAATTTTAGCAATATCACTTTTTATCTTTATTGCTTCCAAATCAATACTGTCACTTTTAACTTTTAACTTAGATTGCATCAGCTTATTTTTAGCCTGCTCTAACTTTAAGACGCGTTCTCTTTGCAAAGCACTAATTTGACTTTTTAATGCTTTAACCTTGTTGTCGTAAGCACCAACGGAAAGTGTTTTAACATCTAATTGATCTTGTGTTCTTTCTGTAAGTCTATTATCAAAATAATCACTTTTAACTTCAGAAATTCTTAAAATAGTATCACCTTTCTTTACAAAATCACCTTCCTGAACGAACCATTCTTCAATTCTACCAGGAATCTGAGATTGTAATGTCTGTGGTCTTTGATTAGGTTTTAAAGTCGTTACATTTCCTTTACCAGTAATGTTTTGTGTCCATGGTAAAAATAAGATTACGAAAATGATTGCTGAGAAAACCAACAAAAATTTTCTGAAACGTTTATGGTATTCTTTCGTGAAAATATCTTCACCAGACTTAAATTTTGTTAAGTCAATATTTTTAGAAACGGGATTGCTAGATATATTTAACATAACTGTTTTTAGTATTTTATTTTTCCTTTTTGTAGTACAATTCGTTTGTTACATTTTGCAGACCAATTGGCATTACTGCTTACAACAATTAGGCTCCAGCTACGTGCAGAGTCCGTTAAGAAATTAATGATTTTTTGTGTTTCTTCTTGTTGAAATTGATCTAAAGCATCTTCGAGTATTAGGAGTTTAGGCTTTTTAGTAATTGCTCTAGCTAATATAATTTTCTTAGCTATAGTGTACGCTATTTGCTGTCCTTCTGGTTTAATAACCGTATTTAATCCTTTAGGTTGTTGTTTTAAAAATTCTGTTAAGCCCACTATTTCAAAAGTATCGTAGATGTCTTCATCTGTAATAGAAGTATCTCCAAAAGTTATATTCTCTCTAATTGTTCCTTCAAAAGGAGTTTCTTCAGATAAAGAAAGACCAAGATTAGAACGATAATGATTTATACGTAAGCTTTGTATCGATAAATTATTTACATACAAATATCCAGAAGTTGGTTCTATAACTCCAGAAATTAATTGAAGTAAGCTCGATTTTCCTGAGCCACTTTCACCCTGTACTAAAATTCGATCTTTAGTTTCTATATCGAATGTAATATCGTCTAAAATAGGTGTTTTTCTATTGGTTACTGTGTACGAAGCATTTTGTAATTGAATGGTTAATGCGCCAGTAGTTTTTTCACCAGTCTGACTTTCGATTGGTTTGTCAACTACTTGTCCTAATTTTTCTATTGAAGTTAATACATCATAAAAGGATTCTAAACCAAGAATAAGTTTTTCTACAGAATTAATAACTAATAAAACAATGATTTCAGCTGCAACGAACTGACCAATATTCATTTTCTGATTTAACACTAAAAAACCACCAATAAGTAATAATCCAGCAGTTACTAGTACTTTAAAGCTAATCATTTGAATGAATTGGATTACTAATATCTTAAAGTGACTTTCTCTAGAATTTAAATATTTATAAACCAAAGCATCATTTTTCTCTAGTGCTAAATTTGTCTTTCCTGATAGTTTAAAGCTAACCACCGATCTTGCTATTTCTTGTAGCCAATGCACAACCTTATATTTGTTTTTAGATTCTTCTAAACTAGTTTCGATACCTCTTTGCGCTGTTAGTTTGAAAACAGCATAAATTAAAAACACTAAAAGAATACCAAAAATGATAAAGAAAGGGTGATAAAATGAAAGTAGTAACAAAGCAAAAATTATCTGTAGAAATGCTGAAGGTACATCTATTAGTATTTTAGATAACCCTTTTTGAATCGTAAGTGTATCGAAGAAACGATTGGCTAATTCCGGAAGATAATAATTACGCAATTCCTTCATTCTAATTTTAGGAAATCGATAACTCAATTCAAAAGACGCTCTGGTGAATATTCGTTGTTGTATGGTTTCTATAATTCGTAGTTGCATTAATTTTAAAATACCAGAAAAGGTAACTCCTAAGGTTACAAGTACAACAAGAACAATCCACGATACAGATACCTGTGCTCCTTGAATTAAATTTATAATGGCTTGAATTCCTAATGGTAGTGATAGAGATACGATTCCTTCAAAAATAGCATAATATGAAATTTGAAAGATATCCTTTCTTTCAATTTTTAATAGTCCAATGAAACGTTTCCATGGAGTTAAAGCATTAGTTTTCATTAGTTAAAGTTTTAAGTATAAGATCGGTATAAAAATGTGTTGGAGTTATTACTTCATTACAATTCGTAATCGAAGTAAAGTGTAATTTTATAAATTGTTGATGTAAAGAGCCCTCAGTAACTGAGCTGGCAAGGCTTAATGGATATTCATATGTTGCATTATGACCAGAAATTATTTCAGCAAAGCGCTTAACTACTCTTTTGTAAGGTGAAAAATATCCTTGCTTATTTTCGGCATCTACGCTTTTATTTAAGAATGATTTCGAATTTTCGTTTATTATAATTTTATTCAATAATACTTCGTTAATGTGAGAAAAATTCTGATCTTCTTTTGTAGTACGCGTAACGATTTCAGTAGCTTTCACTAATTTTTCTTTCGTGTCACGAATACTGAAAGTTTCTATCACTAACTGATATTCTATCCACCTCCAATACCAAGAACTTAAGTAGATAAGTAGCTTGTGCTTACTTTCAAAGTAACGATAAATGGAACTTTCATTAGAACCTATTCTATTTCCCAATTTTTTGAAATTGAAATCTTCAAAGCCTATCTCATCAATTAAGATAATACTATGTTCTACGATCTTTTTTCCAAGTTGAGAAGATTCAGGATTTTTTATATAGATGCCTTCCGGAACTTCAATACGTATGTTTGAAAGTAATTTATCCATTATTGAATGTTTTTTGCGCAAATATAATAGTAATACTATTAAATAAAAAGTTAAAATTATATTATTGTTTATCTTTTTATAGTTTTTGTTAAACAAAAAATAAGTATCTTTGATGTAACCCAAGAAAACACTAGTTGGTAACCTTTTAAAAATCCTACACAATGGCTAAAAAAAAGAATGTAAGCAAGCAAGATATAATGTCTATGTACATGGATTATGTATTAGAACATGATGAAGATCCGAAATCAGTATATAAATTTTGCAAAGAGAATAATTTTGATGAAGCTTTGTTTTATCAAAGTTTCAGCAATTTCGAAACTATAAAAAATGCAGTTTTTACAGCGTTTTTCGAAAACACAATAGGATTACTTCATAAAAGTGAAGAATTCGAAAGTTTTGATGCTAGAAACCAATTGTTAAGTTTCTACTTCACATTCTTCGAGAATTTAACAGCGAATAGGAGCTATGTTGTATATGCCTTAGAGCACAATAAAAGTAAGTTAAAAACAGTAAAAAGTTTACAAGAATTACGAACTCACTTTAAAATGTTCATTGATAACCTAGACATTGAAAAGTTAGACGTAAAGCAAGAGCGTTTAGAGAAACTACAAGACAGAGCATTGAGCGAGAGTGCTTGGGTGCAATTATTAATTACTATGAAATTTTGGTTAGACGATACATCTCCTTCTTTTGAGAAAACAGATGTATTCATTGAAAAATCAGTCAATGCAAGCTTTGACGTTTTAAATATAGCGCCAGTAAAAAGCATACTTGATTTAGGCAAATTTTTATTTAAAGAAAAGATGATGAAATAATGAAGACAATTGATAACATACCCACATCCAAAATACAAAGAGCCTCAAAATTAGTTCAAACAGGAGCTAAAGTAGGGGTTAATTATCTTAAATATTACGGAAGTAAACTAGTAAGTGGAGAAGAAGAAGCAAAAGAGCAGTTAAATAAAGATAATGCAGAAGATATTTATAATGGATTAAAGCAATTGAAAGGAAGTGCGCTTAAAGTAGCACAAATGCTAAGTATGGAAAAAGGTATTTTACCTCAAGCCTACGTTGAGCAATTTTCATTATCGCAATTTTCTGTTCCGCCATTATCAGCTCCATTAGTACGTAAAACATTTAAAAAGTACTTTGGGAAATTGCCAAATGAGTTGTTTGATACTTTTGATTTAAATGCAGTAAGCGGTGCGAGTATCGGGCAAGTGCATTTAGCAAAAAAAGATGGTAAAAAGTATGCTGTAAAAATTCAATACCCAGGAATAGCAGAAAGTATTTCGTCCGACTTATCATTAGTTAAGCCAATAGCTATTAAAATGTTTAACATTAGAGGTAAGGATAGCGATAAGTACTTCAAAGAAGTTGAAAATAAACTTATAGAAGAAACAAACTATATTCTCGAAGTTTCACAAAGCCAGGCTATTGTAGATGCATGCAAGCACATACCTAATTTAAATTTTCCAAATTATTACAAGGAGCTTTCTTCTGATAGAATCATTACTATGGATTGGATGGAAGGAATCCATCTCTCTGAATTTACTGCTATTAATGGTGATCAAGAAAAAGCAAACAAACTAGGACAAGCGTTGTGGGATTTTTATATGTATCAAATGCATACCATAAAAAAAGTACATGCTGATCCACATCCTGGTAATTTCTTAATTTCAAAAGAAGGAGAGCTAATAGTTTTAGATTTTGGATGTATGAAAAAAGTACCAGAAGATTTCTATGTACCTTATTTCGATTTAGCAAAGAAAGAGAATATAACAAACCCAGCTTTCTTTGAACAAAAACTATACGAGCTTGAAATTTTAAGAGAAGACGACTCTAAAGAAGAATTAAAGTTTTTCAAAGCAATGTTTTACGAAATGTTAAGCTTATTTACACAACCGTTTCATGAAGAAGAATTTGATTTTTCAGACGAGAAATTTTTCGGAAAAATTACAGAGTTAGGAACTAAATATGCTAAGAATACAGATCTTAAAAATATGAATGGAAATAGAGGTTCTAAACATTTTATTTATATAAACAGAACATTTTTTGGCCTTTACAATTTAATGCATGATTTAAAAGCTACTAATATTAAGATTAATAATTTTAAACAATATTAATGGCGTTTTATAATAGAGAAGACATTGCAAATTTTGATAAAATTCACAGAATAAATCTGATGAATAGCTTATCGGGTTACAAGCCAGCAAACCTAATAGGTACTGTTTCGTCAGAAGGTTATGAGAATGTGGCGGTCTTTAGTTCTATAGTTCATTTAGGGTCTAATCCTCCAGTTTTAGGCTTCATCATGCGCCCAACTACTGTGCCCAGAGATACGTATGCAAATATAAAAGAGACGGGTTGTTATACAATTAATCACATAGCTGAAGATTTTATTGAAGAAGCACATCACACATCAGCAAAGTATGAAAAGAATGTTTCAGAATTTAACATTGTAGGTTTAAAACCTGAATATAAAAATAATTTTATAGCACCATTTGTAGCGCAATCACCTGTAAAAATTGGAATGAAATATTTGGAAGAATATTACATTAAGGCAAATGATACAATTATGGTAATTGGAGAAATACAGTTTTTTGATGTAAATGATAAGATGCTAGAAGACGACGGCTTTTTAAACTTAGCCAAAGGAAATATCGCTACAATTAATGGATTAGACGCTTATGCTGTTCCAAAATTGAATAAAAGATTTGGTTACCAACGACCTAAAGAAATGAACACAATAAAATAATGAAAGTATTAATCACAGGAACAACAGGATATATAGCTAAAAGACTAGTCCTAGGATTACTTGAAGAAGGACACGAGCTAGTTTGCTGTGTTAGAGATTTAAGTAGAATTCCTGATGAAATTGAATACAAAGATCATATAGAGTTTATTAAAATTGATTTTTTAGATGAAGATTTAAATGATTTTCCAGAAGATATTGATGCTGCCTATTATTTAATACATTCAATGTCCACTAGCGCAACCAATTTTGAAACGTTAGAAAAGAAATGTGCATTAAACTTTAAACGGTTAATAGAAAATACAAGTTGTAAACAAGTTATTTATCTCAGTGGAATTGTTAATGATGATTCATTATCAAAACACTTAAAATCCAGATTACAGGTTGAAAAGGCATTAGCTTCAGAAAGCTATGCATTAACAACTTTTAGAGCAGGAATAATTGTAGGTAGCGGAAGTGCTTCTTTTGAAATTATTAGAGATATTGTTGAGAAATTACCAATAATGGTAACACCAAAATGGCTCAATACAAGAACTCAACCTATAGCTATTAGAGATGTATTAAGTTTCTTAGAAAAAGCATTAGGAAATTCGGAAGTATACAATCAATCCTATGACATTTGTGGGCCAGAGATTTTGACTTACAAAGAAATGTTACTGCAGTTCGCAGAGGTACGAGGATTTAAAAGGTATATTATTACCCTCCCTGTTTTGACGCCAAAATTATCCTCGTATTGGTTGTATTTTGTAACATCCACATCCTTTAACCTAGCAAAATCCTTGGTTGATAGTATGAAGGTTGAAGTTGTAGCAAAGTCAAATAATATCAATTCAATTCTTGGTGTTACACCTATTCACTATAAGGAGGCAGTAGCATTAGCTTTCCAGAAAATAGAACAAAATGCAGTAGTATCTAGTTGGAAAGATTCAATCAGCAGTGGGGTTTTTAACGATCAGCTGAGTAATCATATCCGCATGCCACAATATGGATGTTTTAAAGATGTAAGAACTAGAAAGATTGTAGATGAGGATTACACATTAAATAAAATTTGGGCAATCGGAGGAGAAAATGGTTGGTATAGTTTTAATAGGTTGTGGAAGATACGAGGCTATGTAGATAAACTCTTTGGTGGTGTAGGATTACGAAGAGGAAGAACACACAGTACATATTTAGAGCCAGGAGATCCTCTTGATTTTTGGCGGGTTTTACTTGCAGATAAAAAACAGAAACGATTGTTGTTATTTGCTGAAATGAAGTTGCCCGGTGAAGCTTGGTTGGAATTTAAAATAGTTAAAAATCAATTATATCAACGTGCAGTATTTCGTCCTAAAGGAATATGGGGAAGAATGTATTGGTATGCAGTATTGCCTTTTCATGCTTTTGTATTTAAAGGAATGATAAACGCACTAGTACATCAGAAATGAGAAATGTTAAGAAAGAACATTTACCAACTAAAATATGTAAATGTTGCGAACGCCCTTTTACATGGAGGAAAAAGTGGGAACGCAATTGGGATAATGTAAAATATTGTAGTAAAAAATGCAGCAAACAAAAACAGCAATAGTTTGGTTTACAAATAATTTAAGAGTCCATGACAACGAAACATTACACAAAGCATGTGTAAATTACGATCGTGTAATAGGCATATATTGTTATGCCCCCTCATTATTCGAGACAACACAATTTGGATTTAAAAAAACAGGTAAGTTCAGACAACAATTTTTAGAAGCATCTGTACAAGATTTAAAAGAAAATTTAAGTAAGTACAATATATCACTGTACACTTGTTATGAGCATCCGGATATTTCTTTACCGAAATTTTGTTTTTCGTACAAAGCGGATGCTCTATTTTTCCAAAAAGAATTTACAACAGAAGAGGTTAATGAAATACAACGTGTAAAATCAAAACTTCCAAAAGAAATAAAAGTATATGAAAATTACGATCAGTTTTTATTTCATCCAGATGATATTCAATACACAATAGAAACGATACCAGAAGTATTTACGGTATTTAGAAAACGAACAGAAAAGTACGTTAAAGTACGACAGGAACTTCTGCCAATTGCAAAGCCAAAAGAAAACTATATAATTTTTAAAAACACTTTTGAAGAAGAAAGACATTTACCACGAACAGAAAGTATTGACATACCACCACATACAGCTTTTCCTTTTGAAGGAGGGGAATCTTCAGCAATACGAAGATTGCAGGACTATTTCTTTACAACAAAAAAGCTTTCATTTTACAAGAAGACGCGAAACGGATTATTAGGTACGGATTATAGTTCAAAATTCTCTTCTTGGTTAGCTAACGGGTCAATTTCAGCCAAAACAATTTACTGGGAAGTGAAGAGATTTGAAAAAGAATTTGGAAGTAATCAATCTACGTATTGGATGATTTTTGAATTGATTTGGAGAGATTACTTTAAGTATTTGTCATTAAAGCATGAAGCTAACTTATTCAAATTAGAAGGAATAAAACGTACAGCTTATGAATGGAAAACAAGTGAAAAGTTAGTTGCAAAATGGATTAATGGAGAGACAGACGAGCCATTTGTAAATGCTAATATGATTGAGCTTAAACAAACAGGTTGGATGAGTAACAGAGGAAGACAAAATGTAGCCTCTTATTTCGCTAAAGAATTACTTGTAGATTGGAGAATAGGAGCTGCTTACTTCGAAAGTATGTTAATTGATTATGATGTACATAGTAATTATGGTAATTGGCAATATGTGGCAGGAGTTGGTAATGATCCAAGAAATAGAAAATTTAATATAAAACTACAAGCAGAACGTTATGACACTAAAGGTGCATACCAGAACTTATGGTTACAACCAACATTATTTTAAATGAAAAAAGCAATTCTTCTTTTTCCACATCAACTAGTTGAAAACCTAGATTTTTTTCCAAAAAATGTAGGTATATATTTAGTAGAAGAAACCTTATTTTTCAATCAATATAGTTTTCATAAGCAAAAACTATGGTTTCACCGAGCAACAATGAAATACTACGAGAATTATCTTATTGAATTGGGCCATAATGTAACTTATATTGAAGCGAAAGATGATTTATCAGATGTACGAAATCTCATAGAAAGTCTTGTTAAAAAGGAAGTCGAAGAACTACATATAATCAAACCAGTAGATAACTGGTTGGAAAAGCGAATTAAAAACACGGTAAAGGACACAACAGTTGTTTGGTACGATAGTCCTTTATTTTTAAATACAAATGCAGATTTAGAAAGCTTCTTTAAGAAAGATAAAAAGAAGTTTTTTCAAACTACATTTTATAAGCAACAACGTATCAAAAGAAATATTTTGATTGTTGACGATGGTCCAGAAGGAGGTAAGTGGACCTACGATGTTGATAATAGAAAAAAATACCCAAAGAATAAGACAGCTCCAAATATAGAATTTCCCGATTATAATGAATTTCATAAAGAAGCTGAGAACTATATTAATGAGAATTTTTCAGATAATTTAGGAAAGCTCTCAGAACAACCGATATATCCAGTAACTCACAAAAGTGCAGAAGCTTGGTTACAACAATTTTTTGAAGTAAGATTTCATGAATTTGGAGATTATGAAGATGCGATAGTGAAGCATGAAAGTTTCCTAAATCATAGTATTCTTTCTCCTTTATTAAATACAGGATTGTTACTTCCTGAAGATGTAATTCATAAAGCATTATCCTTCGCCAAGGACAACAATACCCCTTTGAATAGTTTGGAAGGATTTATTCGTCAAATTATAGGCTGGAGAGAATTTATAAGAGGTATTTATGAGGTTAAAGGAACTGAGGAACGCACACGGAATTTTTGGGAGCATAATAGAAAGATTCCAAAGTCTTTCTACGATGGAACCACAGGAATAACTCCGGTAGATGCAACAATTAAAAAAATCTTGAAAACAGGCTATGCGCATCACATAGAACGTTTAATGATTCTAGGTAATTTTATGCTATTATGTGAATTTGACCCAGACGACGTCCACCAATGGTTTATGGAGCTATTTATCGATGCTTACGATTGGGTTATGGTTCCTAATGTATACGGTATGAGTTTGTTTGCCGATGGAGGTTTAATGTCAACCAAACCTTACATAAGTAGTAGCAATTACGTAAAGAAAATGAGTGATTATGCAAATGGAAACTGGCAAGCAATATGGGACGGTTTGTTTTGGCGATTCATGAACACTAACAGAGCGTTCCTAGAAAAAAATCCGAGATTAAGGATGTTAATAAGTAATCTTGATAAAATGAGTGTAGAAAAACGAAATGAACACTTTGATAATGCAGAAAACTTTTTAACTACTTTATCTCAAGATACTAAGGAAATGGTTTAAAGTAAAGCAAAATGAATACGAAAGAAAATTTAACAGTTGTTTGGTTGAAGCGTGATTTAAGATTGCATGATAATGAAGCTATTTATAATGCAATTGATAAAGGTCATCGAGTACTAATTATATATGTAATCGAGAATTTATTATTTAACGATAAACATTACAGTAAACGTCATTGGAATTTTATTAAACAGTCTATTCTAGACATCAATAGCGATTTATTAGCATGTAATACCAAGGTTTTATGTGTAGAAGGAGAAATTTTTGCGGTATTTAATCAACTATTAAGTCACTATAATGTAACCAACGTTTTTTCACACCAAGAAACAGGACTACTAGTAACATTTAACAGAGATAAAGAGTTTATTAGATATTGTAGAAACAATTCCATAGAATGGTCAGAAAATATTAATAATGGAGTATTAAGAGGATTGTTGGATAGAGAAGATTGGTTCGATAAGTGGGAAAACTACATGTATCAATCCCAAATACCTTTCGAAGCAGATTCAACCAATTTTTTAAGTATCAAAGAGATTGATGCAATTTCAAAATATTTTCATGTAGCAGATTTAACTACTGAAAAAAGTGTGAATTTTCAATATGGAGGAAGAAAAATGGCATGGAAGTATGCCAATACATTTTTCGATTCTAGACATGAAAAGTATATGTTTAATATTTCCAAACCAGAAGCTTCAAGAACAAGTTGTAGTAGATTATCACCTTATATCGCATGGGGAAATGTTTCCATTCGGGAGGTATTTCAGAAAGCAAAACAAGTTAAAGAAGAAGGGAATAATAAACGTCACTTGAGTGCTTTTATTTCTAGATTACGCTGGCAAGCACATTTCATTCAGAAATTCGAGATGGAGTGTACTATGGAAAATGCAAGTGTAAATAAAGGATATCATAAGTTAAAAAAATCGATTTCAGAATCTTACAGGACAGCATGGGAGGAAGGCGAGACAGGCTTTCCTTTAGTAGATGCTTCTATGCGTTGTTTAAATACAACGGGTTATGTGAATTTTAGAATGCGAGCAATGCTAGTTTCTTTTTTCACACACATTCTGTGGCAACCATGGCAAGAAGCTACGCATCACTTGTCAAGAAATTTTTTAGATTTTGAGCCAGGAATACATTTTCCGCAATTACAAATGCAAGCAGGAGAAACAGGGATTAACAATTTACGAATTTATAATCCCATTAAAAATGGACAAGAGCATGATCCAGATGCAATATTCATAAAAAAATGGGTGCCAGAACTAGCGCATTTACCTACTCCATTTATTCACGAACCTTATTTAATGACTCCTTTAGATCAACAATTCAATAATTGTGTTTTAGGTAAAGATTATCCAAGCCCGATTGTAAATATTAAAGAGAATAGAAAAAGAGCAAGTGATATTTTATGGAACATGAAGAATGATGCACAAGTAAGAAGAGAAAGCCTTAGGATTTTAAAAAGGCATACAATTAATAACAGATCAAGAATGCTTAGAGACGAATGATTTTCAATACAACATACACAAACGAAGATTTTCTATTAGAGAGTAATAAAACATTAGGAAAACCTTTCTCGTTAATAGAACGAATAAAACTAAAAGGTATAGGATCTAAAAGATTGATAATTGAGCGAGTAAGTGAAAAATTAAAACCCACTCAAAAACAATTTTCAGAATTAGATTATGGAAATATAGAGTTGCGTCCTAAGGGTGTCATTTTACATTTTACGAATCGATTAGAACGCTTTTCTTGGTGTATCCCGTACTACAAATTGGTAATATACAATGCTGCTTTTTTTAGTATTCATGCGAATGGAAATTTCATCAACTTTAAGAAAAATAAAAATTACACAGAGAATAAAAAATTCATAACTAAAATGATTGATTTTAAGAATGAATTTTTAAATCTAGAATATTATGACGGATAAAGATTTAGATAGAATTATAGAAATGGCTTGGGAAGACCGAACTACATTCGATGCTATACAATTTCAGTTTGGATTAAAAGAGCAAGAGGTAATTAATCTCATGAGGCGCGAAATGAAACCATCTAGTTTTAGGTTGTGGCGGAAAAGAGTATCAGGAAGGGCTACTAAGCATGAAGCAAAAAGAACGTTTGTAAAAGGACGCTTCAAATGTTCCAGACAAAAGAGTATTTCTAATAATAAAGTATCAAAACGATAAAAATATAATTTATGAACACTATAGTTATAGTTGGAGGAAGTAAAGGAATTGGAAAAGCAATTATTGATGTGCTAAAAGAATCACACCGAATAGTTAATTTTAGTAGAACTGAAGCTGAAACACATCCAAATGTTGAGCATCACACCATAGATGTTTTAAAAGATGAATTGCCAGATTTAGAGCATGATATTAATGGATTAATATTTTGTCCTGGAAGTATAAATTTAAAACCTATAAACAGACTTTCTTTAGATGATTTTAGAGAAGATTTTGAAATCAATGTAATAGGAGCAGTTAAGGTAATTCAGAAATACATTAACTCGTTAAAAAATAACGAAGGTAGTGTTGTCTTATTTAGTACCGTTGCAACTAAATTAGGAATGCCATTTCATGCTAGTGTAGCAGCAAGTAAATCTGCGGTAGAAGGTCTTGTAAAGTCCTTAGCAGGTGAGTACGCTACCAAAGTACGATTTAACTGTGTGGCACCGACAGTTACAGATACAGATTTATCGCAAAGATTACTTCGTAACGATAAACAACGTGAAAATATGGAATCGAGACATCCATTAAAAAAATATCTAAAACCAGAAGAGGTTGCAAATTTAGCAGCTTATTTACTATCAGATAAATCTTCTTCTATATCTGGTCAGGTTTTTCCTATAGATGCTGGGATAGTTAGTTTGAAACTGTAAATTATTACAGTTCCCACCATTTATAAATTACATAATAAGATAATTAATTTCCTGTGTATTTACTGTATAAGTAAAGTTATATATTGAAAATCGTGTTAATTTATGTTAAAGAATTATATATTTATTTCTGGTAACAAGCACGATTTTCAATATTTTTATATATATTGTAGTCAATAAAGTAAGTAATTCTAGTACGCTTATTTACAGACATAAGATTTTAATATAAAATTTAAACTACTAATTTTTATATTTTTTTCTGAAAAAAGATTTTTACTCGTTTTTTTAAAAAAATATTTGTCAGATAATTTTTTTAAAGTATTTTTAGAAAAAATTAACAATTTTTAAGAGTCTTTGATAGAAAAAAACATCAAAAATTAGCGCACAATAGAATTTAAAGTTTGATAATTAACCCCCCTCGAGATTATGAAAAAAACTACTTTATTACTACCAGGTGTTTTGCCTAACTTACATATTGAATCCAATTCAAAAGTAATTTCAACCTAATATTTCATAATTATATTGTTAAACAGATATAAATTTAAAAATATCTACTTTTTTAAGTTAAGATAATTAAAGTAATACTGTTAAGATATAAAAATATTGCATACTACTCAGTAGCTATGTTCTCTATAAATAAAAAATAACCCCGCAATTGTTTCACTTTGGCGAGCAAGAACAAAAGCAGGGCATTGAATAATAATCAATTATAACAAACTGATCATTATGGTTATGTATTTTAAAAAAACTTCTTTAGTAAGAAGCTATGAAAAATCAAAAGAAGGCAAACATAGAATTAACACAAACAATGGCAAAATAAATTGTGTTAAAAATGGTCTTGTTACTAGTTTAAATGAGGTGATTTTCATAAAACTGGCAGCTATTTTTCGTGAGTTACTTCACAAGCAAGTTTCGCTATTACTATTATTAACTTTCTTTTTTCAATTAGGTATTGCTAATAGTCAAGCTAGTTTAGCGTCAGAAAAAAGGTCAGTAATAAGTTTCAAAAAAGAAAATTTAGCGAAAAGGAAGGTAAATAATAGTAATAACCAAAATAACGTTACTTCTTTAACTGTTTACAAAGTCGACGCTAAGAATACTACTCTTAATACTAAACTTAAAAAGACATCGACACCTAGTTTTTCAGCTTTTAGAGCAGCTCCAATCATAGATTTAAATGTAGTAAAACCGGGTAATAATCATGAGTTCCAGCTTCAGCCACCTGCAGGTTCTGTAGTTCCAATATTTGTAAGTCCAGCAGTAACTTCAGATACAAATACGATTTCAAATGCAACAATAAGTATCACGGGTGCATTAGATGGTGCAAGTGAAGCATTTGCAGTAAATAATCCAGATGGATCAGGTTTAGATCCCTACTTCTTTACAACTCCAGTAGCGGCACCAGCAGATTATGTCTTTCCTGGTTCCACTATAAGATTAACTCAAAATACAGCCACTACATTTTCAGTAACAGAGGCATTTGGTAATCCAATCCCAAATTCAGATTTTGAAGAGTTCTTAAACGTTTTCTTATATGGTGATTTAGCAAGCCCATATACAGACGGTGTAAGAACGGTAACAGTTGGTATAACAGATACAGTGGGAGGTACAGCGAGTGCACAATCGATTATCAGAGTATTTACTACGCTTCCAACCGTTGTGGATGAAGGCAACAGTACTGCTGCCAACAATACAGGAACCGTAACAGGGAATGTTTTGGCGAATGACTCAGGAGCTTCAGCTATTTCAGTTTCAGAAGTAGATGTGTATCCAGCAGCAGTAGCAAATGTTTATACCACTTTATATGGAGAAGTGACAATTCAATCGAATGGAACTTATTCTTATAATGTAGATGAAACAAATTCGTCGGTAGTAGGATTACGATCAGGGGAAAGTTTATTAGATATTATTTCATATACCGTTACCGATTCTAATAATATTATTGACTATGGAATTTTAACAATTACAATAAATGGAGTAGATGAAGCTCCAGTAGCATTAGATAACTTAGATTCAGTAACTGTTTATACAGATCCAAACGCAGTAGGTAATATTATTACTGATGTAGGACCTACAGGTGCTGATGCAATAGATAGAGGATTATCTACTTTAGTTTGGGAAAACGAATTTGCACAAGGAGCTACCTTTGGAGGTTTATCAGATCCTATCGATGGTACAAGCAGAACAGTAGATGGAGTAACACTTAGTTTTACTTCTACAGATCCTGATAATATAGGTATCCCTAACCAAAACCAAGTTGTAAATTTAACAGCTACAAATGGTGGTCACACAGGATATTTAGGATATGCGATAGATGCTACAACCAATCCATCAGGAGATACAGTATTAACTATAGATTTCGATCAACCTGTTTTTAATCTAGGTTTTTTAGTAGTAGATATCGATTTTTCACAAGCAAGAGCATGGCAAGATTTAATAAGAATACAAGGGAATTTAGACGGAACTACAGCAGCTTATAAATATGTTACAACTGGCGGTGTTGTAGATGCAGGAAGTAATACTTTCTATGGAACTGGTAGTGCAGTTCCAAGCGATGCAACCGGAAATGTAAATGTATTTTTTGAAGAGCCAATTAATCAATTAGTATTAAGCTACAACTATGGACCTAATGCAACAGATGCAGATCAAGGAGGTCAAATTGCAGGAATATCAGATATATATTGGCAAGGTGATGCAAGTGCAGTTACTGTAATTGAAATAGAAAATACATTGGCAGGAACTATGGAAACTGTTACTGGCCAAACCTCTATTGTTGGAGTATATGGTACCTTAATAGTATTTCCAGATGGAACTTACATATACAGTCCAGATACAAGCAATCCAGATGTACAAAACTTAATAGACGGTCAAATGCTTACAGAAACATTTGGCTATACATTATCTGATGGTGTAACAAACGATGCAGCAAACTTAATTATAACAATAAATGGGTCTGGAGGCGATTTAGATGGTGATGGAAAAGCCGACAGGGTAGATTTAGATGATGATAATGATGGTATCGTTGATGAAGATGAATTTGACTGTCCTTCAGGATTAGTTCCTCTGGGACAAACATTTACGCAGGCTAGTACTGGTACTACAGCGGGAAGTAGCGCGTCAGGAACTGTAAATAATGTGTACAGTCATGCAGGGGTTACAGGTACCTTTAGCTATGAAGTGCTAAATGGTGCTACGTGGAGTTCGGGAGTTAGAAGTCAAGGTCCAACGCCAGGAGTGAACGGTAATTATATCAATGTACAGCCAAATAACACTAACTTTCCTCCTGGAAGCTATTATCCAGCAAATGCTTCAACCTTAAATGTTGGAGTATATACATTCACATTTGATGAGCCGATACAGATATCAGAATTTAAATGGGGAGGAATAGATAATCAAGATAGGATTGATTTTTCAGCTTCTTTAGCTGGGGTTAATGTGCCTGTAACTGTTACTAATGTAAATATACCAGCAGGAGATTTCTCACAACCAGACGGACCACAATCTGTTTTAAGTGCAGCGGCAGGAGCTAACGCTCCTAATAATACCGTTTCAGTGAATTCTGTAGATATGGTAGATACTCTTATAATTGTCGCAGGTAAAAGAAATGGAAATGTAGGTAACGTTACTACGCAATTTAGTGAGTTTTCTTACTGTTTTGCTAAAGATACGGATCAAGACGGAATTCCAGATTACCAAGATTTAGATAGCGACGGAGATGGTTGTTTTGATGCTTTAGAAGGAGATGGAGGAATTACATATGCCTTATTGAATTCAAACGGATCTATAAACACAACTTCAAATCCAGTGAATGATAATGGAATTCCAGTAGGTCCAGGTACCGCAGGGGCAGGAACTACTGGTCAAAATGATGTTAGTGCTACAGATAGCACAGTTCAGTCTGGGGTCTGTGATCCATGTAATCCAGGAAATCCAAATTTTAGTGATACGGACTTAGATGGGATAGGTGATATTTGTGACTTAGATGACGATAATGATGGAATTACAGATGCAAACGAATCTTCTTGTATATTCCGAAATTCAAATAGAAAACTAGCAGTATTGTATGACAATACTAATGGAGAAGTAGCTCCAACAACTCAGGATTTAGATTTCTACACAGAAAATACTGTCTCGCCACAAATTTTTGGTGCCGGAGTAAGCTATACAAACGATGCAAACAATACATCAGGTGGTTATATAGACTTACAAGGGGTAGATCAATCAGATTTAGCGAGCGCAAAAACAGACAATGATTATATCCAGTATAATTTTGTTACAGGTTTAGTCCCTTACAGAATTATTCAATTATTTTTCTTCGGAGAACCATCAGGAATTCCATCAGCAGATTACAGGACTGGTTATAGCTATCAAGTGGAAATTTCAGATGACAATTTTACAACGAGTTCTGTTCTGTTTGATGAAGCTACAGTTGCTACATCTACTTTTCGAGGAACCCCGACGAATGTGATCACATTAGATCCTGTTAAATACTATAGTATTAGAATTTACATATATGCTAATCCTATTGCAAACTCAGGTTCTGCTACTATTGATAATGTTGCATTTCAAGGTGTTTTATGTGAATCCCAAGATACAGATATCGATGGCACTGCAGATTATCAAGACTTAGATAGCGATAATGACGGTTGTAACGATGTTATAGAGTCTGGCGGTATTGACGATAATGGAGATGGGCGTCTAAATGGTCATCCAACAGTTGATTCTTCACTCTCACTTACACAAGGTCAGGTAACTAATGGTAGTGCTAATGGAGGTTACGACGGTGTAACAGGAAATGAAATCGTTGCAACTCAAGTTGTAGTAGATGATACGATATTAATAGATCAAGTAGTCTCTTCCGGAGATTCAACTGTATTTGAAATAACTTCAGCAAACGCTACAAATACAGAAAGTTTTAATGGTACTCCAACTAATACACCAGATTATTCATCAGGAACAGATACTTCTTCTGAATTAAATTTTGAATGGTACATTGGAGATCCTACATCAGGAGGTGTTGCGATAAACGCCACAGATACAAATTACAGCGGAGAAGATACAGCTAGTTTAAATATTGCAAATGTTGAAGGCTTAGATGGAACTGAATATTTTTTAGTTGTTACACACAATGATAATGCTTGTATAAATATTGTGAATAGTGCAACGTTAACAGTAGTACTTAATGCAGTAGACGATACGGCAACAACAGATGAGGATGA
>ERZ1740052.155-NODE-155-length-23298-cov-6.507379_pt1 | contig 23298 bp, 18 predicted proteins | sample MGYA00581750_ERZ1740052 | MGnify/ENA primary metagenome ERZ1740052 (study PRJEB43018, sample SAMN04849743) | marine metagenome | isolation source: floating plastic debris | place: Pacific Ocean | collected 2008-08-30 | study: EMG produced TPA metagenomics assembly...
AGATTTAGATTTATTGTGAGCTAGATAATATTTTAATATATAATTTAAATCTTATGAGGTTCAAAAGAGTACAGTACAAAGTAAAACTGTACAGCGTCAAGTAGCAGATTGGAATGCTGCAGTATGTGCTAATGGAACTACAGTGTATCATAATACAAGTCAAGATTCTGCAGTAAGTTTAGTAACTGATGGAGTTCGTCAAGTAGAAAATGCTTGGGGAGGGGGAATACTAGGAGCAGGTTTTTATACACATAAAACCAGAATGGGAGCAGATGTTTATGGAAACAGGTTTACTCTTCAGTATAGAATAACCGCTGCTTTAACAGGTCAAGTCGTTCCAAGAGCTCTCATAGCTCATGGTATACCTGGAGGTACAGATTATGTTACAGGTAATGATTTTTTAACAAATGAAGATGATGCTAATGAAGTTAAATTACATTCTGGGAATCATTTAGCTTTTGTTGCTGTAAGAGATAATAGAACAGGAGTAAGTTATAATAATGCAGCTGCATTTATAAATGCTATAATGTAATAGACTTATTAGTTTTAAAAATAATATAAAAAGACCGAGATTTAAATATGAAATTCTTGGTCTTTTTTATATAAGATATTAAAGTGATTATTCATCCACCTTTGTAAACTTACAACGGTATGCATTTACAATGCCTTTTGCTATTTTAAATAAAGCTTCAATCAGGAGTAAAATAGCATAAAAGCTAATACCATGTTTCCAATGAATTTCAATATGAGGAACATCTGCTTTGTATACTTCTTCTATACCGATAATAATTAATCCGATAGAAGTTAATAATTTGATATAAGGATTATCTACAATTTTAGAAATATAAGACATTGTTTTTTGCATAGGGGCAATATAATTTTTTAAGTAATAATTGTTTTAAGAGATGTCTACATCTTCTTCACCGGCATTATCAAAAGATATTGAACCTAGCCAAAGACATTTACAGGTACTTCCATCATCAAGAGCATTCATGTTGTTAATAAAAACATCAGTAATTCCCGGTGTCCAGGGTGTTACAGTACACGGTACACATGGAGCAGTTGTTGTAGCACCACTACTTGAAGCAATTACAGATGATACTGTTGGATTTGTTGTTGATGAACATTCACCAAATGATAAAATATTTACTAATGGGATATAATCGTTAATTGTAGCCGAAGGCATACTGTCGGAGTTAACCATATTTGTTGGTAATACTGTAAATGTTGATGATGCCGATCCGAAAGAACATGATATAGATGCTCCACTACACGCTAAATTTGCCATAATTTAATTTTAATTAAGAGTTTTATTAGATTTCTGATATTCTCTTTTAATACCAGTCATTATATTTTTGTAATTAATTTTCTTTTCTCCTCGTTCTGCTGCTTTTATTGCACAATATCTGAGTATGTTTAGCATTTCTCCTCCAGATAATTCGTGATTTTTAGCAATTTCATTCAAAACAATTTCTCCTTCGTCAATTTCAAAAGTATTAGAAAGCATATTTTTCCACAAGGTTCTTCGCTCTTGATATTTTGGTTTGGTAAAGTGAATTGTATTTTGAAAACGTCTTAAAAAAGCTTCATCAATATTGGATTGTAAGTTGGTGGCTAAAATGACTAAACCATCAAAACTTTCTATGCGTTGTAATAAATACGCTACTTCCTGATTAGCATGTCTGTCATTAGATGAATTTGTATCTGTTCGTTTACTGAACAAAGCATCTGCTTCATCGAAGAATAGAATCCAGTTTTTAGATTCAGCTTTATCAAATAACTGTCCAAGATTTTTTTCAGTTTCACCAATGTATTTTGAAACAATCATAGACAGATCAATTCTAAAAACAGGCGCTTGAATAGATTTTCCTAATAATGTCGCTGCGAGAGTTTTTCCAGTTCCCGGTGGTCCGTAAAACAATAAACGGTATCCTGGTTTTAAATTTTTATTGAGTTGCCAATCTTTTAGGATTAACTGACTGTGTTTGAGCCATAATTTTACTTCTTCTAATTGGTTTTTTGTGGCTGTTTCTAATACTAAATCATTCCAATTTAATTTTGTTGTAATTTCTTCAGCAGGAAATTTAGAGTTATATTTTGGAATATGTTTTTTATGGGTAATTAATAAACTTAAAAACTCCTCAGATAAAACTAAAGGTTCATTTAATAAAACAGGGAAATTTTGAGCTTTTAAAATTCCTTCTTTATATAATGAGTTTTCTTCATAAATAAAGCCCATAAAATTCATTCGAATAGAAATATCATCAGCGCCGCCAAGTAAAAAACAAACCGTTTCTAAAGTAGGAATAAAACCATGTTGACTCTCATCTTTTAATCCTCCAAATTCCGAAAAATTAGCATCTATAGATTTATTTTTCAGAAGAAATAAATCTAAACTTTGAGGTTTAATATAGCGAGCTAATGTAACTACTAAGATTAATCGTTCTTCAAAACTTAAATTATGTTTTCTTAAGATTTGAGCATAACCTGTGTTATCATTTTCTTCAATAAACGGTAAACCAATTTCTTTAATATTATTATATGGAGTTTCATTTCTAAAATATAAAGCTAACCCCGTTTCAATAACAGTTTCTAACCAATTGATATCTTGTTGAAGTGTAAGTGTTGTTTTTGCTATTGTCTCCATATTGTTTCCAATAATTTTTCCATCCAGTTTAACTTTAATTGTCCGATAGTCCACGGAATATGATCTAAAAGCATGTCAAATGATTTTTGTTCTACCACAAGAACAAATTTTTTCTCTTCTTCTATAATGCTTCCAGGTCTTACCAAAAAAGACATTCTTAATCCTTCAACAGAAGTATTACCTAAAGTACTCCATTGTTGAATTATTGCTTTTAGCATACTGTCGATTAAATTTTTTTCATCATCTGTTAGTGAAATTTCAGGACCTAAAGGTTCGTAAATATCTACACCACAAATTATTTTATTTAAGAGTAGTAAATGTTCGCCGGGGTTAGTATTTCCTGTAACAGCGTATTGTAAAGCATACATTCCTTTTTGCTTACTGGCTTCATCTTTAAAAAATCTATTTTCTGTTAATCCCATACGAGAAAATAACATTGGGATATACGGCCCTAAAATTATCATTCCAGCATTTTCAATGTAAACAGCACCTTCCATAGAGCGTTCTTTTTTAGAAGTTAATCTTCTGAAATCTCTATTTTCTTGTTGTTCAATATTTGTATTTACTTCAAATAAAATGCTTAATTCAGCATGTATTTTTTCTGAAATAGAATTATTGCTTAGAACTATTTTTTCAAGTATGTCATCTTTATCAATAGTATTGTTTTCTAAATTAGATAAACTATTGAAAAGTAAAAGACTCCAGTTTTGAATTGACCAATTTTGTGTTCCATCTAAAGCAATTTTTAATATAACTTTATTGATGAAAAATCTCCAAAGACTTTGATACTTAAGAACAGAAATGTGTTTTTTAAGTTGATTAAAAATTTCAAAAACTGTAGTTAATTTTGATTGATCTGCTAGAGAAAATAATGATAACAAAAGTGTTTTTTGTTGTTTAGCATTTACTTCTTCAACAAATAAAGATCTAAATGATTTTCTCTTTAAATGAAAATAAAGTTCATTAGGATTTTGTTTATGAATTAATTTGAAAATAGAAATGATTTTCTCTGCTTTTGAGTCTAATTTACTTGAATCCCAAGTAGTATTATTTTCTAATTTTATGAATTCATTCTCGTATTTACTTTCTATATCAGGAATTTTTTTGTCTAGAATTTCTTCGAGTTTCTTATAGATTGATGAGGTTAATTTCTGATCTTCTATTCTATAATACACTAATTGATAAAAATCCGTTTTTGATAATGTTATAGTTTGTGTAATCTCTTTCGTCACAAATTCAATTAATGCAGTTAACTGAAAGTTTTGATGTTTTTCAAGAAAAACAAAAAGTATTGCATTTAGATTTTTACCAATTTTTTTAGGAAGAGCTCTGGTTCCAAAAATATCTTTTTGTAATACGATTTCTATTAGCTTTTTTAATTCAAAGATCTCTTTCGTGTTTGAAGAATACGTATGGCTAATAAATATTTCAAAGCTTACATCTGTTAATACCTCAAAAACTAATTTTTTATGCGAAGAATTATGAAACCATTTGCTGAAAAACTCTGGTTTAAAATGTAAAACTTGATTGATGATTTGTTGTAATTCTTTTACATTGAGATTTTTATTCCACCAAGGCAATGTTCCTTTTTGAATGAAATATTGAACCGTATCTAAAGCATATTGAAGTGTGCTACTTTCTTCAATTGTATTTGCTGTTTTTTCTTGTGTAATAGTGATTAAAATATCTGTGATAAATTGCGGAATATCATAAACTGATTTTTTTTCAATCAATTTAAAGCTAATTTCTTGCAATGTAATTTGATACTTTTTAGCAAAAACAATTAATACTTCTTTAATACTTTGCTGTAAGTTTTTATGATCTCGATTAAATAGTAATTGCTTAATACTTAAGACTAATTCTTTGTAAGCAAATTCAGAAATAACATTTTCGCTAGGTTCTGTATGATAAACATCTTCATTTTGAATGAGATTTTCTGCTTTAGTGTTATTTTTAACAACAGTGTAAGATTCTGATATAGTTTTTATTAACGTACTTGCTTTCTGATCTAACTTTAAAATATTTTTAATCTGAATCAATTCAGAAATAATTAAATGAACATGTTCTCCTTTTTTATCTAATTCATCCAATCGTTGTTGTAACCATACTAAGAGAACTTTATTACTTGTGCTTCGGTTTTTTGAATAGATTTCTAAAAATGAAATGATTAATTTATATGTAGATATTTGATAATATTGCTGATAAAATTCTTGTTCAAATTCTTCAAAACTAATTTTACTCTTCTCCGTTATATACGGATATAATTTTGCAATATATTTTTTAGAGTTTATAGTGTTTGTATTGTAATTATTCTGTTCCTTTTTGAATTGCTGTGATGTTATATTTTGAACTAATGATCGTACAGTTTCCCTTGAGTTTTTTATTGGATTATCAGCATAAATGCCTAACATTTCTATAAAAGTACGATCAATAACAAACGATTGTATGGTTTGGTTTAAAAACTCATGAATCGTATTTGTTGATTTATTTTTTACAGCAATAAAAGTTTGTAAAATGATACTGTTTATCTCGGCTGTAAGTTGTTTGAATGTAATTGATGGTAGAGAAAAACTTGTTGAAATCTGATTTAATTCTGAAACAAAAGTTATGGTGTTTTGAATAATCGGGTTTGAACTTTTTTTAATGAAAATATCGAGGATGTCTTTTCCAAAAAATTGAATAAATAATTCAATGTTTTTTTCATCTTGTTGGATAAAGGAAAAGAAAATAGTTTCGAATAAAGTTGGTTTCTCCTTTATTAAAGCATTTATTTCTCTTTTAAAATGTTGTAAAGAAGAAAAGTCGCTTTCAATAGGTAAGCTTTTATGCGTTAAGAAATATTTGAAAGTATCTGAAAAATTAAGTTTAGATGTTGTTTTTATTATATCATTGAAAGTCAATTCTTCTTGTAATTGCACAATAATTTTTTCAAAGTTTGCACTTTTGTTGTTATTCTTTAATTGAATACCTGAAGCAATTTTACGAAGTAAAACAGTGTAGGACATATTATACTTTGCCGCCACTTTTTTAATTAAATATTTTAAAAAACTTTTCTGATTTGTATAACCTGTAACTTCTGTAAAAATATAAGCTAGTATAATCTCCCAAACAGCATTTCTAAAATAACTTTGGTGTGTTTCGACTAAATGATGTTTTTTTTGATAATCGATAATTGTTCTTCTCGATTGATTAATAAAAACACCTTCTTCGTTCTTTATAGCAACAACTAACTCTTCTAGCGGAGGATCTTGTAATTGAGATATTAATCGTTTTCTAATACTTTCTTTTTTACCTTCTTTTTTTAAGTCAGTAATTAATACTTCACGATCTTCTTTTAAAGCTTCAGATAACAAAACAATCGGGTTTTGAGATGATGGAACATCCCATTGTAAGTATCCATTTCTAAGAAAAAACAAGAAACGATCTGCGTATGTTTTATGTATAAATTGTCGTTTTCCTTGTAGTAAAGTTCCGCTATATGTATTCTTTTTTAAAAAATTTGAAAGAGCTTCTTCTATTTTATAACCTAACTCACGATTAAAATTTGCCGCAGAAATACTTCCCAAATCCAATACGATTTCATCATATTGATCTAAATATTTAGGAGAATGAAAAGTATCCATCACTTTAAGTAATATATTTTGAATCGTATGTTCCTGAAGTTGACTTACCCTAGATTGATAAGTATAACTTTTAGAGGCATCATCTAATTCAATATGATACTGTTGACTTTTTATGATATGTGTTTGATCATTTTTCAATCTTCAGTAGTTAACTTTTGTAATAAAATAATTAGCTCGTAAGCATATTCGTTAATTTCTTCTTTAATCGAATTTTCAGGGTTTTCAATTTGTAAGAGTTTTAACCATTTAAAATAAAAGGTTTCAAAAACTTGCATGTCATTATAATACAACCAATAAATATCTGATCTAATATGAATTGGTATTTCTTCGTAAACTGTATTTTCAAAGAATTTTTGAAAATTTTCATTTTGAAAACGAACAGGCCAAGAAGGAAGTAAAAAACTCATTCGGAAGGAAAAGAAATTTTCATCAACACGCTCTGATCCATAATACACATAACATGTGGTTATTGATTCTATGGTTTCTTTTTGAAGTTGATTTCTTATATTTTTAATTTTTTGAATTTCTTGTTCGGCTAATTCTTTAGTAATGAAATCATTTTTAGAAACAGCAATTGTTTTTCCATGAACAGATTGTATCGAAATTTTATATGCTCCAACAATAGTTTCTGTTTTAAAAGTTAATTCTTCGGAAGTTAAACCATTAATTAACTGATCTAGAAATTCATCTCTATTAGCAAAAGTTGTTTTTTCAGGATGTGTAAGAATACATGTTAAAGTAGTATCAAGTAAAGATAAATTAATTTCAAAACCAAAATGATTTTCAAAATAAGAAGGCAATAATAAAACATGTTCTAAAGCAAAAAAACCTTCGCTTTCTCTGCTTACTTCAGTAAGAAATTCAACAGTTTTTTCTATAGTTTCTACAGCAGCTTCTTTGCTATTAACAATATGGGCAATGTTAGATTTTGTAGTTTCTCCTTTATGTAAAATATAATATACTTCGTCTTCTATATTTTCTTTAATGGTATAGTTGTTAATTGCAATACCATTTTTTAAATCTTCATTTAAAAGAGTTTCTTCACTACCAGCATAATGCATGGTTTCAAAGAGATTTTCTTCATCTTCACTATTTTTAACCAAGTATGAAATTTCATCAATTTCAATAAATTCTAAAGGGGTTTCAATTGTAATTTCATGAAAAACGATATCTATTTCCTCTTTTTTAGGATGAATATCTATCCCAGAATTGGTTACAATTTCAGAAAGCGATGTAATATGTGTATGATGAATTGCTGTAAGAATTGCTATTTTTTTAAATATTCCGCTAAAACTTATTGCAACATTGTCTTCGTCGATAACTTCATTGTAAGTGTAATTGAAAGATTTCCCTCTATTATAACTTATGGTATCATATTTACTAACAAAATCTTGCTTAATAGCAAGTAAGTCGTTTTTGAAACTTTCGTCAGGAATAATTCCTTCATAACTATTCTTGTTGATTTTACTTAACGAATACATTTGAAAAGCTTCGTTATATCTAGCTAATAATTGATCTGCTATTTTATTTAAACGTTCAGAAGCATGTTTATCAAAAAATAAGTTTAAATCATTAGTCACAATATTCCAATATCTAGCAGTTTCTTCTGTGCTAAAAGTAGTATTAACAGGTTCTATTAATTCTATAATTTCTTTTACATCGGGTAAGGTGTTCGTAAAATAAGATGCACTTACATTTCCATGAACATCGTATAAATTATAAATATTAGAAAGTTGTGCTAAAAAGTTAACTATCAGTTGATCGAAAGGCAATAAATACGCTTTTAATTGTTTTGCTTGAGCTTGTCGTAGTGGTGTTGCATTACTACTTATTCCACGATCTCCAATACCATAAATTTCTGGTAATTGTTTACGAATTGGAAAATGATAATTGATATCTAAATTTTTCCCAGTCGGTATAGAAATATTATTTTCTGAATTAGATGCAGCTTTAAATTTACTTGCAGTTAAAGCCTGAATAAAAGAGAGTTGTTTTTTTGTGTCTTGTAAATCTGGTAAAAATGTAATTCCAGAATTTTCGAAAACTAATTTTTTATTTGATGAAGGAAAAGCGACTCTTACAGTTGTGTTTTTTGGTACGGTAAATTGATCTTTTATCGATACCATTTCGTGAGTGTTTTCATCTCGATAATTCAGCGAAAAGTAATTAATGTTTACAATGCCAGGAAGTGTAGCAATGGCTTTAATTACTTCAGAAATATTTACTGTATTTAGAGGTTCTTTTAAACTTTCATCTTTTATAAATCCGTTTAATAAATTAGGTCCATTAAAAATTTCGTTTGTAGATAAACCTTCTTCTTGCAGTTGACTTAAAGAATGATAGCTAATCTCTGGCGCTAAGTGATTGTTTACGCAGTGTAAAATATTTGCTAATGCTTCTTCTGCGTCCACCATATCAGAAAGTACAATTTCACATTCTATATTTAATAGTAAAGGTTTGTATATTTCTATAGCGTATAATTCTTCACAGAGATTTCTGTTTTCATGATAAATTTTAACAATGTCATTTATCATTTTTTCATTTTCTCTTTCCTCAAGAACTTTGTTCGTATGATATTTACTTTTTTCTATATAAACATGTAAAAGTCCTTTAATATTATTTAGCTCTTTATCGTAATTATCTACAGGATAAATCCAAATGTTTTTTACATTCTGAATTTGATCAATCCAAATTTTTCGGTAATCATTAAATGTAATCGGACTTGTAGTTAAGATATCGGAAGCGGTAAAAAAACCATTATCTCCAGAAACTAAAGGTTCTTTTTTAGAAGAATGTAAAAGATCTTCTACAGGTAAATTTGCTTTATATGCATCTTCAGTTATCGCATAAGATATATTTTCGAGTAAGGTTATACCAGGATCGTGTTCATTATAGTCAGTCCATACATCACCACAAAGCTTTTGAAGAATCTCCAAAGCTTCTTTATGTAATTCTTCATAAAGACTAGAACCTTTTTTCTTTTTAGAAATGTATCCTTTGTTATTCATAAAATAGTTACGCTACTACTTAAAAAGTTCGTTCATTTGAGTGTCCCACAATTTGGTGATATGATATTTTATATCAACATCATCACCATAATTTGATTTTGTTTTTAACTGTAATTTGTAGTTATAAGTAGATCCTGTAAAACGAATTGCTATTTTATTCCAGAACCAGCCGTAATGAGCCTGAGTTTTTCTGATTTTATGATGTGATTTACCAAATGTGCTTACAGCGTGAGCGTGTAATAAAGCATATCTGCCAGATTTTTCTTTTCCAACTTGTGCCATAATCTCAAAAGCAACACAACCATCTAAATTGGTAAGAATATCATGCCATTGCCCATCTGCAGGAACAGTAGCTATTTTATAAGTTCCTACTCGTGTATTTGTTCCTAATGTTCCATTAACTTCTAATGTTGTTTTAGGTTTACGAGTTCCAATACCAACTTCTCCAGTTTTTTGAAACGCGATTACATTATTATGTTCTTTTTCTGTTATCGGGGCTATAATAGAAAGCGATTTATCATCTTGCTGATTTAAATCGATGCTCCATTGTGGTATATCATCTTCAACATTTTGATAAAAACTCATCACGCGATTCGACTCTTTTCCTTCAGGAGAAAGAATTAAACCATCTTCTTCGGTTTTAGAAATCCCGTCATCTACTTTATTTACCATCGAATCAATTAGGCTAAAGAAATTGCTTTCTTTAGGCCTAGCACCAGCGGTAAAAAGTACTTTAAGGCTCTGTCTGTTTAATAACTTAATTTTCAATGTTTCTATATTTTGTTGAATGGTTATTCTATGTTAAAATTTAAAATAGTGTCGATCTTTTTTTCTTCAATAGTAACTACCTTAGGTTTTATCTCTTGAGTAATTACTGAAGTAGGAATTGTATTTTCTTCCTCAGGGAAATCATGATCATCTGCAATAATATAATCGACTCCTATTCTGAAATTCTGGCTTTCTATTTCTTCAATAGTTTCATCTTCTAAAATAGAAGAAGTATATATGTTATGTTTCAATTTAGGTACCAACATTGACCAAGGTAACGTAGGTTGTATTTCTTGATTTTCTTCGTAAACTTTTAAAGAAAAATCATCGATACCTTTTTTAATAATATGTTCTATCTCTAATTTTTTAATGGATTGAATGTAGGATAGATTTTCTAAATATGTTTTTAAAGTTCTTGGCACAATACTGCCTCCGATTCCAACCGTTTTTTCTTTGTTTTTATTGGAAACAGGACATAAATATTCGTTTAATTCTTTATTCAATTGTTCGATATAATATCCGCCTTGATCATCTATGTCGAATTGGACAACACAGGTAACCAATAACCATTCTGGGGTTGGATTTTGGACGTTTATCTTAATGAATGAATTGGATTTAGTTTTTATGAATTGTTGAATAACGAATAATTCATTGTTATTAAAATAATGATGATTATCGTATTGCCATTGTTTGGATAAAACAACTAAAGTTACTTTACCAGCTTGAGGTTTAAATTGCGCATTTTTATTAGTGCATTTCACAGCAGCAATTTCATGATACTGTTGTAAAATAAAGTGTTCATAGTCCCAAATAGTTAAAGCTCGATCTTTATGACGAATTCTTTCACTAACTTCTGTGTAAAACAATTCAGGAATTGTTGGTGTTTTTCCTCCAAAAGAAGGTTGAGGTTGAATTACCTTTTTTATGTCGGCAATCTTCTTGCCTAGTTTAGTAATATTTCCAGCTTCAACTTTCTTTCCAATAACATTTTCATCGTTATTCGTACAAACTGCAACGACAGCATTTGTATAAATGCCATTGAAAGTAGGGTATTTATACGCGTCGTGTAAAGCAACAAATCTAAGTTCGAAATTGTCGTAATTTATTTCGTCAGTAAGACGAGGAATTAAGATTTCAATAATTCCAGAAGCACTTAATTGATGAGTACTATCTGAAATAATATTTTTTTTAGGTAAAGTAACCCAACGATCTGCTTTTTTATATTCAACGATTAAATTATTACCTCTTTCAAAATTAGTTGGCGTCGAATTATTAACATCAAAAAATAAAGAAATTGAAGTTTCAGAAGCTACTTTTTTTAATTTAAAATATAAATAACCTTCTCCTTTAAAATCTGTTACTAATGTATTTTTATAAACTTTACTATCTGCAACGATTTGCTCTTTTCCAAAAGGAGTAATATGGATATAGTCTCCTTTTAAAGAACTTGCATTTCCGTCGTAAGCATTATTAAAATAGATGACATCTTTTGCTGTATAATTTAATGTAATTCCTTTAATTTTTGGAGAAAAAGGAATATTTGGTAAGGCTAACTCCGTATTGTTTTTAGCATTGTATGTTGCTATTTGAGTATATTCTTTTTGATACAAATCTTTTCCAAAAGAATATTCTGGATCAGAAAGTGAAAGTTTTAAGAATCCGCTATTCGTGTGGATGTTGTACAAAATTGGATTTGTTAATTTATAATTACGAGCTAATTGATATTTACTTAAATCCTTTAGTGTAATCCTCGTCTTATTTACCAGTTTTTCTTCACTATATCCTTCTGGACTAATTACACTTTGAGTTTCAAATAGCGAAAATTTTTCACGATCTTTTTTTTCTAGAGGAAACCAATAACCATCGGATAAAGCTGAAGCAGCTACTTGAAATGAGTTGTTGCTAAACTCTTGTGAATATGCATTATAATATGAATCAAATCCGCCGAAGTCAGAAGGAAGGTTATCCCAAGAAATAATAATATCTATATCTGTGATTTCTTTCTTATATAATTCACTTTTACCAATGAGCAGTGTGTCTCCAATTTTAGGAGTTGGGCTAAAAGCATAAAAGGGTTTACCTAAAGAAACTTTACCCATGCTATTGTAAATAGACAAATCTTTAATACCACTTACATGAACATCTATAGTCAGCATTTCTACTTGTAAGCCTTTAAAAAAAGAATAGGCATAAATTGGAGCAAATTCAGAAAGTTCAACTTTAAGCATAGGCCACGTATATGCTGTTTCTACAGAAGAAATTGTAACAGGAGGCATAGTATTGCCTAATTCAAGGATAATAGTAAATGTATTTTCAATTTCATCAAATTGGACATAATGCCTTTTAACCTTGATCCATTTTTCTTTACTTGTATATGAAATATTGAAAGCTTCTTCGAAAACATCATTAAAAATAACATCTAAAGGTAATCCTTGATTAGAAGCCATTTCATTTAATAATTTCCAAAATGTTAATTCAGAAGAATCTTTTTCTAAGAAAAAACTAATCTTTATTTCTCGCTTACCTTCTTCTAAAAATAAAACTTGAGAACCAATAATAAAACCTATATCTGCGGTGTTTTTTGGAGATACTTCAGAGTCTATAATTGAGTTTTCATCGGCACCAAATAGTCCTTTGTTATCAGTTGTTTGTGGCTTTCCATTACTAATAAATTCATGTTGTAAAATATTAGCGATGGTTGGTTCTTTAGTACCTATTTTAATAAAATTACTTTTATTTAAATACAAGTTTTGTAAACTGTCTATAACAACAGGAGAGGTGAGTAGTGGCTTAGTGGTTTCGAATACAATATTTTTTTTGCTATCGAATAACTTTCCAGCTAAAAGAGTCGTGTTTTCTGGTATTAAAACTCCTTTAGATTTAGGAGATAATTCAAAACAAACTACGGTTTGTGTAGGAATTCCTTTATTCGGAGTTTGTAGTAAAATATCTTTATAATAAAAATCCAAATGTTTTTGAGCAATGCTATTTATCTGTGTTTGAATCTTATTAAATAAGATGGCAAAGGTGATATACATTGCATTATTTGGCATATGATTTTGTTTAGAAAAAACAGTTTTATGCAAATACTTTCTTGTAAAGTTTTGAATATACACTACCATTTTTCTGAAGGTATGTGCAGTTTCCTCTAAATCGAATTCTCTATTTGTATGACTACTTGTGTAGTTTTTTAGGGAGTTTATAAAAGGATTACCAAGGTAATTTTCTTCTTCTATAGTTTCAAGAAACTCTTCTAAAGCAACTTTTTTATCCCATAAAACCTCTAATAATACATTGCTTATTTTATTAGCAATAGTTGTTTCGTTAAAATGGAGAAGTGTATGGTACCATTGTTCTATTTTTTTGTACCAACTTAGTAAAATAGCAGCGATTTCTTCTGCAATTTTATCCTCTAAACGTAAACTATCTATAGGTTCTTTTATTATTCCAATGATGTAAATTACTGGATCTTGTTCTATTAAACTTCTCCAGTTTCCATCAATTTTATTTTCTGTTGTATAAAAATTAATATGTTCTACATAGGAAACAACATACGCTAAGAGATCTTCAAATGAACGATCGTCTATCTCAAAATCCGGATTAAGGAGTTTGTGATTAATTCTTTGCTGTTGTATAGTTCCTTTTCTTCTTTTCATCATCTATAATCTAAGCTAAAAACTATCTATTGTTTATTTTTTGCTCTATGAAGCGCAACCAAATCTGCTAAATTTGTAGGTTGCTTTACTGGTCTTTTATATAATTCTGGTATATCAGTTCCTTCAATCTTGTAATACGGGAAAACCAGATTAAAACGTGTGTTTGTTGAAGGAATTTTATAATCTAAATTGATTTTAATAACTCCATCTAAATATTGAGTTTCATCAACATAAACTTTAATCAATTTAATTCTAGGTTCAAATCTTAAAATAGCAGTACGAATCATTTCTGTAATTAGATGAATTCGAGAGTTTGATATAGATTCGAACAAATATGTGTAAATATCACAACCATATCTTGGTGTCATAATTCGCTCTCCTATTTTGGTATTTAATAAGATTTTCAACGATTGTTGTATATCTTTTTCGTTAGAAACCATTTCTACACCTAAAGAACTTTCTTTATGAAAAGTAGGAGGGAAGCTCCAACCAGTTCCTAAGAATAAATTATGTCTTTTTATATCTTCTTTTTTAAACTTCATGGTTAATTAAGGTTTACTGTTGATCCGCTAATACTTGTTGTTCCACTACTGCTTACATCAGTACTGCTACTACCGCTAAGCGTTAACGATTCTGAAGCAGAACCAGAAAGTGAAGCAGAACTACTAATACTGATATCATCACTATCTGAAGTAATTGAAACAGAAGCACCTTCTATACTTAAAGCATCAGAGGCTTTTAAAGTCATAGCAGAAGCGCTTTGAATTGTAATTCCATCACTATTCATTAAAATTTGATTACTATTTTGATCTGTAATAGTAATGGCTTCATCTTGATCGCTTAACACTATGGTATTTCCGTTAGGAGTAAGCATCGTCATGACAATGTTTTCATCATCAAATTGTACTTGAAGTTGACTTCTTGTAATCAGAGCTTTTAAATTATTATCACTATCGGCAGGAATAACTGTAGACGCGGGAGGTAATGCACTACTATACATACTTCCTAAAACTACGGGATAAGCTGGATTTCCATCGATAAAACCTAAGATAACTTCATCATTTACTTCTGGAAAGAAATAGGCACCAAAAGAATTACTAGCATAAAATGAAGCTAAACGTGCCCAAACAAATTCTGTGGTATCGTTTAACATCGGAATTTCTACTTGTACTCGATATTCTCCACCATCTTCATCATAAACATCTTGTACAACTCCTACTTGTAAACCTTTAACATCGATTAATGTTTCTTTTATTTCTGGTTCAGATGGCGCTGATTTTACTTTTTGGTCATGAAATTCTGGAGGTATTCCAATTTGAACTTCAGTAATCCATTTTCCACCACTTAAATTATGATGAACACTAGATACATAAGCATCACCATTAAAGGAATCTCCTAAACCAGTTAATGATATTAACGTGTTTGGTTTTACTTCTGCAGATCCAGGAAATGTAATACTTCCACGAAATTTAGACATGCGTAATCGTAATAATAATGCATCGGATGTTTCTTGAGTTTCTTCTTGCGTAAACGGAACAGAGGTAAATATTGTTCCATCTGTATCTGTTACAGCTTCTAAATCAGATTCTGATGCATCTCCTTGTTCATTAGTTGTAGGTTCACTAGCTTCTGAACTTACAGATTCTTGGTCGGATAATGACCATGAATTATAAGTAATTGAATTTAGTTGTTCTGTAGCTTGTAGTTCAATATCCATTTCCATGATATCTCTACCATATTCGAGTTCTAAAACAGCTTCAGTATCTACCGAAATTTCGCTAATAGTTAATGTACCACTATCAGTAACTACTGCCATACCATTTCGTTGTGCTCTACTTACAATGAAATCCCAATCTGAAGCTTGATATTGAATAATCTTTTCTTTAGTTACACTTGTCGCACTAATGTCTGCATCAACTCCTGTATTATCTACAATTTGTTGAATAGCATCACTGTCTAAAGAATCAGAAAGTACAACTTGACTTTTACTTTTTACTAGAGAAACTAAGGTGTCTTTACAACTGATTTGAAATGTAGTTCCAGAATCATCTACTTTAATAGATTGTTTGGTTACTTCTCCAGAAAAAATAGTGGTAGTGTCATTTGCATACCCTAAAGAAATTTCAATGGTATTACCTATTTCAAAAGTTGAAGCATCTGCAATTTCAAACATTTGGGTAGAAGGATTACCATCTCTAACAGTAATTTGTGCTTGAGCTATAGTGTCAATTTCTTGGGTGATACTTACACTCATAACTCCATAAGAATCTGGAATTGCATCACCTTCAGAGGTAATGGTGAATGAAACTAAATTGTTTCCACTTATTATTGGTGAACTTGCCATAATTACGATTACTTTAAAGGAGGTAGATATAATTTTGTACCTGGACTTAAATCTCTAAAATTTAAAATATTGTTATATGCTGCTACTTCAGTATAGTAATTACTATCTCCGTAGATTTGATAACAAATAAGAGGCAAGGTGTCTCCTTCTTTGATTTCTATATAGTGCGTTAAATCTGGAGATTGATTATCTGCTTCTGCAGCGATATCGTCTGCTGAAATAGAGCTTTCAAAAGCTACACTTAATTTCGCGCGTAATGGTGTACCATCGCTTTGGAATAGTGTGTAAGAAATGTTTAAAGAGGTAAGTTTACATTTAAAAACTAATGTTCCCCATGAAAGAATTAAATAATTAGGTTCATGAATACTACCATTATAAGTAAAACAAGTACTTTTAAATTCGTCTATTTGATCTGAAACGGAAGTCGAAGATGATAATAAACTACTTAAACTACTCGTACTAATTGCTCCTGTTGCATCGAAATAAATATCAAAAGATACTTTTTCTGGTGGAGTTCCTTTATACCAAGTTGAGGTACCAGGAGAACCAACAGGTTGAAATTTATTGTACTCTATCGTATGATCATGAGTATATGAAGCAGGGTTAATTTGTACAGTACAACTGTCGCCTGTTTCACTAGAAAACTCATTGTCTGAGTAAGCAGTAATAGTCATTAATTCTTTCGACATCTATCGTTCTTTTAGTTTTTGTAATTGTTTTTTTACTTCTTTTTTACAAATACTAGCTATAGTTTCTTTTATGCTATTTGTATCTAAAACATCAGATTTTGGTGTTATAGATTCTTCTACTTTTACCTTTATTATTAATTCTCTAATCTCTATAGGCATAGTTTAAATTACTAGTGAATAATCGTATGATAACTCTAAGCTTTCTATAAGAATTTCATTCTTCATAGAATCTAAAGGAGAAAACTCCCATTTTACTGGCCAGGCATTAATAAAACTCCAGTTTTTTATAGGGAAACTATCTTCATCTAACAAACTTAAAATAACAGTTTGGGTTATTATTGATGAAGACAATCCTCCACCAATTGTAGCTTCACACCATAATGATAATGCAGAAATACTTGAGGTAACACCACGTTTTAAAACCAAATTTTGATATTTAGCTCCTGTGGGAACTCTATGTTTAAAGCGGTTTTCGCCACCTTCGGTAATTTCTTCAATACCCATTTCCATAGACATACCCGATACCTCTTTAAAAGAAGTATCGGCTAAGCCTAATTCTAAAGGAAATGTGAGTCTGAAATAAAAACCTGGTAATGGGTAATCACTCATAAATTTTAACTATTTGCAATAGTTAAGCCTTCATGAGCTAACTCTAAAGTTTCTACAGCAACCTCATTTGCTTCAGACTTTAAATCTGTACCAGTAATTTTTGTTGGCCAAGCATTTGTTAAAGTCCAAGTCATAGTTGGAGAACCTGATTCATCTAATAATTTGATAACTACTGTTTCTCTTTTAATAGTATTCATTTTAATAGCATCATACCATTTCCAGAAATTATTGTCTTTTACAAAAATTCCTTTTTTAAGAGTTACATTACCGAATTTAGCTAGACCTGGCATTTTAATTGTGCTGAAGGTTTTACTATCTCCATGTCTATATTCTACAACTTGTGTTTCTGTATCTAATCCAGAAACTTCTTGAAATGATGCTGTGCTGTCTTGAGACCCTAAACTAACTGTGAAATAAAATTTAGTTAATGGCCAAATTGACCCTTGTGCTGATCCGTCATCTGCCATGATTGAATATTTTTAAATTGATTAATTATTTTTTGTTTCTAACTTTAATTTTTATCCTTTTTGCATTTCTTGTTGGAAAGTAATTTCAATGAATTCCGCAGGATGAGAAACTGCTACTTTTACAGCAACAATCATTCTTCCGTTTAAAATATCGTCTGGTGTCATTGTACTACCTAATCCAACAGTTACAGAAAAAGCATCGGCAGGTTTTGGACCAACTAATCCACCTTGGTTCCATAATCCTAATAAGAAATTAGAAATCATACTTTTTACAGATACCCAAGTTTTAGCATCGTTTGGAGCAAACACATAAGCACTTGCAGCTTCTTTTACAGATTGCTCAATGTAAATTAAAGTTCTTCTTACATTAATATATCTCCAATCGTTAGAATTTCCATCTAGAGTTCTTGCACCCCAAACTAAAACACCTTTTCCAGGGAATGAACGGATTGCACAAACAGATTTTCCATCTAAAGGCATGTTTAAATCTTCTTGAGCTTTTAAATCAATTTTAATAGATGGAGCAATTACACCTTGTACACCAACATTTGCAGGAGCAACCCAAACACCTTCATTATTATCTACAGTCGTATAAATACCAGCCATAGCAGCACTCGGAGTCATTAAGTTTAAATGCTCTAACATATGCTTTAATAAAAGTTTATATGAAGAACTTAAGTTTTTAAGTACAGCATCTGCTTTATCTCTAGTAATCCCGTCTGCTCCTGGTTTAGAAGCAAATAAAGCATTAATATATTTTACGATAGGATTTGGAGAACTAGTTCCTGTTTTAGGGTCTACAACATTAGGAAATTCAGCATTTAACATTGCTTTTACAGTAGTGTAACTTCCTTGTGCAATATTGTTGTATGAAATATCTGTTAACTGATTTACAGTGGTATGTAACCAAGGGTAATACACTGCTGCATAACTATTAAACTTTGGTAACGTTGGTTCAACAGCATTTCTGAAAGCTTCTACACTTGTAGTTCCTACTAAAGGTTCCGAATATCCACCAGGTACATCAAGTAAAGCAACTCTAGTTGCTAAAGCTCCACAGTGATTAATTAATTGTCCTTGTAAAGTATAACATAAAGCATATTTTTTTGCTAGTTCAGTTTCAGTAGGATCCATTAATTCTACTGAGTCTGGAATAACAATCATAGTAGGCTCAGTTTCTTTTTCTAATACAGTTAAAGCATCTGTGAAAGGATCAGTAGATGTTAATCCTGTTAAAGAGTAATCGTAAGCACCTGTAGATACAATATAGCAAGTACCACCACCATTTTCATAGAAAAATTTGATAGCACTGTATAATCTATAATTTACAGTACTAGTTGCTAAACTATAACCATTAGCATCGATAAAAAAGTCTGGTGTTGTAGTAGCTGTAGTATCAGCTTGTGGTGTTGAAGCTTTTGCAGCATCACCTTTCTTCTTTGAAGCATCTGGAGTAGCTGCTTTAGGAGCAGGAGCGTTAGCTGGTACTAAATTTACATTAAATTGAATTTGTGGAGGTTGACTTCCGAAGATTGCATTAAACTCGGCAAGTGAAGTAACTCTCACAGCTTTGTTTACAAGATCTTTACCATTGTAACTCGTCTTTCCCGTGTATCCTATAAATGCAGGAATCGCGGTTGGAACAGGTACAACAGCATTACCAAAAGCATCCAATTCTTGGATGTAAACTCCTGGTGTTTTCATTTCTGTTACTGACATTCTTCTTGTTTTTAAAGGTTAGACATAAATTATTGATTGAGAATAATAAGTATCCTCTTCATTTTTATTTTTGATTTTAATAGAGGTTGCTTTAGGAACAGGAATCTTCATATCATGTTCAATAAGCACATCAGAAAATTGATTCATGTATTGTATTTTAAGAATAGGATGTTCTTTTGTTTTTTGATAGAACTTTAAAGGTTGTTCTGATACAAATACATAAGATTCTCCATGATCTTCAAATACTACTTTTTTTTCTGGAGTACTGTAAGTTTCGTTTCCGCCACTATCAATACTTATATTTTGAATTTCTATTTTTTTATATTCAGGTATTACAACTACGTATTCTCTGTAGGCAGTTCTCGATTCAAAATTTAAAATGAGTTTAGGAAGTGTATTTTCCTTTATTGATTCTACAGCGTTTTTCATATTCAAGTGAACAACTCCAATTGTATGTGTTGATGGAGGATTAGCAGTTGCAAAAAATGTTTCTTGTTTGTTGTTATTTGTCCACAATTCATAAACTCCAGTACCAAATGCGGTAAGATTAATAGGAATAAATTGTTTGCCTACTTCGGAGGTGTAAGAGAAAATACTCTCACCTTTATGCTTTATAATGATTGTATTCGACTTTGTTTTATCGATGTTTAGATTAAACTGTAGCGAATGAACCTTTATTTTTGTTTGAGCAGAGGTTTGAATTTCATTTTGAAATCTATTCGTAATTGTATTATTGGTGAAATAATATAAAAGACTTTCAGATTTAGAAAAATCAATATCTGTATAGTTGTAAAAATTAGGGTCGGTATTTTCCAAAAAGAAAAATAAATCTTCAGCAGTATTTAGTTCGTCCCATATTTTTTTATTGTCAAGAACTTCAGCAAAACATTGAAATTCATTTTTGTTGTTCTGGAAACGAATTCTATAGTTTTTTATAATTCTTAGTGAATCTTGAACAGGAGTTAAATTCAAAATATTACATTCTTGATTAGGAAAATAATCATGATGAATTAAAAGAGAAAACCAATGTTTGTGTGTGCTGTTCATCGTCTTCTATTTTTTTAAAGCACTTGCTCCTGAGTTATTAACACTACTTACTTGTTCTATGATACGACCTTTTTGGATGCTAATCATTCGAACTTTATATACCATGGACGGAACATATTTAGCTCCAATTCCACTCCAAACATGACTTAACTCTTGAATAGGAACATTAAAAATTTGGAAAATTAATCGCTCTACAGATTCATCTAAATCAGGATGAGAATTTGGTGTAAAAACCTTTGTGGCTTGTAAAGTTCCAATAACAGCAGAAAGCATTTTTAATGATTCAATATAATTATCAGAATTATAATTTGCTGAGATCAATAAATACATGTTTAAATAAACAGGAGGATTCATTTTATTAAATGATCCTTTTCCTGTATTTCTATACTCTTCTGTATTTTTTACTGCTTTTTCTTGTTCAAGATTAATAACAGAAAGAATAATTTTATTCTCTATGTTTTGAGTAATACTTCCATCGAGGTTAATAAGGCTACTTACCATAACAATATCTTCCGTAAGTCCGAAAGACATTTTCAGTTCTTTATTTAGTAAGTCACGAATAAATATTAATACCTTATCTAACATACAGATTATTTTTTGTCGTTTACCAACGTTTTAATAGCGTTTACAACCATTCTCGAAAAATAAATTCCAACTACACAGATGGTATAAATTAATGTAAACGCAGGTCTTTGATGTGTTATAATTTCGGAGATATCTTCTAAATCTCTCGATAATTGTTTATTTAAAATTTCAGCTTCAGAACTTACTACGTAAGCGATAATTAAAGCTATCGGGATACTTATAATCAATACGAAAAGTAACCACAGTAACTCTTTTGAAATTGCTTTTTTTACGACTTTGATAATCTTTTTGGCTTTCCCAAAATCGTCTTTAGCTGCTTTTTCTTTTGTACTCAAACTATTTTTCACGGTAATTCTTTTTCTTTACGTTCTATGAATTTATTGATGAGATAAAAAGAATAAGCACCGAGTAAAAAACCACAGATTAATAATACACTACCGTTATCAATCCAGTGCAACATTCTAAAAACTACAACTGTTAGTATAAGTACCAAACCAGTGTAGTATTTCTTTAAATTTTCATTATTAAAAAAGTTATTTCTTGTGTTTTCAGAAAGTAAAGCGATGACAAAGCCAATACAAGCAAAAAATAAAACAAAACACATGATGTATAACAATACAGTTTTATAGTCTGTAATTTTGACCAATTTTTTTTCTACACGATTAACTTTACTATTAGGATCGGTAAGTCCTAAGCCATCTACAATTTTAGTAACTACTGTAGGAGATGCGGAAGCAGCATTGTTACCAGATGAATTCCCTGATGTGTCTGTTCCAGTTGAAATATTACCGTTCTGTAAAGTCCCTCCATTATTACCACTGCTATTATTATTTGCTTCGGAAGAAGATCCTTGTCCAGCTATACTTGGATCATTACTTAACCTTGGCGCTCCTAATTCTTTGTGAATTACTTCCCAAAAATCATTATAACCTCTATCATATCCTAAAGCCCAAATACCAAGACCACGGAGTTTTTTTTGTTTAATTAGATTTGTTTTAATGGTAAAAGAAGAATCGTTTTCAAACCAACATTGTCTGTATGTATTTTTACTTCCTTTAATTTTATAAACACTGTAAGCACTTTTACTTATGTCATCTATATAAACTGCTTCGTTTTTTTCAATGTTAGATTTAATATAACTGTAAGTTCTACTACCTAAATAATTTTTTACTTTAGATTTTAAATCTAGATTTTTAGTTTCCCAAAGACTTCCATAGGTTGGCAATGCTAGAATTATTTTAGAGCTTGCAATGTGACTTGTGTAATAATCAACAGAGTTAGTTAAGTTAAAAGGCTCCCAAGTTTTAGCACTTTCTAATGGAGCAACTGGACCAGCAACTTTACTTCCTTTTCCGTAATAGTCGTATCCCATAATAACAAAGCAATCTATGGCTTTGTCAATCGCTTTAAAATCTATAGATTCACTCCAGTTTACATTAGGTACTGAAACGTAAATTTGATATTTTTTATTAGCTGCTTTTAAACGGTTAGATAAGTTGAGTAAAAAACTAGTGTATTCACTTTTTTCATTTTTAGAAACACCTTCAAAATCGATACAAACTCCATCAGAATTACGTTTTGCTAAAAGTTTTATAAGATTATCAATTAGTGTATCAACAGCATCGGAATTCTTTAAGAATTTTCTGTTATTTCTAATTCCGAAGTTGCTTACTGTAAGTAAAACTCTTTTTCCTTTTTGAGCTTTTATAGAATCTATTAATCCTGTAGTTTCCCAATCATGAGTAGAAATAGGATTTCCCGTTTTAGGATTTACTTCATATGAAAAATATGCTACAGTAGAAAGTAGTTTGAAGTTGATGTTTTTATAATAATCTTTTTCCCAATAAGGATACCAACCAAAGACTTCATATTTTAATTTAAAATCTTTAGAAGTTTTAAAAAGTTTAGACTCTAGATTACTAATTTTAGTAACAAAGGTTGAAGATTTTTTGTCTTTTAAAACTTTGTGATGTTGATGAATAAACTTTCTTGCTTGTTTTGCTGAATCGTTGTGTTTAAAGAGATTCGTTAGAAAAGAAAACACTTTTTTCCCTTTTTTAGCATTTTTAGATGCATCTTGAGTATAAGCAACATGATTGCTAACTAAGAATAACAAAAAGAAAGTAAAAAAAATGT
>ERZ1740052.156-NODE-156-length-23252-cov-5.918308_pt1 | contig 23252 bp, 13 predicted proteins | sample MGYA00581750_ERZ1740052 | MGnify/ENA primary metagenome ERZ1740052 (study PRJEB43018, sample SAMN04849743) | marine metagenome | isolation source: floating plastic debris | place: Pacific Ocean | collected 2008-08-30 | study: EMG produced TPA metagenomics assembly...
AATTCAGGAACAGGATATTTCTGTGAATATGCAGGAAATGTATTCGAAGAAATGTCTATGGAAGGTAGAATGACAGTTTGTAATATGAGTATTGAAATGGGAGCTCGTGGAGGTATGATTGCTCCTGATCAAACTACTTTCGATTATGTAGAAGGTAGAGAATTTGCTCCTAAAGGCGAAGAATTTCAAGCTAAAGTAAATTATTGGAAAACATTAAAGACTGATGAAGATGCAATTTTTGATCAAGAATATTCTTTTGATGCTGAAGATATAGAACCTATGGTTACTTACGGAACTAATCCAGGAATGGGAATTAAAATTTCAGAAAGTATACCACAAAACAGCGATGAGTCTTTTGAGAAGTCATTGTCTTATATGAATTTCAGAAAAGGAGAAAGTTTAGTGGGAAAACCAATAAACTATGTTTTTATAGGAAGTTGTACCAATTCAAGAATAGAAGATTTCAAAGTTGCGGCTAGTTTTATCAAAGGAAAACAAAAAGCAGAAAATGTAAATGCTTGGTTGGTTCCAGGTTCACAACAGGTTGCTAAACAAATAAAAGAAGAAGGTTTACAAGAAATATTTGAAGCTGCAGGTTTCGAATTGCGTCAACCTGGGTGTTCTGCTTGTTTAGCAATGAATGATGATAAAATCCCAGAAGGAGAATACTGTGTATCTACATCTAATAGAAATTTTGAAGGTAGACAAGGGCAAGGTGCAAGAACAATTTTAGCAAGTCCTTTAGTTGCAGCAGCAACAGCAGTAGAAGGAAAAATAATTAATATAACGGAACATTTAAACTAATGGAAAAGTTTCAAATATTAAAAGATACAGCGGTACCGTTACCTGTAGAAAATGTTGATACAGATCAAATTATTCCTGCTCGTTTTTTAAAGGCGACAGATAAAAAAGGTTTTGGAGATAACGTATTTAGAGACTGGAGGTTCCATAAAGACGGAAGTATAAATGAAGATTTTGTTTTAAATAATCATAATTATAAAGGAAGCATTTTAATTGCTGGAGACAATTTCGGTTGTGGTTCTAGTAGAGAGCATGCAGCTTGGGCTTTAGCAGGTTATGGTTTTAAAGTAGTTGTTAGTAGTTTCTTTGCAGATATTTTTAAAGGAAATGCTTTAAATAATGGAATTTTACCAATTCAAGTTACTCCTCAATTTTTAAGTGATTTATTAAAAGAAATAACTAATAATCCAAATACAGAATTAATCGTAGATCTTGAAAATCAAAGTTTAAAAACTACAGTTGGAACGGTAAATTTTGATATCAATCCCTATAAAAAGTTTTGTTTATTAAATGGTTATGATGACATAGACTTTTTAATTAGTAAAAAAGAAGAAATACAAGCATACGAAACATCGTTGTAAAAAGAATACAAGTATATGAGATTTAATATAACAGTAATTCCCGGAGATGGTATTGGTCCAGAAGTAATAGATCAAGCTAAAAAAGTATTACAAGCTATTGGTGAAGTTTACGATCATACTTTTGTGTATGATGAGGTGCTAATGGGAGCTTGTGCTATAGATGAAACAGGAAATCCATTACCAGAGAAAACTTTGGATTCTTGTAAGGAAAGTGATGCAATTTTATTTGGAGCTATTGGAGATCCAAAATATGATAATGATCCTTCGGCTAAAGTAAGACCAGAACAAGGGTTGTTAAAATTAAGGAAAGAACTTGGTTTATATTGTAATATTAGACCAGTAAAAGCATATGAGACACTAATTAAAAATTCACCTTTAAAAGAGAGTATTATTAAAGGAACGGATATTGAAATTTATCGAGAATTAACAGGCGGTATTTATTTCGGTATAAAAGAATTAAGTGACGATGGTAAAATAGCTTTTGACGGATGTTCTTATTCTGTAGAAGAAATTGAGAGAATGGGGCACTTAGCTTTTAAATCTGCAAGAAACAGAAGAAAAAAACTGACATTAGTAGATAAAGCCAATGTGTTAGAAACTTCTCGATTATGGAGGAAAACAATTACTGCTTTAGCAAAAGAATATCCGGATGTTGAAGTTGATACAATGTTTGTAGATAATGCCGCAATGCAGTTGATCTTAAATCCAAAACAGTTTGATGTTATTCTTACGGAAAACTTATTTGGAGATATTTTATCTGATGAAGCAAGTGTAATTGGAGGTTCTATTGGTTTATTAGCTTCAGCTTCAGTAGGAGATAAAGCTGCTTTATTTGAGCCTATTCATGGTTCTTTTCCACAAGCAAAAGGTAAAGATATAGCAAATCCATTAGCTTCTATTTTATCGGCGGCAATGCTATTAAGACATTTAGATTTAGATACAGAGGCTACAGTAATTGAAAACGCTGTGCAAAAGTCTTTAGAATTAGGAATAACTACACAGGATATCGATTCTGAGAACGATTTTACTACCTCTAAAGTTGGAGATTTCATCACTGACTACATCCATAATCAAGAGGATAGTAATATTAATTTTACGAATGTTCATATGGGACAGAGTACTATAATTTAGTTAAGTTTTGTTTTGAATTAAAGCACTCCTAATTTTGGGGTGCTTTTTTTTTGAGATATATTTATTTTTTATGTTAAAAAAATAAATATAATTGATCATTTATAGTGTTTTTTGTTTTTATTTTGTAGTAAAAAACTTGTTTTTTTAATTTTTTTTAAAAAATAATCATTTTTATGGAATTCATAATTTCATTAACTTCATTTAAGTATTCCATAAATACAATATCTTTTTAATATTTGGAATTATCGTATTATTATTTTTAGCTATGTTTTTTTGACTTAAAATTCTTTTAAGTTAACGTTTTCGCTTGTGCTACAGTGTGTTAGGTTTTGTTTTTTGCTTGTTACCATATAGTTTTGGTAGGCAATTAACTGATTCAAATTTTAAATTATGTCAAGCGTAAAAAAACTAGGACTTTTTATTTTAACGTGTTTATTGCATGTAACTATTACTGCTCAAGAAAAAGAGAGTAAGAACAATTTTTCAATTACCGGAAGTGTAGATGTTTATGGAACAACAAACTTAGCCGATAATGCACGAGGTAGTATTGGAATTTTATCTTCAAATAGCGCAGGAGAAGGCGCACATGGTTTTGGTTTAGGAATGGCTAACACTATTTTTTCTTATGACTTAGGAAAAGCAGGTGTTGTAGCTGACTTAGCGTTTGGTCCAAGAGCAAATGCGGCAAATGCATACGAAGGAAGTATCAATCAATTATACGTGTACTACAAGACCTCAGATAAAGTTACTGTTTCTCTAGGGCAGTTTAATACATTTTTTGGTTATGAAGTAATCTCGCCAGTAGATAATTTTAATTATTCTGTTTCTTATTTATTTAATGCAGGACCATTTTCACACACAGGTGTTAAAGCTGATTATCAGGTTTCAGAAGATTTATCTTTTATGTTAGCGGTTACAAATCCTCATGCATTAACAGCAGGAACTAATATTACAAATGATTTTCAGTTTGGTTTTCAAGCAGGATATAAAGATCAATACTTAAATATAGTTTATGGAGCTGTAGATACTTCTGGAATAGATGATGTTTTCTTTATCGATTATACAGGAGGTTTTAATGCTTCAGAATCTTTTTATGTAGGAATAAATGCAGCATATTCTAATTCAAGTGAAGCAGATGCTGGATATTACGGAGCAGCACTGTATTTACAAAATTCATTTTCAGATACTTTTGCTTTAGGTTTAAGACCAGAATATTTTACAACTACAGCAGGTAGTGTAGATTCTAGTGTTTTAGCATTAACTCTTTCTGCAAATCAATCATTAACAGACAAACTTAAGATAATAGGAGAAGTAAGATTCGATACTTCAGATGATGTTCCAGTAATTGGAACAAAAGAAAATGTTACAGGTTTAACATTAGCAGCAGTGTACAAATTTTAACTAACAAAGATTTAATTATATATTATTATGACTGACTTTTTATTAACTATCGCAGAGCCAGAAGTAGTTCAAGATGTAGCAAAGCAAGTAGAGGCAATCAAAGGAGATTTATCTATGCTATGGATACTATTATCTGGTATACTTGTATTTTTAATGCAAGCTGGATTTACTTTAGTAGAATCTGGAATGACAAGATCTAAAAACGTGGTAAACATTGCAATGAAAAATGCTTTAGATATTGCAGTAGGATCACTTGTGTTTTGGGCTGTCGGATATTCATTAATGTACGGTAGTACAAATGGATGGATTGGATGGAGTGGATTTGCTTTTTACAATAAGCAAGATCCTTCAGATTTATTTTTTCAAACAGTATTCTGTGCTACTGCAGCAACAATTGTTTCTGGAGCAATTGCAGGTAGAACAAAATATACTACGTACATCATTTTCTCTGTAGTTATGACAGCATTAATTTATCCAATTGCTGGAGGATGGCAATGGAATGGAGATGGCTGGTTAGCTAAACAAGGTTTTATTGATTTTGCAGGATCTTCAATTGTACATTCAGTAGGAGGATGGGCTGCATTAGTTGCTGCTATTTTGGTTGGACCTAGACTAGGAAAATATACTAAAGATGGTAAAGCAGTATCAATCCAAGGACATAATAAATTACTAGCAACTTTAGGAGTGTTTATCTTATGGTTCGGATGGTTTGGATTCAATGGAGGTTCTCAATTAGCTTGGGGAGGCGACGATTCTGTAGGAGCTGCTAAAGTAGTTTTATTAACAAATTTAGCTGCAGCAGCAGGTACTTTAGGTGCGTTAGTTATTTCTTGGGTTAAATACAAAAAACCAAATTTAGATATGACATTAAACGGAGCTTTAGCCGGTTTAGTAAGTATTACTGCAGGTTGTGGAAATATGACGGAAGGCGGAGCCGTATTAGCTGGTTTAATTGGAGGTATAATCGTAGTGTTCTCTATGGAATTTATAGAGCAAAAATTAAAAATTGATGATGCTGTAGGAGCTGTTTCAGTTCATGGTATTGTTGGTGCTTGGGGAACATTAGTAATTGGATTATGGGGTGTAGATGGAACTACTGGTATTGGATTGTTTAATGGTGGTGGAGCGACTCAATTTTTAACACAATTAACAGGTACAGCTGCTTATGCGGTTTGGGCTTTAGCAACATCTTTTGTGTTTTTATTTGCTTTAAAGAAAACTATAGGTTTACGTGTAACAGAGAAAGAAGAAATCGAAGGATTAGATTTATCTGAACATGGAGCTTTAGCATATCCAGGTAAGAGAAACAGAGGGGAAGAATATGTTGTAGAAAAGAAAGAAGAAGAATTGGAACTAGTATAAATTTTCATTCCTATTAAATGAAATTTAAAGAAGAGTAAAAGCTTATGTATTAAATAATACAACACAGCTAAACCTTACTTATATGAGAAATGTGTAATTCGTTTTATGCATTTCTCATATTACACATAAATAAACTAACAAATTAAATTTTTTATATGAAAGACCAAGGCTTGTATTTAAGTGATTTTGAGAGAGACAATTGTGGTGCCGGATTCATATGTAATTTAAAAGGTAAAAAGTCAAATCAAATTATTCACGATGCACTAGAAATTTTAATAAAATTAGAGCACAGAGGAGCAGTTAGTGCTGATGGAAGAACCGGAGATGGAGCTGGGATTTTAATAGATATTCCTCACGACTTTTTTAAAAGAGTATGTGATTTCGAATTACCAGAAATAAAAGAATATGCAGTCGGACAAGTTTTTTTACCAAGAAAATTCAATCAAAGCAGTTATTGCGAAACTGTTTTAGAAGATGAATTCAAAAAGCAAGGATTAAAAGTTTTAGGTTGGAGAGATGTTCCTGTAGATACATCTAATTTAGGAGCAATAGCAGCAAAAACACAACCAAAGATTAAACAGGTTTTTGTAACCAAAGGAGATAAAGGTTTAACAGATTTACAATTTAATGCTAAGTTGTTTGCGGCTAGAAAAATTAGCGAACATACTATCGGTAAATCAAAAATCTCTGAATCTAATTATTTCTATTTATCAAGTTTATCAACAACTACATTAATTTACAAAGGATTATTAATGCCTGAAGATATTGGGCGTTTTTATGTCGATTTAAGACAACCAGATTTAGTTACTAGATTAGCATTAGTACATCAAAGATTTTCAACAAATACTTTTCCTTCTTGGGATTTAGCTCAGCCGTTTAGATTCATGTGTCATAATGGGGAAATCAATACGCTAAAAGGTAATGTGAAAAGAATGTTAGCCCGTCAAGAGTTAATGGAGTCAGATTTATTCGGTGATGATATAAAAAAGTTATTTCCTATTATCACGAAAGGAAAATCAGATTCTGCTTCTATGGATATGGCTGTTGAGTTGTTATTAATGACTGGTAGATCACTTCCTGAAGTAATGATGATGTTAGTTCCAGAAGCATGGGAAAAGGATACTGCTATGAGTGCAGAAAAAAGAGCATTTTATGAGTATAATTCTTGTATTATGGAACCTTGGGATGGACCCGCTTCTGTTCCTTTTACCGATGGAAATTATATTGGAGCTTTATTAGATAGAAATGGATTAAGACCATCAAGATATACAGTTACCAAAAGGGGTAATGTGGTTATGTCTTCTGAAATTGGAGTGTTAAATATTAAACCTGATAACGTAGTTAAACATGGTAGATTAGAGCCAGGAAAAATGTTCTTGGTTGATATGAATGCAGGAAGAATCATTGAGGATGAAGAAATAAAGGAAAAAATTGTTTCTAAACATCCATATAAAGAATGGTTAAAAGAGCATTCGCTTCCTTTGGCAGATATACCTTATACAAACAATTCTATACCTAAAGAGAAAACAGATTACAAAACAAGATTACGTTTATTTGGTTATACTACAGAAGAGATCGATCACTTAATAGCACCTATGGCTATTAATGGTAAAGAAGCGATTGGATCTATGGGAACAGATACTCCATTAGCTGTACTTTCAGATAAATCACAATTACTTTATAATTATTTCAAGCAGTTATTTGCACAAGTTACAAATCCGCCTTTAGACGGAATTAGAGAAGAAATCATCACAGATATTAGTTTAGCATTAGGTTCAGATAGAAATATTTTCCATGTAATACCAGAGCAAGCTAAGAAACTCAGAATCCAAAACCCTGTAATTTCAAATGAAGATCTAGATAAGATTAAAAATTTAGAGCATGATGATTTTAAAGCAGTAACTATTCCTATGCTTTTTCCTTTAGAAAAAGGTGTTAATGGGATAGAGAATGCATTAGAAGGAATTCTTTATAAGGCAACTGTTGCTGTTGAAGATGAAGGAGCGAATATTATTATTCTTTCAGATAGAGGTGTGAATAAAGAATGGGCACCAATTCCAGCATTATTAGCATGTTCTTATCTTCATAATTCAATGTATAGAAAAGGAACACGTTCTAAAATTGGAATTATCATAGAGAGTGCAGAGCCAAGAGAACCGCATCATTTCGCAACGTTGTTTGGTTATGGAGCAAGTGCTATCAATCCGTATATGGTTAATGAAATTATAGCGCGTCAAGTTGAGAAAGGTGAAATCTCAGATATTCAAGTAGGAAAAGCAGTTAAAAATTTCAATAAAGCAATTGGTAAAGGTTTGTTGAAAATTATGAATAAAATTGGTATTTCAACTTTACATTCATACAGAGCTTCTCAAATATTTGAAATTTTAGGATTAAAGAAAACATTTACAGATAAGTATTTTCCAGGAACACCTTCTAGAATTGGAGGGATTGGGTTATATGTACTTCAAAAAGAGATTTATAAAAGATGTACAGAGTCATTTAGAGAAAAAGATATCGATTCAGTTTTAGATTTAGAAATTGGAGGTGATTATCGTTGGAGAAGAAATGGCGAACGTCATATGTTTAATCCAACTACAGTTTCTAAATTACAGCAAGCAGTTCGTTCTAAAAGCAAGGAAAGTTATAAAGTTTATGCAGATAAAATTAACAAGCAATCTAAAGATTTGATGACACTTAGAGGTTTATTTGAGTTTGTAAACCTAGATCCTATTCCGATTGAAGAGGTAGAACCTTGGACGGAAATTGTTAAGCGATTTAAAACAGGAGCAATGTCTTATGGTTCTATAAGTCAAGAAGCTCATGAGAATTTAGCAATTGCAATGAATAGAATTGGAGGAAAATCTAATTCTGGTGAAGGTGGGGAAAATAGAGAGCGTTTTAAGAAATTATCTAATGGCGATTCTAAGAATAGTGCCATTAAACAAGTAGCTTCTGGTAGATTTGGAGTTACAAGTAATTATTTGACAAATGCTAAGGAAATCCAAATTAAAATGGCTCAAGGCGCTAAGCCTGGTGAAGGCGGACAATTACCAGGGAAAAAAGTATTGCCTTGGATTGCAGAGGTTAGAAATTCTACACCCTATGTAGGTTTAATTTCACCGCCACCGCATCACGATATTTATTCTATCGAAGATTTAGCACAATTAATTTTCGATTTGAAAAATGCCAATAGAGAAGCAAGAATTAACGTAAAGTTGGTTTCTAAAGTAGGTGTTGGAACTATTGCTGCTGGAGTTGCAAAAGCTAAAGCAGATGTAATTTTAGTTTCTGGTTTCGATGGAGGTACAGGAGCTTCTCCTTTAACATCTTTAAAACACGCAGGTTTACCTTGGGAATTAGGAATTGCTGAAGCACAACAGACTTTAGTGATGAATAATCTACGTAATCGTGTGGTTTTAGAATGTGATGGGCAATTAAAAACTGGTAGAGATGTTGCAATAGCTTGTTTATTAGGAGCGGAAGAATTTGGTTTTGCAACAGCACCATTAGTAGCTTCTGGTTGTATTATGATGCGTCAATGTCATTTAAATACTTGTCCAGTAGGAATTGCTACTCAAGATCCTGAGTTACGTAAGAACTTTAAAGGAACACCAGAGCATGTGATTAATTTCATGTATTTCGTAGCTGAAGAAGTACGACAAATTATGGCGACTTTAGGATTTAGATCTATTAAAGAAATGGTAGGTCAGGTTGAAAAGTTAAATGTAAATAAAGCTGTAGATCATTATAAAGCAAAAGGGATAGATGCTTCTGCAATTCTTCATAAAGTGAATTCAAATGAAAATCCAATTTTATACAATACAGAAAAGCAAGATCATGGGCTAGAGAAAGTTTTAGATCTTAAGATTGTTGATGATGCAAAAGGAGCAATTAAAAATAAGATTAAATCAGAGTTTACCTATGAAATTCAAAATACAAACCGTTCAGTAGGGGCTTTAACTAGTAATGAAATTTCAAAACTTCATGGTGATGAAGGGTTGCCAGAAGACACTTTAACGTTACAATTTAAAGGTTCTGCAGGACAAAGTTTTGGTGCTTTCTCAACAAAAGGTTTAAAAATGGTTGTTAATGGTGAAACTAACGATTATTTAGGTAAAGGTTTATCTGGAGCCAAAATTATTGTGAAAAAACCAGATGAAGCTGATTTTATTGCCGAAGACAATATCATTGTTGGAAATGTATGTTTCTATGGAGCTGTAAAAGGTGAAGCTTATGTAAATGGTGTTGCAGGTGAACGTTTTTGTGTAAGAAATTCCGGAATTACAGCTGTTGTAGAAGGAATTGGAGATCACGGTTGTGAGTATATGACAGGAGGTAAAGTTGTTGTACTTGGTAAAACAGGACGAAATTTTGCTGCAGGAATGAGTGGAGGAATTGCATATGTGTACGATCCATCTCATCAATTTAGAAACGAGTTGTGTAATCTAGAGATGGTAGAATTAGTTCATTTAGAAACTGAAGATCAGAAAGATTTAAAAGAGTTAATACAGCAACATGTAGGGTATACAAATAGTACTTTAGGAGTTAAAATATTAGAAGAATGGGAAGTTAATAAAATGGATTTCATTAAAGTATTCCCAACAGATTATAGGTTAGCTTTAGAAAGAATAGCACAAGAAGAAACAACTAAAATAACAGCATAGATCATGGGAGAATTAGGCGGATTTAAAAAATACGATAGAAAACAAGAGACAAATACTGCTGTTAAAGATAGAGTAAGGAATTTTAAAGAATTTACAAGTCCATTATCAATTACAGAGCAACAAAAACAAGGTTCTCGTTGTATGGATTGTGGGATTCCTTTTTGTCACAGTGGTTGTCCTCTAGGAAATTTAATTCCTGATTTTAATGATATGGTTCATAAAGGAGAATGGAAAAAAGCATTAGATATTTTACATTCTACTAATAACTTTCCAGAGTTTACTGGAAGATTATGTCCAGCTCCTTGTGAAAAAGCTTGTGTTTTAGGAATTATAGATCAACCTGTTTCTATAGAAAATACAGAAAAGTATATCGTAGAAAAAGGATTTGAAAAAGGTTGGATAAAACCAAAACTTCCAAATTACAGAACAGGAAAAAGTATTGCTGTTGTAGGTTCTGGTCCTGCTGGTTTAGCGGCTGCTCAACAATTAAATAGAGCTGGGCATTTGGTAACTGTTTTTGAAAGAGAAGATGAAGTAGGAGGTTTATTACGTTACGGGATTCCTAACTTTAAATTAGAGAAAGAAGTTATCGATAGAAGAATACATATTTTAGAAGCAGAAGGTATTACATTTAAAACAAATGCAAATATTGGAGTAAATGTCTCTGTTGACAAACTAAAAGATTTTGATGCCGTAGTATTATGCGGTGGAGCTACAAAAGCTAGAGCGTTAAATATTCCTGGAAGTGATGCTAAAGGTGTACACCAAGCGATGGATTTTTTAACAAAGCAAACCAAAGCGTTATTTAATTCAGATTTAGAAGATGAAGTGATTAGTGCTAAAGGTAAAAATGTAATTGTAATTGGAGGAGGAGATACAGGTTCAGATTGTATCGGAACTTCTAATCGTCATGGAGCAAATTCGGTAATGAATTTTGAAATTATGCCGAAACCTCCTAAAGCAAGAAGTGTGCAAACACCTTGGCCATTTTGGCCATTACAGTTAAAAACTAGTTCTTCTCACGAAGAAGGTTGCGATCGTAATTGGCTTATCAACACAAAAGAATTTGTAAAGAATGATAAAGATGAGCTTATTGCGTTAAAAACAGTGGAAGTAGAATGGAAGATAATTCCAGGTGAACGTCCACAGCTTATAGAAATAGAAGGTACAGAAAAAACTTGGCCTTGTGATTTGGTATTTTTGGCTTTAGGATTTACCGGTCCAGAGAAAACATTATCAGAATTATTAAATTTAAATTTAGACTTTAGATCTAATATTAAAGCAAGTACAAGCAATTATCAAACGAATGTTCCAAATATATTCACTGCTGGTGATATGAGAAGAGGTCAATCACTTATTGTTTGGGCTATTTCAGAAGGAAGACAAGCAGCTCACCATGTAGATGCTTATTTGATGGGAAGCTCAAGTTTACCATTAAAAGATAGTAATGATTTGTTAAGTGCATAATGTTTTTTTTAAATTGATTAGGATAATTCAAAAAAAAATAACAATATTTGCAATATCAGATGAATACAAGAATTTTAAATATCATTTCTATCATTGTCGTTGTGATTATTATTTCACAAGGATAGAGGAAGTGATTTTTAAATTTTAAGATATAATTAAAGGCTTCCTAAATTTTAGGAAGCCTTTTTTAGTTTAAAAACATGAACATTTTAGTAAACATTATTATTAGCGTAGTCATTATTAGCTCACCACCGAGTTGATATAGCTTGCTATTGTATAAAAAGGCCTGTATCAACTAGTTGATACAGGCCTTTTTTTTGAGTATTGATTATCGTACATGTTTCATGTTAAAGTATTGATTGTTAGTTTTTTACGTGTTTTTAAGAGTGGTTAAAAATCATAAGAGATTAAGTTTCTAAAACTGAATTAAAAAAGGATAAAATAAATTAGAATTATAAATAAAAGAAATCATGTATTTCAACGAAAAAAGTGTTGTTTTTCTTAATGGAGAATTTGTTAAAGCTACTGATGCTAAGATGAATATGTATAGTCAAAGCTTACATTATGGAAATGGGGTTTTTGAAGGTATACGTTCCTATAAAACAGAAAATGGAACTAGAATTTTTAAGTCGTATGAACATTACAAAAGATTAAAGTATGGAGTCGATGTAATGGGTATACAATTCAAGTATTCTGAAGAAGAATTAACAGAAATTACCTACAAACTTTTAGAGTTAAATAATTTCCAAGATGCTTACATAAGACCTTTGGTTTTTACTGGAGAAAATATGGGATTAGCAACTTCATCTGAGACGAATTTAGTCATACAATGTTGGGAATGGGGAAAGTTGATGGGAGATAAATTATTGCGAGTAAAAACATCAAGATTCCAAAGACCTAACCCGAACTCTTGTTTTGTTGAGGCTAAGATTACTGGTCATTACGTTAATTCAATTTTATCTACGAATGAAGTTAAAAGTCAAGGTTATGATGAGGCTTTACTATTAGATATGAATGGAAATGTAGCAGAATGTTCAGGGGCTAATGTTTTTATGCAGAAAGATGGAAAATTATATACTCCACCTAAAGGTCATATTATGGCTGGAATTACTAGAGCAACTGTTATCGGTCTTTGTAAAGAAGTGGGAATTTCAATAGAAGAAAAGCATTTTACTCTTGAAGAATTGAAAAATGCAGATGCTTGTTTTTTTACAGGAACAGCAGCTGAAGTTGTAGGCTTAGAATCTATTGACGAATACAAATTTCCAATGGATTGGAAAACATCACATGGATATAATTTAATGAAACTATATAAAGCAGAAGTACTAGAAGAAAAAGTACAAGAAAAAGCACTTTAAAAATGGAATTGAACAAATTTAGTAAACGAGTAACTCAAGATGATACACAACCTGCAGCGCAAGCAATGTTACATGCTTTAGGGTTAACTCATGAAGATTTAAAGAAACCTTTTGTTGGAATTGCTAGTACAGGATACGAAGGAAATCCCTGTAATATGCATTTAAATGACTTGGCTAAATTAGTAAAACAAGGAACGAAAAATGTCGATTTAGTAGGTTTAATTTTTAATACTATTGGAGTTTCTGATGGAATATCTATGGGAACACCAGGTATGCGTTATTCTTTACCGTCAAGAGATGTAATTGCAGATTCTATGGAAACTGTAGTACAAGCAATGTCATACGATGGTTTGGTAACAGTTGTTGGATGTGATAAAAACATGCCAGGAGCTTTAATGGCGATGTTACGTTTAAATAGACCGTCGGTTTTAGTGTATGGAGGAACAATTGCTTCTGGATGTCACGAAGGTAAGAAATTGGATGTTGTTTCTGCTTTTGAGGCTTGGGGAAGCAAAGTTGCAGGTACTATTACACAAAATGAATATCAGAGTGTGATAGAAAAAGCAATTCCTGGACCCGGAGCTTGTGGAGGTATGTATACTGCAAATACAATGGCTTCAGCTATTGAAGCTTTAGGTATGAGTTTACCTTATAATTCTTCAAATCCTGCGATTAGTAATAATAAAGAAGAAGAGTCAATAAAAGCAGGAGAAGCACTTCGAGTACTATTAGAAAAAGATATTAAACCCTCAGATATAGTTACAAAGAAATCACTAGAAAATGCAGTTCGTTTGGTAACTGTAATGGGAGGTTCAACAAATGCTGTTTTGCATTTTTTGGCTATTGCTAAAGCAGCTGATGTGAAATTTACATTGGAAGATTTTCAACGTATTTCAGATAAAACTCCTTTTCTAGCTGATTTAAAACCAAGCGGACAATACTTAATGGAAGATGTGCATAGAGTTGGAGGAACGCCAGCTGTGTTAAAATATCTTTTAGAAAAAGGATTGTTGCATGGAGATTGTTTAACAGTTACGGGAAAAACCTTAGCTGAGAACTTAATAGAAGTTCCAAGTCTTACCAACGGACAGGAAGTAATAAAATCTGTTGATGATCCAATTAAAGAAACTGGACATTTAAGAATGTTATACGGAAATCTTGCTAAAGATGGATCTGTGGCTAAAATCACAGGGAAAGAAGGATTGTTTTTCTCTGGAAAAGCTAAAGTTTATGAAGGTGAGTTTGCTGCTAATGATGGAATTAAGAACGGAGAAGTACAAAAAGGTGATATAGTTGTTATTCGTTATGAAGGTCCGAAAGGTGGGCCAGGAATGCCAGAAATGTTAAAGCCAACGGCTGCTATTATGGGAGCTGGATTAGGAAAAGAGGTTGCTTTAATTACAGATGGTAGGTTTTCTGGTGGAACTCATGGATTTGTAGTGGGGCATATAACTCCTGAAGCTCAAGAAGGTGGAGTAATTGCTTTAGTAAAAGATGGAGATGTAATTTCTATTAATGCACAAACGAACACAATTAATCTTGAAGTTTCTGATGAAGAGTTAGAAGCAAGAAGAAAGGAATGGAAAGCTCCTCCATTAAAAGTAAACAGAGGAGTGCTTTATAAATATGCAAGAACAGTAGCATCCGCATCTAATGGATGTGTAACAGATGAATTTTAAATCGCAACAACATGGAAACTAGAACAAAAAAAGTTAAAGAGCAGAGTGTAAAAACTAGTGTGACAATTTCTGGTGCAGAGGCAGTCATAAAATGTTTGTTGGCAGAAGGTGTCGATTTGTTATACGGATATCCAGGTGGAGCAATTATGCCTGTTTACGATGAATTGTATAAATATCAGAAAGAATTAAATCATGTTTTAACTCGTCATGAACAAGGAGCAACACATGCAGCTCAAGGTTATGCTAGAGCTACAGGAAAAGTTGGTGTTGCTATTGCAACTTCCGGACCCGGAGCAACAAATTTAATTACAGGAATTGCAGATGCTCAGATCGATTCGACTCCTATGGTTTGTATTACAGGACAAGTAGCAGAGCATTTATTAGGAACAGATGCATTTCAAGAAACCGATATTGTTGGTATTTCTACTCCTGTAACAAAATGGAATTATCAAATTACAAAAGCTTCTGAAATTCCAGAGGTTTTCGCTAAAGCTTTCTATATCGCTCGTTCGGGTAGACCTGGACCAGTTTTAATTGATATTACTAAAAATGCTCAGTTCGAAAAGTTTGAGTTTTCTTACGAACCTTGCACAGCTGTTCGTAGTTATCAGCCTGTACCAAAATTAGATATAAATGCTGTAAAAGAAGCGGCAAACCTAATTAATGGAGCTAAAAAACCAATGGTGATTTTTGGTCAAGGAGTAATATTAGGTGAAGCAGAAGAAGAGTTTAAAACATTTATAGAAAAAGCTGGAATTCCTTCGGCATGGACACTTTTAGGTTTATCAGCATTACCAACTTCTCATGAGTTAAATGTAGGAATGGTTGGAATGCATGGAAATTATGGACCTAACCGATTAACGAATGAATGTGATGTTTTAATTGCTGTAGGAATGCGATTTGATGATCGTGTAACAGGTGATTTAAGTCGTTATGCTAAACAGGCTAAGGTGGTTCATTTTGAAATTGATCCCGCAGAAATTAATAAAAATGTAAAAGCAAATGTTGCTGTTTTAGGTAATGCTAAAGAAAGTTTACAAGGAATACTTCCGTACCTAAAAGATAATGAACATAAGTCTTGGTTACAAGAATTTAGAGATCACGATGCTATTGAGTTTGATAAAGTCATCAAGAAAGATTTATATCCTATAAAAGATGGTTTAACCATGGGAGAAGTAATTAAAGAAATTAATAATGCTTCTGAAGGAAATGCTATTGTAGTTACAGATGTTGGTCAGCATCAAATGATTGCTTGTCGATATGCGAATTTCAATAAGAGCAAAAGTAATATTACTTCAGGTGGTTTAGGAACTATGGGATTTGCTTTACCAGCTGCAATTGGCGCAAAAATGGGAACTCCAGAACGAGAAGTTGTTGCAGTAATTGGGGATGGTGGTTACCAAATGACGATTCAAGAATTAGGTACAATTTTACAAACAAAAGCAGCGGTTAAAATTGTGGTATTAAATAACGAATTCTTAGGAATGGTTCGTCAGTGGCAACAGTTATTTTTCGATAAGAGATATGCATCAACTACGATGACAAATCCAGATTTTGTAGCCATTGCTAAAGGATATCATATCGATGCTAAAAGAGTAACACAAAGAGAAGAATTAGCTGGTGCAGTTTCAGAAATGATGGCATCAGAAGAAGCATTTTTCTTAGAAGTGTGTGTAGAGAAAGAAGATAATGTATTTCCTATGATACCTACAGGATCATCAGTTTCAGATGTAAGATTAAGTTAAGAATTATGAGTGAAAAGCAAACGTATACCGTATCAATATATACCGAAAATAACATTGGAGTTCTAAATAGAATTTCAGCAATATTTCAAAGAAGACATATCAATTTAGAAAGTGTCAATGTATCAAAGTCTGAGATTCGTAGTGTTTCTAGGATCACTTTATTAGTAAGAGTCACAGAAGAACAGATTAAAAAAATCATCGGGCAATTAGAAAAACAAATTGAAGTGATAAAAGCATATTATCATGTCGATGAAGAAACTGTATATCAAGAATCATGTTTATTTAAGTTGCGTACAGATTTGCTTACTGAAAACGATGAAATTCAGAAAGTAATCAATAGTAGTAAATCAAGAGTGATTAACATTAATAAAGACTTTTTTGTTTTAGAAAAATCAGGAACAAAAGAAGAGGTAGAGGAGTTATATCACTTACTTAACAAACATGGAATTAAGCAATTTGTACGATCAGGTCGAATTGCAATTACGAAAGAAGAAATGCCTGTATCAGAACTATTAGAATCAATAAAAAAATAAAACTTACGCGTCATGAAAAATTATTTTAATCAATTATCATTAAGAGAGCAATTAGATCAATTAGGAAAATGTAGATTTATGGAGTCTGCTGAGTTTTCTGAAGGTATTAAAGCACTTGAAGGTAAAAAAGTAGTGATTGTAGGTTGTGGAGCACAAGGTTTAAATCAAGGTTTAAATATGCGAGATTCTGGTTTAGATGTTTCATATGCTTTACGTGAAAATTCAATCAAAGAGCAACGTCAATCGTATAAAAATGCAACGGAGAATAATTTTGTGGTAGGAACTTACGATGAGTTAATTCCGTCTGCAAATTTAGTATGTAATTTAACACCAGACAAACAACACAGTAATGTAGTAAAAGCCGTGATGCCTTTGATGAAAGAAGGAGCGACATTATCGTATTCTCACGGGTTTAATATTGTTGAAGAAGGAACACAAGTTCGTGAAGACTTAACCGTAATTATGGTAGCTCCGAAATGTCCTGGTAGTGAAGTTCGTGAAGAGTATAAAAGAGGTTTTGGAGTACCAACTTTAATTGCTGTACATCCAGCAAATGATCCTCAAGGAAAAGGATTAGCTGAAGCTAAGGCTTATGCTTATGCAACAGGTGGACATAGAGCTGGAGTTTTAGAATCTTCTTTTGTGGCTGAGGTAAAATCTGATTTAATGGGAGAGCAAACGATTCTATGTGGTGTATTACAAACAGCGTCAATTTTATGTTTTGATAAAATTGTAGCAGATGGTGTAGAACCACATTTTGCTAGTAAATTAATTCAATATGGATGGGAAACGATTACAGAAGCTTTAAAGCATGGAGGAATCACAAATATGATGGATCGTTTATCAAATCCAGCGAAAATCAAAGCGTATCATTTATCAGAAGAATTAAAAGATATTTTAAGACCATTGTTTGAAAAACATATGGACGATATTATGTCTGGTCATTTTTCATCCACGATGATGGAAGATTGGGCAAATGATGATAAAAATTTATTGACTTGGAGAGCTGATACTGCTGAAACTGGTTTCGAAAAAACAGAAGCTACTGAAGTTGCAGTTTCAGAACAAGATTATTTTGATAAAGGAACATTGTTAGTTGCTTTTGTGAAATCGGGAGTAGAATTAGCTTTTGAAACTATGGTTGCTTCAGGAATTATTGAAGAGTCAGCATATTATGAATCTTTACATGAGCTTCCTTTAATAGCGAATACTGTTGCAAGAAAGAAACTATATGAAATGAATCGAATTATTTCTGATACTGCTGAATATGGTTGTTATTTATTCGATCATGCAGCGAAACCATTGTTACAAGATTTTATGACTACAGTAACAACTGACTTAGTCGGAAAGAATTTTAGTTCATCTAATAGTGTAGATAATGCAGAATTAATCAAGGTTAATAAAGCGATTAGAAATCATCCTATTGAAGAAGTAGGAGAGCGTTTAAGAGAAGCAATGACAGCTATGAAAGCAATAAAAGAAGAAAAGCCAGAATCGGAGTTAGTCTTGTCATAAATTATGAAAACTACAGTAAAGAAGATATATTTTCCAGAATTATCGGCAATCGAAGCTGCTGCTACGACTCTAAAAGGAGTAGCAACAGTTACGCCGTTACAAGAAAATTTTAATCTTTCTAATACATATAGTGCCAATATATTTTTAAAAAGAGAAGATCTTCAACAAGTAAGGTCTTACAAAATAAGAGGTGCATATAATAAGATTAATTCTTTATCAGTAAATGAAGTTGCAAAAGGAATTATATGTGCCAGTGCAGGAAATCATGCGCAAGGAGTAGCATTAGCATGTCGTAAAAAAGAAATTCATGGAACTATTTTTATGCCGGCACCAACACCAAAGCAAAAAGTCGAGCAAGTTCGAATGTTTGGCGGAGCTTTTGTAACGATAGAATTGGTAGGAGATACTTTTGATGATTCGTATACTAATGCTAGAAATTTTGCAGATAAAAATAATATGACTTTTGTACATCCTTTCGATGATGAAAAAGTAATTGAAGGGCAAGGAACAGTTGGTTTAGAAATTATAAATCAATCAGATGTTCCAATAGATTATGTTTTTGTGCCAGTAGGAGGAGGAGGTTTAGCTTCTGGATTATCTTCAGTGTTTAAATATCTTTCTCCTAACACAAAAATTATTGGTGTAGAACCTTCTGGAGCGCCTTCTATGCAGAATGCATTAGATAAAGGAAATCCAGTAAAACTAAATAAGATTGATAAGTTTGTTGATGGAGCTGCTGTTCAGCAAGTAGGGAATTTAACGCATCAAATTTGTGCAGAAAATTTAGATGCGATGGTTACAGTTCCCGAAGGACAAGTTTGTCAAACCATATTGGAGATGTATAACAAAGAAGCTATTGTTGTAGAACCAGCGGGAGCTTTAACAGTTAGTGTATTACATCAATTTAAAGAAGAGCTAAAAGGAAAAAATATAGTTTGTGTGGTAAGTGGAAGTAATAATGATATTACTAGAACTGCCGAAATTAAAGAGCGTGCACTTTTGCATAATGGCTTAAAGCACTATTTTATAATTCGATTTCCACAACGAGCTGGTGCATTAAAAGAATTTGTTATGAATGTTTTAGGAAAAAATGATGATATCACCTTTTTTGAATATTCTAAAAAAACAACTCGAGAAAATGGACCTGCAGTTGTAGGTATTGAATTAGTAGATAGTAACGATTTACATCCTTTGATTCAGCGAATGAAATCCCTGAATTTTTATGGAGAATATCTTAACGACAAGCCCAACCTTTTTGAGTTTTTAGTGTAATTATTTAGATAGTGAAAGCCGAGTTAAAAACTCGGCTTTTTTGTGTTTAGAATTCTAATAAAAGTAACTTTTTTTAACATTTATTCAATTTTTGTTTTTTAATAAGTTGTTAATTAGTATATTAGTAACTGTTATTGTTTCTTTTTAAGGAAATAATAATAGATAATCGTTCTTATATATTTATTGTAAATAATAGAGAAAATTAGTTTCATTTAAACATTAACCCCCCGTATTATGAATAAAAAACTAAGGTTTTCGACACTCCTATTGCTATTCTATATAGCGAATGTCAGTCCCCAGTCTTCACAGACATGTTCAAACTCTGTAGATGATCCAGTTTTAGATCTAAACAGTATTACAAAGTGCTCTATCGACAGAAAATCTGATGATAATAAAGTACAAAAAGTTACCGTTCAAGTTACTTCGAGAAGAAGAAGAGTAATTAGAAAAAGAGATAAAGCAACTGGTTTATCTTCTACTGGTTATTCACATAAGTTAGCTTCTATAAAAAAGAAAGTAAACATTGTAAATTCATTAGTAGATGTTAAAAAAGATGAAGTTCCAGATGTTTTACCTTATGACTATGTAGATCAAATTCCGTTATTTAAGAGTTGTGAATCTGCACCTATTTATGAGCAAGATCGTTGTTTCAAAATTAAGCTACGAAGTCATATTAAAAAAAATTTAAAATACCCAGTAAGTGCTTACGATAGAGGTATTCAAGGAAGAGTATATGCACACTTTTCTATAGGTAAAGATGGGGGTATTAAAGATTTAAAAATTGTATCACCATACAAAGGAGATTTGCTTGGTAAAGAAGCAAAAAGAATCATTAAAAAACTACCTAAATTTAAACCAGGAGAACATAATGGAAATGCGGTAGCAGTGAAATATGGTCTACCTATTACGTTTAAAATACCTGGAAAGAAACCAACCAATATTAGGAAAGCAAATAAAATTAAAGCAAAAGAAACGGTTCATAGCTTTTCTTCTTTAGATCAAATTCCACAATTTGATTCTTGTAAAAAATCTAAAGACGATTCTTTAACATGCTTTAATACAAGTTTAATACAACACATTCAAAGTTATTTTGCTTATCCTGAAGAAGCAAAAATGAAAAACATACAAGGTGATGTAATTGTTAACTTTGTAATAAATAAAAAAGGTAATGTTGTAGATATTACTGCTAAAGGACCAGAAAATGCAAAGATTTTAGAAATTGCAGCAGTTAGATTTATAGAAAAATTACCAAAACTTAAAGCAGGAAAAATAGAAGGCAAAACTGTTAATTCTTCTTATTCTTTTCCAATCAATTTTACACTGAATTAAAATTCAAAAAGTATATACAAATGACATCTTAAAATATTAGATGTCATTTGTGTATATAAACTTTCCTCACAAATAAAGATCAAAATTTAAATCAATTATACCATCTTATATGAGAAAACTATTTACACTATTTAGTATGTTTTGTTTTTCATTTATTTCACTTGCTCAAGATGTAGAAGTTAAAGGTAAAGTGTTAGATGAAGTTACAAAAGAACCAATTCCTGGAGTGTTTGTTTTGTTACGAGAATCTTCTGTCATTGCTGAAACTGAATTTGATGGGAGTTACACAATTAAAGCAGCAATTGGTAAAGTTTTAGAGTTTAGTTACCCCGGATACACTAAGAAAACAGTAGTAGTAACTAGTTCTTTAATTGATATAGAATTAGAAATAGATGCTGAAGAAAGTTTTTTAAATGAAGTAATTATTATTGGATATGGAGCTAAGCGAAAAGAATTAGTTTCAGGAGCATATAGCACTGTGAAAACTGAAGAAATTGAACGTAATACTCCTCAAAGAATAGAACAAGCATTACAAGGTAGAACGGCAGGTGTTCAAGTGAGTTCTAATTCAGGTTCACCAGGATCTTCATATAATATTAGAATTAGAGGTATAACAACGAATGGAGATAATTCTCCTTTGGTACTAGTTGATGGTGTTCTAATAGGTACAGATTTAAGTATTATAGATCCTAATGATTTTGAGATATTAGATGGTATTAGAGATGCGAGTACTGCTATTTATGGAGTTAGGGGAGCTAATGGAGTAATTTTAATTACAACAAAATCTGGTAAAAATAGTACAGAAACAAAATTTACTTACAGCAGTACAGTAGCGCTTCAAGAAACTACTAAAAAATTAGATCTATTAAAAGGAGTAGAGTATGCAGCTTTGGTAAATGAAACTATAGCGGCAGATGGTGGAACTCCTCCTTTTCAATTGCAAAATATAAATACAGTGACAGATTGGCAAGACGCATTGTTTGAAACTACTCCAATGATTACATATCATATCGGTGCAACTGGAGGAGGAGAAAAGTATAATTTTAATGTTAGTGGAAGTTTGTTAGATCAAAAAGGAATTATAGCTCCAGGAAGATCTAACTATGCAAGATGGACATTAAGAAGTAATCTAGGTTTAAACTTAACAGATAAATTAAAATTGAACACTTTAGTTCTATACACGAATAGTATAAGACGTGCTATTCCTGAAGGAAGTAGAGGTTCTGTTTTGTATTATGCTAATAATGCTTCACCATTAACTCCAATTTTTGATGGAACTGATGGTACAGGTCCTTCTAGAGGGTTTTCTTATATTGGAACTGAACAAGGGAATGAAATTGTAAATCCTTTAGCTGTTATTGATAATACTTTTAATGAAACTAGAGTAAATCGATTCACAGGTAAAATTGAATTGGTTTATGATTTGTTTAAAAACTTTGAATTTACTTCACGAAATAGTTTTAATTATTCAAATGTATATTCTAGAGCATATTTTCCACTTCAATATTATGGAGAAAATAAAGTGGTGAATACAGTTCGTTTAGATCCTATTTCTGGACAATTTAATTTAGATAGAAATGGAGATGGAGATCGTGACGTGTACAGTAGAGTAAATGAAAATGATCAGAACTTTTTCTCATTCATCTCAGAAAATTTTGTGAATTATAACTTTACAATTGGTGAATATCATAATTTCCAAACAACCTTAGGTCTTTCATTAACAACTGAACAGAGTAAAGGTATTTTCGGATCAGGTTTTTTAACAGCTAATGATTCTTGGAAAAATGCATTCTTATTTAATACACAGTCTTTTATCATAGATGAAGATGATCTTGGTACAAATGATATTAGAGAAACAATAAATTCAGATTCTTTTACAATTGAAGATCGTTATACTTCAATCTTCGGAAGGTTACAATACGATTTTAATGAAAAGTATTTATTTTCAGCAATTTTACGTCGAGATGCTTCTACAAGATTCGGACCTAATAATAGAGTTGCATATTTACCTTCTTTCTCTGCAGGATGGGTAGTTCATAACGAAGATTTTTTAAGTGATACGGGGATTTCTAATCTTAAGTTGAGAGGAAGTTGGGGTATTGTTGGAAATGATAAAATTGGAGCTTACAGATGGTTAGGTTTTTTACAAGGTGTAAATGGAGATGCAACGTATCCTTTTGGGGATGTTTTGTCTTTCGGGAATGCAGTAGGAGTTTTATCTAATCAAGATTTACAATGGGAAACGACAATTCAAACAAATATTGGTTTTGATTTAGGTTTTTATGATAACAATTTAAATATCACGTTCGATTATTACAAAAAACGAACGGAAGATTTACTTGTAATTCCAGAAATTTCAGCGCTTTTAGGAGTTTCTGCACCGGGTAGTGGAGCTCCTGTGGTAAATGCTGGTA
>ERZ1740052.157-NODE-157-length-23247-cov-6.632977_pt1 | contig 23247 bp, 22 predicted proteins | sample MGYA00581750_ERZ1740052 | MGnify/ENA primary metagenome ERZ1740052 (study PRJEB43018, sample SAMN04849743) | marine metagenome | isolation source: floating plastic debris | place: Pacific Ocean | collected 2008-08-30 | study: EMG produced TPA metagenomics assembly...
AAGGTGTTCTTGCTTTTGATTATTTTGGGCACGGTGGTGAAGATGGACTTGCTTTAGAACGTATTTTAGAAATTCCTCAAATACAAGGATTCAATAACTTTAACACTTTACCTTTATTTATAACTGTAACTTGTGAATTCTCTAGGTTCGACAATCCACTTAGAGACACTGCTGGCGAACAATTATTTCTAAATCCAAACGGTGGAGCTGTTAGTATGATTACAACTACAAGAGACGTGTTTATTTTTTTAGGTGAAACCTTTAATAAAGAGTTAGCTAAATATGTTTTTGATTTTGATAATTCTGATGATAGTATTGCAGCCAACCTTATTAAAACAAAAAACGAAACTTCTAGCAATCAACGTTTTTTCATATACTTTTTTGGTGATCCCGCAATGAAATTAGCAATTCCTAAACCTGATGTTAGAATAACCAAAGTAAATGATGTTGACATAACGCAACCTATAGATGCATTAAAGGCTTTATCTAGAATTAAATTAGAAGGAATAGTTAGTGATAATACAGGAAATCCTTTAACCAATTTTAATGGTATTGTATTTACAACTATTTTTGATAAACCTATTGATAAAACCACTCTAGACAATGATGGTTTTGGTATTGTAAATACTTTCGACTCTCAAGAAAGTAAAATATTCCGAGGAAAATCATCCGTAGAAAATGGTCGTTTTGAATTTGAATTCATCGTTCCAAAAGACATCAAAATCACAGATGGAAAAGGTAAGATTAGTCTATATGCTCAAAGTGAAAATGAAGATAAATCAGGTGTAAATTTCGATGTAACTGTTGGTGGAATAAACGAAAATGCACCCGAAGACACAACTGGTCCTGAACTTAGAGCTTTTATGAACGACGAATCATTCATAGATGGAGGAACAACAAACTCCTCTCCTAACTTAATTATAAAACTATCTGATATTAGTGGTATAAACACGTCTATAACTGCTGTAGATCATGATATTGTAGCTATTTTAGACGGTAATGAATCTGAACCTTTTATCCTGAATGACTTTTATGAAACAGAACTAAATGATTTTACCCAAGGAGAAGTTAATTTTAAGTTCAGAGATTTATCTATTGGAACACATACTTTAAAAATAAAAGCTTGGGATACTTATAATAATTCTTCTGAAATCACGTTAAGCTTTGAAGTTATTAGTGACACTACGCTCTCTTTAGAAAATGTATTAAACTACCCCAATCCATTTACTAATTACACAGAGTTTTGGTTTAATCATAATAAACCAAACGAACCATTAGATGTGCAAGTACAGATTTTTACGGTTTCAGGAAAATTAGTAAAAACAATTAATCAAACTGTACAAACAAGTGGAGGATTATCAAGATCTATAACTTGGAATGGTTTAGACGATTTTGGTAATAAAATAGGTAAAGGTGTTTACATATATAAAATTAAAGTTACTTCATCTGTTAATAATTTAACATCAGAGAAGTATGAGAAGTTAGTTATCCTACAATAAAATCATATATTTGTCAAAATAATGTTAAAATCAAAATGAAAAAAATACTATTACTAACCTTAGCTATTTCAATTACAAGTATTAAGCTGAATGCTCAGTTAGACTCTAGAGCAATTACTACCGCAGTTCCTTTTTTACAGATCAATTCCGATGCAAGAGCTGGTGGTATGGGAGATATTGGTGTAGCTACTTCATCAGACGCTTTTTCTTTATACCATAACCCTGCAAAAATTGCTTTTAATAGTAATAAACTTAGTATTGGTGCAAGTTATGTTCCTTGGTTAAGAAATTTAACTGATGATATTTTTGCTGGTAACCTTTCTGTAATTAATAGATTTAATGAAAATAGTGCTTGGGGTGCAGATTTAAAATTATTCTCTTTAGGTCAGATCGATTTAACTAACCCAGATGGTTCAAGTAATGGAAGTATAAACCCAACAGAATTAGCTATTTCTGGATATTATTCTTTAAAGCTAAGTGAAAAATTCTCTATGGCTGTTGGTTTAAAATACATCAACTCTAATTTAGATGTAGATAGTACTTTAGAAGCTGTAAATTCATTTGCAGTTGATATTTCAGCTTACTATCAATCAGATGAACAAAACTATGGTACTTTTAATGGACGATATAGAATTGGATTAAATGTTGCCAATATTGGTCCAAAAGTAGAATACACTCCTGGTGAAGAAGACTTCATTCCTACTATTGCTAAATTAGGTGGTGGTTTCGATTTCATTTTTGATGATTACAATACTTTAGGACTTAATGTAGAATTTAGAAAATTATTAGTTCCTTCTAGTGGAGCTCAATCAGATAGAGGTTGGTTCGAAGGAATGTTTACTTCATTAGTAGATCGTAGTTTTAGTGAAGAATTACAAGAAGTAAATTGGTCTTTAGGAGCTGAATATTTATATAATAATGCTTTTGCAGTAAGAGCTGGATATTTTAACGAAAGTGAAGTGAAAGGAAACAGAAAGTTTTTCACTCTAGGAGCAGGTTTTACCGCTAATGCATTTAATGTAGACTTATCTTATTTAGTGAATGTATCAGATGTAAACAATCCTTTAGAAAACACTTTACGTTTTTCAATTTCATTTGATTTAGGTGAGATTTACGAAGATTATTAGTATCTTTCCATTATAAAAACATTTAAAAGCAGTCTAACGACTGCTTTTTTTAGCTAGAATAGAATCGCATTTATGAAAAAAATTAATTTTTCTGCTGAAGCAATAATTTATGATGACATTTCTGAATTAAACAAAGAAGATCAGAAACTTATGGAAGAAGCCAAGATCGCTAAAAGTAAATCCTACGCTCCATATTCTGAGTTTAATGTTGGAGCTGCATTACTGTTAGACAATGGTGTAATAATTCACGGAAATAATCAAGAGAGCGCTGCCTACCCATCTGGAATGTGTGCTGAAAGAGTTGCTGTTTGGAAAGCTGGATCGGAATATCCCAATATGAAAATAAAGAAATTAGCTATTGTAGCATCTTCAAAGAACTCTACTGTAGACAAACCTGTAGGACCTTGTGGTGCATGTAGACAAACCCTACTTGAATATGAAATTAATCAAAAAGCTCCGTTTGAAGTTATATTTATGGGAGAAGTTGGTAAGGTGGTAAAAACGAAATCTTTAGTTTCTTTACTTCCTTTCTCTTTCGATAGCTCATATTTGTAATATCTCATTAACATAGGTTAATTTTTAATTTTATTTCAATAAAAATTAAAAAAAACAGAAAAATCCATAAAAAAAATACGTTTCCATAAAAAATAATTTATCAAAAATTCAATTTTATACACTTGAAATTATCATATTAAAAAAATAACCATCTTAAAATATGAATCTAACAAAAATGAAATTTCACTTTCATTTTAAATAGGTTTCCAAGAACAAAACCTGTTTATTTGTTGTTACCCTAAATATAAATTTTAGCAATGAAGGCAGTAATAACAGGAACAGGATGCTATATTCCAACGATAAAAAAGGAGAATGATAAATTTATTTCAAATAGATTTTTAAATGCAGATGGTACACCATTCAACTCTTGTAATACAGACATCATTGATAAATTTAAATCTATAACAGGAATTTTAGAAAGAAGATACGCTGAAAATGATTATACAGCATCTGACCTTGGTTATTTTGCAGCTAAAAATGCTATTGAAAATGCAAATATAGATGCCGAAAGTATCGATTATATCATAGTAGCCCACAATTTTGGTGATGTAAAAAAATCAGGAATACAAAGTGATATTATTCCTAGTTTGGCTACTAGAGTAAAACATTTACTACAAATTCAAAATCCAAACTGCGTTGCTTATGATATTTTATTTGGATGTCCTGGCTGGGTAGAAGGTGTTTTTCAAGCCCAAGCATTTATTAAAGCTGGTATTGCAAAAAAAGCTTTGGTTATAGGTACAGAAACTTTGTCAAGAGTTATAGATAAACATGATCGTGATTCAATGATATATAGTGATGGTGCTGGTGCTTGTATTATAGAAGGCACAAAAACTAATATTGAAAACGGGATTTTAGGTCATGCTTCGCAAACGTTTTCTAAAGATGAAGCCTATCATTTATTTTTTGGGAATTCTTATGATCAGAATGAAGATGAAAGTGTTCGCTACATTAAAATGCACGGGAGAAAGATTTATGAATTTGCCTTAACTCATGTTCCTAAAGCAATGAAAGCTGCTTTAGATAAAAGTGGAGTTGATATAAATGATGTGAAAAAAGTTTTTATCCATCAAGCAAATGAAAAAATGGATGAAGCTATTATCAAACGTTTTTATCGACTTTATAAAAAACCTGTTCCAAAAGACATTATGCCAATGAGTATCCACAAACTTGGTAATAGTTCTGTAGCTACAGTTCCTACATTACTAGATTTAGTTCTTAAAGGAAAAATTGAGGGACATAACTTACAAAAAGGAGATATTTTTATTTTAGCTTCTGTTGGTGCGGGTATGAATATCAATGCAATAGTATATCGTTATTAAAAAGTGAAAAATTCATGCAAAAATAAAAATCAAACTATTATTTTTGCGGATGCAACAACACAACGTATTAATATTAGATTTTGGTTCGCAATACACTCAGTTAATTGCGCGTAGAGTAAGAGAGTTGAATATTTACTGTGAAATTCATCCTTACAATAAAATTCCACAAAACTTAAACGATTTTAAAGCTGTAATCTTATCAGGAAGCCCATCATCTGTTCGTTCAAATGAAGCACCGCATCCAGATTTATCAGAAATTAGAGGTAAAAAACCTTTATTGGCTGTATGTTATGGCGCACAATATTTAGCACATTTTTCAGGTGGTTTAGTCGCTCCATCAAATACGAGAGAGTATGGTAGAGCTAATTTATCATTCATTAAAAATGAAGAGCAATTTTTAAATGGTATTTCTGAAGGAAGCCAAGTTTGGATGAGCCATTCTGATACCATTAAAGAATTACCTGAAAACGCTGTTTTATTAGCTAGTACTAAAGACGTAGAAAACGCAGCTTATAAAATTGAAGGTGAAACTACATTTGCTATCCAATTTCATCCAGAAGTTTATCATTCAACAGACGGTACATTATTACTAAAAAACTTCTTGGTTGATATTGCTAACATCGAACAAAACTGGACACCGAACTCATTTGTTGAATCAACAGTTTCTGATTTGAAAGAGAAAATTGGAAATGATAAAGTAATATTAGGACTTTCTGGAGGTGTAGATTCTACAGTTGCGGGAGTTTTATTACATAAAGCAATTGGTGATAATTTACACTGTATTTTCGTAAATAATGGATTATTAAGAAAAGATGAGTTTAAAAGTGTACTTCAGCAATACGAAGGCATGGGATTAAACGTTAAAGGTGTAGATGCTTCTGAAAGATTTTTAAATGCCTTAGCGGGAATCAGTGATCCAGAAACTAAAAGAAAAACAATTGGTAGAGTATTTATTGAAGTTTTTGATGACGAAGCAGCTTAAGTTGAAAATGCATAATGGCTTGCACTAGTGACTATTTATCCAGATGTAATCGAATCTGTTTCTGTAAATGGAGGTCCTTCAGCAACAATAAAAAGTCATCATAATGTTGGTGGATTACCAGATTTTATGAAATTACAAGTTGTTGAGCCATTACGAATGATTTTTAAAGATGAAGTAAGACGTGTTGGAGCTTCTATGGGAATTGATAAAGATTTATTAGGTAGACATCCTTTCCCTGGCCCAGGTTTAGCAATAAGAATCTTAGGAGATATTACTTCAGAAAAAGTTCGTATTTTGCAAGATGTTGATGCCATTTTTATAAATGGATTAAAAGAATATGGATTGTATGATAAGGTTTGGCAAGCCGGTGCAATATTATTGCCTGTTAACTCTGTTGGAGTAATGGGAGATGAAAGAACTTATGAAAAAGTAGTAGCTTTAAGAGCTGTTGAAAGTACTGATGGTATGACAGCCGATTGGGTAAATTTACCTTATGAGTTCTTACAAAACATATCGAATAAAATAATTAATAATGTTAAAGGTGTAAATAGAGTTGTTTACGATATTAGTTCTAAACCACCTGCAACAATAGAATGGGAATAATCGTACTAAGCAGTAATTGAATTATATGAATAAGATTAAATTTTGGATTTTTACTTTACTAGTAACTATACTTGTATCTTCTTGTAGTCAACAAAAAAGATACATCTCTTATAAAGTAAAAGAAGGGGAAACTATGCGAGATATCGCAAATCGTATCGATGTTAAAACGGAAGATTTGGTTCGTTTAAACCCCGATGTAGGTGAAACCCCATCAACAAATAGTGTTATTATTATACCAAATCCAGAGTATAAAAAATCAATTCCTTTAATACAAGAGCCAAAAGGTGATAAACAGTCTGAGGAAATTAAAGATGAAAACACTAATGAGTCTTCTTCTCAAAATGAAGTTACTACTGAAGATGAGAACAATACCGTAAAACAACCAGATTCTACTCAAATTGTTAGAACTGTAATAGAATACAAAAAGCATACGGTTAAACCAGGAGAAACTGTTTACAGGATTACAAAAGATTATAATCTATCAAAAGAAGAATTAATAAATCTTAATCCTCAATACCCTAGGCTAAAAGAAAATTATTTAGATGTTGGTCAGGTTTTAAAAGTAAAAGTAGCAGAGAAGAAAATCATTTACTTATCTAGAGAAGATGATTTAAAAAATCATATCACTCATACAGTTAAATCTAAAGAAACAGTTTATAGCTTAACAAGATTCTATAATATTACAAAAGAAGATTTAATGAATCTGAACCCTGAATACCCAGAAATTGAGGACAATAACTTAAAAATTGGTCAGGTGTTAAGAATTCGAAATATTACTGATAATATAGAAACATATTCTTCTGAAATGTTTATAGACAGTATTGCTGAAATAGATGAAAACATAAAGTTAGCTTTACTTTTACCTTTTAGAGCGAAAGAATACGACAGTATTTCTTATGAAAATATTTTCGATACCTCTAAAGGGAAACGAGGGAATGCCAATTTGGCAAACTTAGTAACTGACTTTTATATGGGCTCTGAAATCGCTATAGATTCTATTAAGAGTTTAGGAATAAAAGTAGATGTTTCTGTATTTGATACTGGAAATAGAGGAAAGAACATCAAAGGAATTTTAGAGAAAGAACTTTTAAACGATATGAATGCCATTATTGGTCCATTCTATTCAGACAAAGTTAAGGAAGTTGCTAAGGCATCAGATGCACCTGTAATTTTCCCTCACTTCTCAAGAAATCAAGATCAATTTTCTTCTTCAAAAATTGTAAAATCTGCTCCAGATAAAACTACAAGAAGTCAAGCTTTAGGTAATTACCTTAATAAAATATATGACGGAGAAAGTATTTTTATTGTTTCTGACGGAACTGAAGCTTCAGATGCTCAAGCTAAAGAAATAACTCAAGTATTGAAAAGTAACGATTCTATTGATAATGTTTTCGTTTTAAAACCTGAAGATAACTTTATAAAAAAGGAACGTTTTACGGATAAAATGAAACCAAATTCTCATAACTGGATTATTATTGCAACTGATCAAAGAGCGGTAGTTGCTAATGCAATAAATAGCATGGTTGTTCTTCCTGAAGGTATTTCTGCTCAAGTTTTTGCTATTGATAAAAATAGTAGATCTTATGAAAATGTAGATAATAATACTTTGGCTAGAATCGGTTTTACATATGTAACTGATAATTATGCTAACTACGAAGATGAAAACATGAAGAAATTTATTAGTAGCTATAAGGCCAAAAATAAAGATATTCCAACTGAATACGCTGTGCGTGGTTTCGATATTACTTTTGATGTTTTAATGCGTTTAGCTTCTGGAGAAAAACTTTTAGACACCTATAAACAAGGAGCTTCTATTCGTTTAGAAAATAAATTTGAATTTGATAAAAAGCTTTTTGGAAGTATTTATAATAAAGGGTTATTTATTGTTAAATATAATCCAGATCTAACCTTAGAAAGAATTAAATAAATATTATAAAAATTAAAAAGTTCAGAATATATATTCTGAACTTTTTAATTTTTATAATAACTTAGATATTGATCTCTTGATTCTATCTCTATCCTTATCAGACAAATTCGAGCCAGAAGGAAGACATAAACCGTTATCAAATAAATTTTCCGATATAGTAGTTCCATAAAATTTACAATTCTTAAAAACAGGTTGTAAATGCATTGGCTTCCATAAAGGTCTAGATTCTACATTATCTTCTAACATTTTTAATCTTAAATCTTCTCTGGTAAAACCAACTTTATTTTTATCTACCAATATTGAAGATAACCAATGGTTAGAAAAATAATCTGAATTAGGCTCTGTAAAAACATCTATTCCATCTACATCTTTAAATAACTCTTTGTAAAAAGAATTATTATTTCTCCTAAGATTTATATGCTTATCTAAAACCTCCATTTGCCCTCGTCCAATTCCAGCAGTAATATTACTCATTCTATAATTGTAACCAATTTCTGAATGCTGATAATGCGGAGCATTATCTCTAGCTTGTGTAGCTAAAAAAATTGTTTTTTGTTTACTTTCCTCAGTTTTACAAACTAAAGCGCCTCCTCCAGAGGTTGTGATAATTTTATTTCCATTAAAAGAAAGTACTCCAAAATCTCCAAATGTACCACATTTTTGCCCTTTGTATGTAGAACCTAGAGCTTCAGCAGCATCTTCGATTAATTTTATATCGTAGGAATCTGCTATAGCTTTTATTTGATCAATTTTAGCTGGCATACCATACAAATGGACTACTATAATTGCTTTAGGTTTTTTTCCTTTTGCTATTCTATCTTCAACTGCCTGTTTTAATGAATTTGGACACATATTCCAAGTTTCCTTTTCACTATCAACAAAAACAGGAATAGCTCCCTGATATACAATTGGATTAGCTGAAGCTGAAAAAGTCATACTTTGACAAATAACTTCATCTCCATGTGATACTCCTGATAATATTAATGCTAAATGCAAAGCAGAAGTACCAGAAGCCAAACAAGCTACTTTAGCTTCTTCCTTAATATAACTTTCTAAATCTTTCTCAAAACCATTTACATTAGGACCTAGAGGAGCAACCCAATTCGTATCAAATGCTTCTTGAACATATTTTTGCTCTCCTCCTCCCATATGAGGAGATGATAACCAAATTTTATTTTCCATATTTTAAGCTCTATATAACGGGAAAAATGAACTGTCTTTTGAAATACCTTTTTCTTCGACAAATTCATCATACTTTTCTTTATTAACTATGTATTTCCAAATTTTAAACTGAAACAATTCTTTAGAAAAACCTGATTTGAATCTAAACAATGGATCTTCATCACTACCTCCTACTCCACCTCCTAAATGTAAAAAATCAACATTTAACTCATTACCAAGTAATCTAGCTTCATCCAAAATCAATTTCATTGGTGTATCTCTAGCAAAAGCTTGTTTTGTTCCTGCTAAATGATACTGAATTATTTTATTTGTAATTGTAAAAATCGCTCCAGCAGTAGTTTCTCCTTCTTTTTTAGCTAACAACAATTTTGTCTCAAAACAATTATTATTAAGAAATTTATAGAAATATTCTCTTGGGAAAAAGTAGTAATCATTAGCTTCTACTTTTTTCATTGTCTCATAATAAATATCAATAAATTCGTCTTGTTCTTCTTTTGTAGTTGCTTCAACAATTTCAAAATTATTTTTCTTTAACTTATTAATTTCATATTTATTTGATTTTCTGTATTGTCTTCTTTGTTCTTCAGGACTTATTGTAAGGTTGATTGCTATCGTTTTATTTAAATTAACAACTTCACCTAACCCATTAATCAATTTATCATTTTCTAAAATTGGATGTAGTCTTGAAAAAACAGATATTATCTTTTTTTCATTAAAAAAATCATTTAATTTATTCTGAAAACTAATTTTTAACTCTTCAGAAATAGTATTAATATCTAGGTTTGATATAGCACCAGCATAACCATAAACTGAAGTACAATCAAATAAATCTGTATCTGGTATTTGTCTTATGATTAGAGGTAAAGCTATAAAATCATCGTCTTCTGTATATACAAACAATATTGGTTCACCTTCTTTTTCTAATTTATTATAAGATAAAGTATGGTAAAAATCATACACAAGTGATCGATTTACATACTCTTTCCAAGATTCATCCGTTGGTCTTATAATTTTTGTTTCTGACATTCTTGAATTGATTTTTTTAATTCTGTAGTTATATATATAATATCTTCTTCTGAATACCTATAATCTAAGTGTAAAAATAGAAATCTATTTTGATAATTAATATCAATATCTGTTTTCTGATTTGGCCACAAAATAGCAGGATATATATTAGATTGGATTAATTTTCTACGTACAAAATCCCTCTGAGTATTTGAGTCAAAAAGTAACAATAATCCTAATGAACTTTCTTTTGCACTAAATAAATAACTTAAATAATTTTCGAGATGTTTTAATGCTAATTTAATATTTGATTCTTTCTTTTTTAATATTTTTTCAACATTTAATGTTTCTAAAATATTTTCTGCTAAAGAAGGTAGTTTATAATCTTTATAAAGTTTTATTAACTGTTCTTCTGCTTTAGAATAATAACTTCTATATAAATCTTTATTTAAAAATCTATTTTGTAAGTATTCATTTTTTAAGAACATTCCTAACGTTTTGTTCTCTGCTGCTTGATCTGCTAGAATACTTCCCTTACCTTTTGGAAGTTTTAACTTATGTGGAGAATACAAAAAACCACCTAATGGTATTGGTAATTGTTTTCTTAATGATCCAAAAACATAATCTGACCTACTCTCTTTAACCTCTTTTATACAATGAGTTAGATCATCTACGATAACAGTTTTTTTAAATATTTCAGTATTAATTTTTTTTACACCAAAATAATTGACATTGATAAAGACACTTGTTTTATTATCCTCAAAAAAATCATAGTTTAGTAATAAATCATCAGGATTTGACTGAAAAACAATTATTTCAATATTTAACTCTGATAAACTTTCAATTACATCTTGGCAATAATAAGAAGGGATGTAAACTTTTGTCCACCCATAATTTTCTACTCCATACTTTATTAAAGCATACAAAGCAGATCTTCCTGATAGAAAAAAAGAAAAATCTTTGTTATCGAAAAAAAAATTCTGCTTTTTATTTAAAATAAATTCTTTATTACAAGAATGGAAATCAGAACCAAATTCTTTATTTATCATTTTTCTTCTCTGGATTAAAATAATTTTTACTTAATCCTTTACTTATACCTATATCATCAACTTCAGACATTGGCCTACCTAACTGGATATCGCTAGACTTAAAAACTTTCAGAAAAGTTTTCCATAATATTTTAATATCTAGAAATAAAGACTGTTTATTAACATATTCTACATCTAGATTGAATCTTTCACTAAACTTAAGATTGTTCCTTCCTGAAACTTGTGCTAAACCTGTAATACCTGGTTTTACATTATGCCTTTGGATATGGTAATCGTTATAATAAGGTAAATACTCAATTAAAAGTGGTCTTGGACCTACAAAACTCATATCTCCCTTAATTACATTAAAAACTTGAGGTAATTCATCTAGTGATGCCTTTCTAATAAACTTACCAAAAGGAGTCAACCTTTCCGTATCATTTAAAAGTACCCCATCTTTACCCTTTTTATCATTCATAGATTTAAACTTTATCAACTTAAAAACCTGATTATTAAACCCAACTCTTTTTTGTGTAAAAAAAGGTTTTCCAGAATTTAAAAAAGAAAGCATTAATGTTATAACTATGTAAAAGGGTAGTAAAATAATTAACACAAAAAATGCTAGAAATAAATCTAATAACCTTTTAAAAAATATTCTATACATTGTTTGTGTTTATAAGTTTTTAGCAAATTTAGCTGGATTACCCATTACGACTTGGTTATCTTGAATGTTTTTAATTACGTTACTTCCCATAGCTACCATAATATTATCTCCAACTTCAATTTTATTATTTAATGAAGAATTTAATCCCATAAAAATGTAACTTCCCATTTTGATATTACTACCAATTAAACTATGTGCTGCGAAAAAGTTATGATTTCCCATAGTAGTATCATGACCAAACAGACACATTGAGTTAAATGTATTATGGTTTCCCATTATTGTGTTAGAACTTATGACAGAACCAGCTTGAATAACATTTCCATACCCCATTTTAAAACTTCTACAAACAGTTACAGAAGGATGAATAAAATTACCATATCGTTCTAATGGTATTTTAAATTGAGGTAACCATGAAGCTCTTTCCATAAGTTTATCTGGTCGGTATAATTGGTAAATAAAAAATACATCATCATATTTTTCATATTTTTCATAAACTTCTCTTGTTTTACTTAAAACAGGAAAACCATTAATTTCTTTACCAAATGATTCGTCATCAAAAGCAAAACCAATAAACTCATCTTCATAATTATAATTATCAACTGCATCTTGTATTTGTTCAGCTATATTAACAGCTGTACCAATACCTCCTATAATAATTATTTTTTTACCCATTGTTTTGTTCTATTTTAAGTTGCTTTTTTAAAATTCTTTTAGCTTTTGCAACAAAGGGAGGTCCAATGAATTTACCTTTCATAATTGCTACACCCTGATTATTCTCTCTAGCTTCTTTATCTAATTTTAAAATTTCTCTAGAGTGGATTAATTCTTCCTCAGATGGTGAATAATATTTATGAACTAAATCTAGTTCGATTGGGTTTAACACTAACATTCCTTCAAAACCTAGATTTTTAGATACTTTTAAATTTACTTCTAAATCTTCTAGATCCTTTACTCTAACATGAACCGTATCAATTGGAATAATATCGTGTGCTCTCGCTGCCATTGCAATCATTGCTCTTGGAGTAAATAAACTTTGATGCTCTTCATCATGTATTCCTTGTAGGTCTGTTATAAAATCTTCAGATCCGTAAGCTATTCCAACGACTCTTTTAGAAGCACTACATATTTCTTGAACATTCATTACAGCTGAAGCTGTTTCTATTAAAGGAATGATTTTAAATGTACCTATTTCATACCCTTTTTCAAACTCTATTGTTTCTAATAACTTATCGAAAAAATAAATATCTTCTCCTCTTTTGGCTTTAGGATACATAAAACCATCAATTTCTGGAACTGTCAATTGTAAAACATCCTTTAATAATTGACCACTTTCTCTATCGTTTATCCTAGGAAATATAGTACGACCTTCATATTTTTTTTCTTTAATCTTTGCTAAAAGCTTATCTCTAGCAATTTGTTTATTTCTTTCAGGTTGCACTGAATCTTCTATATCAAATAATAGAACATCTGCATTTACTTTTGAAGCACTTTCTAATAGTTTATCTGAGTGAGCTGGAACAAACATCAAGCTTCTCATTAAATAATCTTTCATGAAATTTTTATTTCTTTGGAATTAAGACTTTTCTTCTAAAACTTAAAACAGGATCGTTATTTTGGTTATATGCAATAGTTTCTACGTAAACTATACCACGATCGTTTTTTGATTTTGATTCTCTTTTATCTAATACTGTAGTCTTTGCAGATATAGTATCATTCACAAAAACAGGACCTAAATGATTCACACTTTCATACTCTAAATTGGCTATAGCTTTACCGCTAATATCTGGCACTGTCATACCTACAACTAAACTAAAAACTAAAGTTCCTACAACTAATATTTGTCCATGCTGATGATCTTTTACATGTTCTAAACTTAAATGAACTGGATGATGATTCATTGTAAGTAAACTAAAAAAGTTATTATCACTTTCGAAAATAGTTTTTGTTAATGAGTGCTCAATTGTTTCTCCGACATTAAAATCTTCAAAATAATTCCCCAAATTACTTGCTTTCATAATATCTTAAAATTTTATTCATTTTTTTTAAATGTGGTCTCTCTATAATTTGTCCATCAATAACTGTTGGAGAAAATTCTTTTTCATTTAAAACCTTATTTAATTCTTCTTTTATTCTTTTTGCCCATACAAAATCTTCTTCTGAATATAAATTGAGTTCTTTTAACATGGATAATTGCCATGGATGGATATAAAATTTTGCATCGTAACCTTTTCTTACTCCGTCTAAAATTTCATTCTTAAACTCAATTTCATTTTTAAGCTCCATAGAAGCAATATCGATAGCTAAAACATCAATTGATCTAGCATAAATTAATAATTGCTGTCTTAAAAACTCTAAATTTTGTAAATCGTGTACACCACCTATTTCTCCCATTAAATCATGACTACCTATACATACGCCTGTAAAGAAATCTTTATACTTAAATAAAATGTCTTTAACATCTATAAAAAGATTCGATGTTTCTATTAAAAGAATGATATTTATCTCATCACTATTTAAACCTTTTATAGTCTTCTTAAAATCCTTTTTATTTTCAATTTTAGGGAAAATGAATTTATTAAAACCCGAAGTAATCAATTTACTTAATAAAGTTAAATCTAATTTTTCTTTATCGTTATATAATGGAACTCTTATATAGAAATCTTTTAAAGATTCATTATTAATTAATTTTTCTAACAATTCTAGTCTTTCAGAAAATTTAACTGCATCTTCTAAATCGATTATAATTTCTGAGACACCAAGTTTAATAATGTCTTTAATCTTATGTAATCGTGTCCCTGGAACAAAAAAATAACTATCCAATTTAACTTATTTTAGAAATAACATTAACAAATTTAGCACACAAAATACTTTTATCATACTCATTTTCTGCCAATTTCCTAGAGTTTTCACCCATTATCTTCATTTTTTCTGGTTCATTTTGAAGTTCTTTTATAATGGTAACTAACTCACTAGGCTCTTTAGGATTAGAATAATAACCGCATTTATATTTTTCTACCAAATCTTTAGTCCAGCCAGCTGAATTTACTATTAAGGGTTTTCCTGCTGATAAAGAATCAAATAATTTATTAGGTGAGTTTGTATATAAAATAGGTAAATCTAAAAAACTAACTAAAGATACGTCACACAAATTCACGATCTCAGAAGTTTCTTGCATTGCATATCTTCCTAAAAAATGTACATTATTAAGGTTATTGTTTTTACATTTATTTTTCATGGCCTCTTCTGTAGATCCTCCTCCTATAAAAATAAACTCTATTGAATCATCATCTTTTAATAAAGTAGCTGATTCTATTATAGTGTCAATACCATTTGCGATACCTAAGGCTCCAAAGTGTATTAATTTAAAAGAGTCTTTTTTTAACCCTAATTTTTCAACTAATTCGATGTTTTTAGATCTAGGATAGAAAGCATCTATTTTTGCCATATTAGGAATCATAGATACTTTTTCTTGCTTTTCGTATTTTAAAACTCCTTTTTCCATTCCTGGTGAAAGAGCTATAATGTGTTTTGCATTCTTATAAATTGTTTTTTCAAACCAGATTGCCAAATTCCTAACAAGATTACTTTTTAAAGCTCCCATTTGAATTGGTACTTCTGGCCACAAATCTCTTACTTCAAAGAGATATGGTACTCGTTTTATCTTCTTTAAAACTAAAGCAGGAAAACCTATAGTTAAAGGAGTTGAAGTAGCTACAACCAAATCTACTTTTTTTTCACGTAATGAGTAGTATGATGATTTAATCATAAAACTAAAAAAAGAAATTAACCTTTGAAAAATAGACATTTTCTGATTATACGGTACTCTTAAATAAATAACATTAATGCCATCTATTATTTTTCTTTCTATCTTATTTTTAATGGTACTACTCGTAGTTAACATAGTTACTGAGTGACCTTCTTTTATCAATTCTTGAGCGATCCAATAAGATCTAGTTCCTCCCGGTTCTAGAGGAGTTCTAAAGTATTGATGTATATATAATATCTTCATTATTTATGATTCTATTTTATTTCTTGGAAAAGAAATAATTAAAAAATTTAATATAAGATTGATCTGAGTAATCTCTCATTTGTTTATTATTAATATCCATACTACCATCTTCATAATGCTTTATTTTAACTTTATGTGGTATGTATTTTATAGCTATAGAATTTTCGTAAGCTTTTCTTGCCAAAAATTGTTCTTCTTGAAATAAAAACATTTCATTATAAAAAACAGGATTAATTTTCTCTACTGCTTTTTTCCCAAAAATGATAAAAGCTCCATGACAACTGTAAGTATTATAACTTGATTTCTTGATTATTTTAGTATAAAAATTAAGTAAACGCCTAACGATACCGTTTGCAATATAAATTAAGCGTCTTAAAGTCATTTTATCATTGACAATAGCTTTATAAAATAGCTTTCTCGTTGTTAGAGAAAAAGTATGAATGTATGGATTTTGATCTTTATCTGTTAAAGTTAAAATTTTAGGTCCATAAATATTTTCTCTAGATGCATTTAATAAAAAATCTGCATCCATTTTTTGAATAAGAACATCAGAGTTACATACAATAAGGTATTCAAAATTATAATTTTTAAGAGCAAAATCTATACCTTTATTATTTCCATAACTATAGCCTAAGTTTTCAACATTAATAAAATCTGCTTTGTTAGATAAAGCGATTTGATTGAATACTTCTTTTGACTCTTCATCGTAAAAGCTGTTAACAATAATCACCTTACTATTTTCTAGCTTATTTTCTTTAAAAAAATTCTCTAAGTCTAAGGTATTTCTGTAGGTTAAAACTACATAAACAAAATTATATGATTTATTCATTAACAAGTTTTATTTTTTTCCAAATTAAAAATGATATTAGTCCTAAACTAATGTAAATTATATTATAAAAGATAGCTGCTTGAATTATAGATTCAGAAAAATAAATTAAGGTAATTCCTAAACAACAAGAAAAAGCAACTGTATAAGTATTGTATGGCTTTTTAGTAACAGCATCTATCGGATTTCTGAGTAATAAATAAAGTGAATTAGGTAAAATTGATAAGACTATTAGATTCACTATATTTTCTGCAGGAATAAACTCTGTACTAAAGAATAATTTTAACAATAACTCGTTGAAAATAAAAATAAAAGCTACTACAATAACAGAAATAATCAAATACATGTATAAAAACTTTCGTATCAAATAATCTACTTGAGAGTATTCTTTATCTTTATAACTTTTACTGACTTTTGGTAATAATATGATTCCTATATAAGAAAAAATCGGATTGATTAAGGCTTTTAAAGTAATTCCAGCGGCAAAAAAACCTCCCCATTTATTTCCGAATTTATTATTTATTATAATAAGAGGGATTGCATTTAAAGAAAACAGAAAAAAATCTCCTATAAGTCTACTATAGCCATAAGACCATAATTCTTTTATATTAGGTTTTATTGTTTTACTTTTCCATACACTTATTATGTTTCTATTTTTTAAAAGTTCTATTAAAATTTGCGTTATAACAAAAATAGAGATTGAAATTATACTCCATAGAAAAAACTCTTGTAAACTATCGGTAAAAAAGAAGACCACTGTTAATACAATTAACTGAACAGACAATTGACTTAGGTTAAAGTAAATTATCCTATCCATACCTCTTAAATATGCATATGAAAAGGAAACTAGAGCTATTATAAAACTATAAAAGAAACAAAGAAGAATTAAATTATTATTTGTTCCGAAAACAAGCTCTTCTAAAAAAGATTCAAAAGATATAACAATTAAACCTAGCAAAGCTGCCAAAACCAAAACAATATAAAAAGCAGAAAAAGCTAATGAAAGTTTATCTTTTTTCTTATCTGTTTGCGGTAAATATTTAGGTATCGCTATTCCCATTCCTCCTAATATTATGAAGCTAATAACTCCTGAAGTTTTTTTAAAAACACTATAAATACTATAAGTTTCTACCCCAAAATTTAAACTAATCAGTTTATTAATTACTAAACCAATAAACATGACTGAAACTTGTATTGATATTGAAAATATTAATTCTTTTTTTAAACTCCCTATCATTTAGTTTGAGTTATTTTTTTTATCGATAAAAATTTTGTTAGAAATAATAATAATGAGAAACTTAGGATAAAACTCATGTATGCAAATATTGAAGACAAATATGAGTTCAACACAAAAAACACTAAAGCACTTAAAACACTTAAAGCTAGGTTAGGAAAATGTACTGATAATGATCTTATTTTTCCAAAAATAAATCCTAGACAAAATAGAAATAATATGGAACCTAAAATTCCAAAATCTTGAATTAAATATCTATAGATTGTATAAATATTTGTACCATAAATCCTCCCATTAGATTTAAAATAATGGAAATCTGTAAAAATTCCTACTTCCCTCTTTACAATTCCTAGAGTATTAAAAACTCCAAAAAAAGTTTTAACTCCTAATTCATACTCTCTATCTACTGTTTCTATATTTTCTAACAACCAAATATCTAAAGCTGGTACATGAGCAACATAACTAGACATTTTATAATTTGCTGATCTTACAGCACTTTGGTTTAACGCTCCCATTCTTGCTGCAAATGAAAAAATAAAAAGGCTGTAAAAAAGAAACACAAAGGTTAAAGCAGAAATGTAGACCTTCTTTTTGAATTTCGGTAACCTTCTCTCAAAAACTAAATTAGTAACTAAAAAAGAACTTACTAAAATTAAAACGCAAGCAATAAATACCAATTTAGTATTTTGTGTTAATAACACAATTAAAGAAGGTAATAAAGATAAAAATAAAAGTTTTCGTTTTCTTGCAAGAAAAAAATAAACTCCAGAAAAAAGAGGTAATAAATAAACAAATATTAAAAAAATCTGTGCTATTAAAGTTCTTTTAATTTCCCCTGAATACCTGGCCACAGCTAATTCATTATTAGCAGATAATAAACCTTGTAAAGAAAATAATCTACTTAATGATATACCATTATTCATTAAATTAAAAATTGGATATAAAAAAGCTAAGAAAAAAATGATTAAAAATATTTTTTTAGCTCTCAATTTTCTGAAACTATAAAAAGATTCTTGAGTTGATTTTGGTACTTTTAATACTTTTGAATTTAATGAGAAAAACTCTCCTAAGAATATAAAAAGACTACTTCCTAGTAATAATAAATATAGTTCTATCGAAAGTTTATATCCTGAAAAAAAAAAGTTTGAAAAAACTATGTTACCAAACCAAAAAAGAGAAAATATAAAACTAATAGTATACTTATTTCTTTTTTTAAATAAAGAATAAGTTATAAAACTATAAATTATTAGTATTAAGAAATTAATCATTTTACTCTTTTTAAATAACTTCCGTAACCACTTTTACATAATGGTTCTGCTATTAAATCTAATTGCTCTTTTGATATATATCCCATTCTATAAGCAACCTCTTCTATTGCTCCTATTTTCAATCCTTGTCTTTCCTCAATTACTTGAACAAATTGACCTGCCTGCATTAAAGATGTAAAAGTACCTGTATCTAACCAAGCTGTTCCTCTATCAAATACTCCTACCTTTAATTTACCTCTTTTTAAATACTCCTTATTAACATCTGTAATTTCGTATTCACCTCTTGCAGATGGTTGTATATTTTTAGCTATTTCTACAACATCGTTATCATAAAAATATAATCCTGGAACTGCATAATTTGATTTAGGTTTTTCTGGTTTTTCTTCTATTGAAATCACGTTATTATCATCATCAAAGTCTACCACACCATATCTTTCAGGATCATGAACTTGATACGCAAAAATAACTCCACCTTCTTCTTTCGTTGAATTTTGAAGTAACTTAGACATACCACTCCCATAAAAAATATTATCACCTAAAACCAAAGCCACTTTATCATCTCCGATAAACTCTTCTCCAATAACAAATGCTTGAGCTAAACCATTTGGTTTTTCTTGAACTGCATAAGAAAATTTACACCCAATTTTACTTCCATCTCCTAATAATCTTTCAAAATTAGGTAAATCATGTGGTGTAGAAATAATTAAAATCTCTTTAATCCCTGCTAGCATTAACGTAGATAAAGGATAATATATCATTGGTTTATCATAAACAGGCATTAACTGCTTACTTACTGCTAAAGTTAAAGGGTGAAGTCTTGTACCAGAACCTCCTGCCAAAATTATTCCTTTCATTTTATATATTTTTATTGAGCATTTGTTTCAAACTATAGTCCCATTTTGGAACTTCCAAACCAAATGTTTCTTTTATTTTGGTTTTGTCTAGTAAAGAGAAACTAGGACGCTTAGCTTTAGTTGGAAAATCTCTAGTTAAAATCTTATTCACTTTACAGTCGAATTTCATAATTTTCTGTATTTCTACAGCAAAATCGTACCAAGATATTTGCCCTTCATTAGAATAGTTATAAATCCCAGTTTTCCAATTATTAGAAGCTATAATTTGTAAGGCAGCTTTAGCTAAATCTTTAGCATATGTAGAACTACCTATTTGATCAGAGACTACAGAGATTTCATCTCTATTCTCCATAAGTTTACACATTGTTTTCACAAAATTATTCCCATAACGAGAATAAACCCAAGATGTTCTAAAAATCATATACTCATTGCAGTTCTGTGTTACTTTTTTTTCACCTGCTAACTTTGAAGCTCCATAAGTGTTAATTGGGTTTGTTATATCATCTTCCTTGACTGGTGAACTACTTGTTCCATCAAAAACATAATCTGTTGAAATGTGAATTAATCGAGATTTATTTAACGTACACCACTTACTAATAATATCTACAGCTTCGTCATTTATTAAAAATGCAATTTCTTTTTCATCTTCAGCTTTATCAACTGCTGTGTAAGCTGCAGCGTTAATTATGTAGTTTGGCTTTTCTTTGCTTAACACTTTCAATATAGAACCTGAATCATTTAGAGGCATTGAACTTCTATTTAGAAATACAAATTCAAAATTATTAAACTCCTTCTCTAAATCTCTCAATTCTGAGCCTAACTGTCCATTGCTACCTGTTACCAGTATTTTATTTTCTGAAGATCTCATTAAAATTTGGCAAAATTAAATCTTTCTCTGATACCTTTATATTTTCTTTATCTAACCCCCAATTAATATTTAAAAAAGGATCATCGTATCTAACACCTTGCTCAGATTCTTTGTTATAATAATTATCACATTTATAAAAAAACACAGCTTCTTCTGAAAGAACAGAAAATCCATGCAAAAAACCTCTAGGAACAAAAAGTTGTAAATTATTTTCTGCAGATAATTTAACAGCAACATGTTTTCCAAAAGTTGAAGAATTTGGTCTAGCATCAACTGCTACATCGATTACTTCTCCTTTTAAAACTCTTACTAATTTAGCTTGTGCGTATTGTCCTTTCTGAGCATGTAATCCTCTTACTACACCTTTGCATGAAAAAGATTGATTGTCTTGAACAAAATTAACATCCAAGTTAGTGATATCTTTGAATATTCTATTATTAAAACTTTCAAAAAAATAACCTCTATCATCTTCAAACTTTTTAGGTTTTATTATATAACAACCTTTCAAGTGAGTTTCTTCTATTTTCATAGTATTTATTTTCTATATTGAGCTTTGTAATATTCTTGGTAATCTCCAGAAGTTATATTATTTAACCATTGTTGATTATCCATATACCATGCAATGGTTTTAGCTAAACCTTCTTTAAATGTAACAGAAGGTTCCCAACCTAATTCTTTATTTATTTTTGATGCATCTATAGCATACCTTAAATCATGCCCTGGTCTGTCTTTAACAAATGTTATTAATTTCTCACTTTCGCCTTCATCTCTTCCTAAAACTTCATCCATTTGCTTGCACAATTCTTTTACAAGATCGATATTTTTCCATTCATTAAAACCTCCAATATTATATGTTTCGGCATTTTTTCCTTCATGAAAAACTAAATCTATGGCTCTAGCATGGTCTATAACATATAGCCAATCTCTTGTAAACTTTCCATCTCCGTAAATAGGTAAACTTTTTCTATTAATAATATTATTAATGCAAAGTGGTATTAATTTCTCAGGAAAATGATTAGGCCCATAATTATTAGAACAATTAGTAATTACAAAAGGCAAATTATAAGTCTCTCCATAAGCTCTTACGAAGTGATCTGAACTTGCTTTTGATGCAGAATATGGAGAATTTGGACTGTATGAGGTTTCTTCTGTAAAAAATCCTTCATCACCCAAAGCACCATAAACTTCATCTGTACTTATATGATAAAACCTTTTACCTATAAAATCTGTCTTATGAGTATTTTTAAAAGCATTAAGTAAATTTAATGTCCCTAAAATATTAGTCTTCGCAAAAGATAAAGGATCAAGAATAGAACGATCTACGTGTGACTCTGCTGCTAGGTGAATTACTCCTTCAAATTTATGAACTTCAAAAAGTTCATTTATTCCACTCTCATTAGTTAAATCCTCTTTTATAAAAGTATAATTGGATTTATTCTCTATATCCTGTAAGTTCTCTAAATTACCAGCATAGGTTAACGCATCAAGATTGAAAATATGATAATTTTCATATTTGTTTACTAATAGTCTTACTACATGAGAACCTATAAAACCAGCTCCTCCTGTAACTAATATTTTCTTCATTTTTTGATTGTTTTGAAACGAATTATTTTCCTATTCTAAAATATTCAAATCCCTTTTCCTCTAAGTTATAGGCCATATACTGATTCCTTCCATCAAATATAATTGGCTGATTTAATTCTTTTTTTATTTCCTCAAAATCAGGAGATCTAAACTCCTTCCATTCAGTTAATAAGACTAAAGATTCTGCTTCATTTAAAACATCATATTTTCTTTGAAAATATTCTACATTCTCTATTCCTTTTAGGTAAAAATGTTGTGCTTCATCCATAGCTTTTGGGTCATAAGCTTTTACTTTAGCTCCTCTACTAACTAATTCTTTAATTATATAAATCGATGGAGCTTCACGCATATCATCAGTACCAGGCTTAAAAGAAAGTCCCCATATAGCAAATGTTTTCCCAGTTAAATCTTCTCCGTGACGCTTTACTATTTTTTCAGCTATAACAAATTTTTGCCTATTATTAACTTCCTCAACAGATTCTATAAGTTGAGCTTTATAATTATGCTCTTCTGCTATCTTCTTTAAAGCTTTTACATCTTTTGGAAAACAAGAACCTCCGTAACCACAACCTGGATAAATGAAACTATATCCAATTCTAGCGTCAGAACCAATTCCTAATCTTACATTATCTACGTCTGCTCCTACTCTTTCACAAATATTAGCTATTTCATTCATAAATGAAATCTTAGTCGCTAACTTAGCATTGGCT
>ERZ1740052.160-NODE-160-length-23135-cov-9.220581_pt1 | contig 23135 bp, 9 predicted proteins | sample MGYA00581750_ERZ1740052 | MGnify/ENA primary metagenome ERZ1740052 (study PRJEB43018, sample SAMN04849743) | marine metagenome | isolation source: floating plastic debris | place: Pacific Ocean | collected 2008-08-30 | study: EMG produced TPA metagenomics assembly...
CTCCTTTTATTTTTTCATGTGGTTTCTTTTTTTTTTTTTTTTTTCTCTCATTTTCGGTTGTTTCGGTGGTGCCTGGGTTTCCTGTTTTAGAAAATAATACTTATCTGAACTGTATTGGGTTAAAGATTACCTATTGGTTGGAGGGAGTGAGGGAGGGAGGGAGGAATTTTTATAGGAAATCTGATAAGCGGGATAGGAGTAGGAGTTTTAACGCAGAGTTTCGCGAAGAGTTTCAATTCCAATACTGCTCGGTTAAGGAATTAAACACAATCTTTAGATCCCTCAAACCCCCGCTAATTTGGGGGCTTAATTCCCTCCTTTTTAAGGAGGGTTAGGGAGGATCTCACCTTAACCGAGTAGTATTGGTTTCAATTGTGCGTTTCAACCTCTGACAAATTGATATTTTAAATCGCCAATACTGAAATAAATCATAAGGAATTTTTGACAATGGAAGTTTACGTATTACCTTTATCTAGTGCCCAAAAGCGACTTTGGTATCAAGAAATGATTCATCCGGGGAATAATGCTTATAATATTCCTTTGGGTTTGCGCTTGCAGGGTGATTTGGATAAGCAAGCTTTGGAGAAGGTTTTTCAAACAATTATTAATCGTCATGAAATTTTGCGAACTCGGTTTGCAGTAGAAGACGGCGAACCTGTACAGTTGGTATACCCAGAAACAAACTTTCATCTGGAGTGCAAGGTTTTAGAATCTGAGGATGAACTAATTGCGGAATCTCGCAAACCGTTTAATTTAGCGACAGATGAATTAATTCGAGCTACTTTATATCAAGTTCAACCACGGGAACATATTCTACTGGTGAATATGCATCACATTATCAGTGATGGTTGGTCTTTGGGGATATTTTTCCGAGAGTTTTCGGATTTGTATAGCGCTTATGTTACAAGTTCCCAAGCAAGTTTACCAGAATTGCCGATTCAATACGGCGATTATGCGGAATGGCAAGAAACTTGGTTGCAGGAAGCGATGATGGAAAAGCAGCTTGCTTATTGGCAACAACAATTGGTAAATCTACCTCCAGCATTGGATTTACCTCTGGAAAAATCCCGTCCGATGCAACAATCTTTTCAGGGGGCTACGGTACGGGAAGAAATTCCATCTGAACTGATTCGAGATTTGGAAGATTTCGCAAAGTCTGAGGGTGCTACCTTTTTTATGACAGCGTTGGCTGTTTTTCAAGTTTTACTATTCCGTTATTCCGGTCAATCTGACATTATTGTTGGTAGTCCAATTGCTAATCGCACTCAAGCTGAATTGGACAATTTAATTGGCTTTTTTGTGAATACCTTGGCTTTGCGGGGTAATCTGGATGGTAATCCTGCTTTTCGCGAGTTTTTACTTCGTATTCGTCAAACCTGTGTGGAAGCATATACCCATCAAGATGTGCCTTTTGAAACTTTGGTAGATGAGTTAGATGTTAAACGTGACCCCAGTCGCTCTCCGATTTTTCAAACTTTCTTTGCGGTACAGAATGCACCTTTAAATGATATTCAACTACCTCGATTAAAAATAAATCCTATATATTGTGAAAATGGTGGTGCTAAATTTGATTTAACTTTAATGTTGGAACCTGGTGCTGACACTTGGTTTGCAACCCTCGAATATAATAGCGATTTATTTACTTCATCAGCAGCACAAAGAATATTACAGCATTATTGCCAACTTTTGAGGGCTGTAGTTCAGAATCCTGATGTTTATGTTAATTCTCTACCTTTATTAACTAAAAATGAGCGTCAGGAACTTATTGAGCTTGGTAGTGCGGATATAGTTTCTAGTAAGCAAAAAAATATTGTTGAGTTGTTTATTCAAACTGCTCGCGCTTATCCCGATAAAGTTGCTGTTAAATGTCAGGAGCAGACTTTAACCTATGATGAATTGGATAAACGCTCCAACCAGTTAGCGCATTTCCTCCAGGAAAAAGGTGTAGATACGGAGGTGCGGGTAGGTATTTTTCAGGAAAGAAGCGAAGAATTAATTGTATCTATCTTAGCCGTATTAAAAGCTGGTGGAACTTATGTACCTTTAGACCCAGTGTATCCCCAAGACAGGCTGAGTTACATTTTTGCAGACAGCGGTATTTCTCTGGTAATTACGGAATCCGATCTACTGTCTTCGCTTCCCGCTACCGATAAGGAAGTTGTGGTACTCGAAGAAATTGAATTTACTACAGATAAACCGCTAACAACAAAAATACTTCCCCAGCAATCAGCATATATTATTTACACCAGTGGCTCTACCGGAAAACCGAAGGGTTGCATTATCCCTCACGGTAACGTAACTCGGTTGATGAAGAGTACGGAAGCTTGGTTTGGATTTAATCAAAATGATGTTTGGACGTTGTTTCATTCCTTCGCTTTTGACTTTTCTGTATGGGAAATTTGGGGAGCGTTGTTTTACGGTGGTAAGTTAGTAGTGGTTCCTTATTTAGAAAGCCGCTCTCCAGAAGCTTTCTGGCAATTATTAAAAGATGAAGATGTAACTATTCTCAATCAAACTCCTTCTGCTTTCCGTCAATTAATCCGCGTTGATGGTGAAATGTCAGATAAATTAAATTTGCGGAGGGTAATTTTCGGTGGAGAAGCTTTAGAATTACAGAGTTTACGTCCTTGGTTTGAACGTTATGGGGATAAATCTCCGCTTTTGGTTAATATGTACGGGATTACAGAAACCACCGTACATGTCACTTACCGTCCGATTACCCTTGAAGATGTCGAACAAAATCGCGGTAGTGTCATAGGTAGTCCCATCCCCGATTTATCGCTACATATTTTAGACGAACAACTCGAACCCACACCTATCGGGGTTCCCGGTGAAATTTATGTCGGTGGCATGGGTGTATCGAAAGGATATCTTAACCGTCCGGAATTAACGGCACAACGGTTCATTCCCGACCCTTTTAACAAAACAGGTGCTAAAATTTACCGCACTGGAGATGTGGGAAGACGGTTATCAAATGGCGATATCGAATATTTGGGACGTAACGATTGTCAAGTAAAAGTACGTGGCTTCCGGATTGAATTGGGTGAAATTGAATCTGCAATGGTTGCTTTACCACGAGTTGCAGAAGCTGTGGTGGTTACCCATTCAGATAATGCTGAAGATAAGCGTTTGGTAGCTTATATTGTTGCTGATGATGTTGAGCGCAATGATTTACGAGCTGCCCTCAAGGAACATTTACCAGATTATATGATTCCGGCAGCATTTGTGTTTATGGATGCCATTCCATTAACTGCTCAAGGAAAGGTTGATCGTAAGGCTTTACCGGCTCCCGATTGGAGTCTTAGGAATGTTGAGCGCAAATTAACTTTAGCCCAAACACCAGCCCAAGAGGCGATCGCTCAAGTATGGTCAACTGTGTTGGGTATTGATAAAGTGGGGATAGAAGATAACTTCTTTGACTTGGGTGGTGATTCGATTTTGGCGTTGAAGGTAGTCAGCGAAATGCGTCGTCAAGGTTGGATATTAACCCCGAAAGATATTTTTAAACAACAAACGGTAACAGAATTAGCCACGGTTGCCAAACAGGTGGATTCAGAAATCCGTACCGTGGAAAAGGTAGTGGGAGAATCACCTTTAAGTCCGATTCAGCAATGGTTTTTTGCCCAAAATCTACCCAATCCCCACCATTGGAATCAAGCAGTACTATTGGAAGTTAATAAACTTGTAGATTCAGAGGTATTCGCTGAAGCTGTCAATGCAGTTGCCGCTCACCATGATATTTTTAGATTGCGGTTTCAACGAGATGGAGAAAATTGGCGACAATATTACGCTGAAGGGGAACCTCAGTTTAATTTTGAAACCATTGATTTAAGCAATCTAGATCGAGAGCAGCAAGATATTGCCATGAAAGCAGCGATGAATCGCTCGCAAAGTCAGTTGAATATAAGTAATGGCTCCCTTGCTAGTGCTGCTCTATTTCAATTAGGGGAAAGACTACCTCGATTATTCGTTGTGGTGCATCATTTGATTATTGATGGTGTATCTTGGCGAATTCTTTTAGAAGATTTAGCAGGTGCTATCAGCTGTATTGATGCAGGTGAAACCTTACAGCTTTCTCAACCTTCTTCATCTTTCAAACAGTACAGTGAATTCCTTCAATCATGGACTTTATCGCCAGATATTGAGCCAGAAAAGCAGTTTTGGTTGGAGAATATTCCCGATACAACTGCTATACCCGTTGACTTTGAAACAACGACCGCAGAAAATTTAGAATCATCCTTAAAAACCATATCGCGGAAATTTACCCAACAAGAAACCGAGACTTTACTCACCACAGCCAACAAACCTTACCATACCCTACCCCAGGAATTACTCTTAGCTGCCGTTGCCAAAACCATCAGCAATATCACTCAAACTCAGAATATCCAGCTAGTAATGGAAGGTCACGGTAGAGAAGATTTATGCAAAGATTTAGATATTACCCGTACCTTGGGATGGTTTACAACCTTGTATCCTTTGAGTCTAGAAATTCCTAGTCATGAAGAAAAAACTTTAATTACTAATATCAAGGAAAGGTTGCGCGAGGTTTCCCCCCATGGTTTAAGTTACGGATTGTTGCGCTACCTGCAATCAGAAACTGAAATTTCCGATAACTTACCCGATATCAGCTTTAACTATCTCGGACAAGTGCGAAACGAAACCGGAGAAGATAAATTTTTCAGCTTACTTAACCAAGATACTGGACTAGCACACGACCCAAATGGATTGCGATCGCACATTATTGACATCATCGCGATTGTTGTAGAAGGGGAATTGCGGATTGATTGGCTTTATAGCAGCAATTTGCATCAATCAAAGACAATTGACAAATGGGCTGATGATTTCGGGCGCAATTTACAGCAAATTCTCCACCACTGTACAACACCAGGAGTCGGAGAATATACTCCTTCCGATTTCCCTTTAGTCAATCTCAATCAATCTGCTATTTCATCCTTAACAACAAAATATCCCGATTTAGAAGATATTTATCCCCTTTCCTCATTACAATCGGGGATGTTATTTCACACTCTGTATTCTCCCGATGATGGTGTTTATTTTGAACAACTGACGGGTCAAATTAGAGGTCAATTAAATATCTCAGCCTTTTCCACAGCTTGGCAAATTGTTGTAGATAGACATCCCATCCTCCGCAGCGCTTTTGTGTGGGAAAATCAAGAACCACCAATCCAGGTTGTAAATAATTCGGTCAAATTCTCAGTTACCGAACAGGATTGGCGCGATTTACCCCCGACACAGCAGCAATCCCAACTCCAAAAATACCTCAGCGCAGATAAAAAACAAGGATTTGAACTAAATGTAGCACCCTTAATGCGATTTACACTCATTCGTCTAGATGATTCTACTTGGCAATGGGTCTGGAGTCACCATCATTTACTGCTTGATGGTTGGTCGCTACCGATAATATTTAAAGAAGTACTGGAAATTTATCAATCTGTAACTAAAGGTATTCCTTACCACCTCGATACAGTACCACCTTACCGAAACTATATTGAATGGCTCTTGATACGCGATCGCCAACAAGCAGAAGAATTTTGGTGCGAGCAACTTGCGGGTATTTGCGAACCTACGCCAATATCCCAGAAGCAAGCAGAAACGACAGATGTGGCTGAGTTTGAGCCATACGAAGCGATAGATTTACGTCTTAGCGATGAAGAATTCGCAGCTTTGCAAACAATGGCGCAAAACCATCGCATCACCTTAAATACCTTAGCTCAAGGAGCATGGGCGCTGCTGTTACAAAAATATGGTGCGGGAGAAGATGTATTATTTGGTGCGACTGTATCCGGTCGTCCACCGGAAATTACTGATGTAGAAAACATGGTGGGTTTATTTATTAATACCCTTCCCATGGGCGTCAAACTCAACCCAGACGTTACGGTTGCTGCTTGGTTGCAAGAAATCCAGCAGCGTCAAGTACAAATGCGCGAATACGAATATAGCAAGTTAACAGATATTCGTCAGATAGCAGGTTTTCCATCTGGGGAACCAATGTTTGAAAGTATTCTGGTGTTCGAGAATTACCCCGTCAATGAATCCTTGAAAAATCAAGGTGAAGATATTCAGGTAGATAACATTGAGTTCCACGAAAGAACTAATTACCCGCTAACAGTTGCATTTGTTCCAGACACCGGACTTTTACTCAAACTCAATTACGAGACAAAATTTTTATCTCCCCCAGCAGCGAAGTTAATGCTGCAAAGATTGCGGCGTTTACTGGTCGAATTGGCGCAAAAACCGGAGGTTTCACTGGGTGAAGTTGATATTTTATCTGCTCGGGAACGTCATTTGGCAATTGATGAATGGAATTTGGATGTAAATAACCGCACAGACGCAGAGGGCGCAGAGAAAATAAATTTAGAGGAAGAGATTTGTTGTGCCCATCAATTATTTGAAAAACAAGCTGATTTAGAACCCAATACTATAGCGCTAGTGTTTGGGGATGATGCGATTACCTATGGTGAATTAGAACAACGAGCCAATATACTCGCTGATATTTTGCAATCTTCAGGTGTTACCCATGAATCGATTGTTGGTTTATATTTTGAACCGTCAACTGATTTTATTGTGGCATTATTAGCGGTTCTCAAGGCTGGAGGTGCGTTTTTACCGCTCGATATGGCTTATCCTCAAGAAAGGTTACAGTTTATTTTGGAAGATAGTCGAGCTAGTTTGGTTTTAACTAAAGAGAAATTACACCTCGATTACGAAGCAAGTAAAACTATTGCGCTTTCTGAAATTGATTGGACGAACACCAAACCTCGAATTAATCTACGAATTCTACCCGAAAATCTGGCTTACGTCATCTACACCTCCGGCTCTACAGGTAAACCCAAAGGTGTTTTAGTTACCCATAGCGGAATCCAAAATTTAGTCAACGAACAATCTGTAACTTTCGGTGTTACCAAACAAAGTCGGATTTACCAGTTGGCTTCATTAAACTTTGATGCAGCCGTTTTTGAGATTTTTATGGCTTTAGGTAATGGTGCTATCTTATACTTAAAGCCTCAAGCAGAAAGGTTTCCTGGACCAGCACTGTGGGCAGCTTTAACCGCTTGGGAAATCAGCCATCTAACCATTGTTCCTTCTCTTTTAGCAACCATTAAACCTGAAGAATTACCAACCTTAAAAACCTTAATTGTTGCGGGTGAAGCTGCTTCTGCAAGTCTCCTCAACCGCTGGAGTAAAGCTGGGTGTCAAATTATTAATGCTTATGGTCCGAGCGAAGCTACTGTATGTACCAGTATGAAAGACTGTTCAGATTTGGTTGGTGAACCTAGTATTGGTAGAGCGATTAAAAATACACAAATGTATTTGTTAGACAAGTATTTTCAACCAGTAGCACCAGGTATTCCTGGAGAAATATTTATTAGTGGCATTGGTTTAGCACGGGGTTATTTAAATCGAGCAGATTTAACCGCAGCTGCCTTTATTCCTCATCCCTACAGCACTCAACCAGGAGCACGACTTTACTGCAGCGGGGACACAGGGTTTTACGATCCACAAGGAAATATTCATTTTATAGGTCGTCAGGACAATCGCGTCAAGCTACACGGGTATCGTATCGAACTTAGTGAGATTGAAACAGCATTAACAAAACATCCAACAGTTGATAGCGCAGTAGTTTTGTTAAGGGAAGATGTACCCGCACGTCCCCGACTGGTAGCATATGCTTTGACATCAACAACACAAGTCACTGACAGAGATTTACTCGATTATTTATCTGGGGTGCTGCCAAAGTATATGGTTCCCAGTGCGCTAGTTATCGTCAAACAATGGAGTTTGACACCCAACGGTAAAATCAACCGCAAAGCACTTCGAGCACCTGAAATCCCGACTCATAAATCGGACAGCATCCCCACCAACGAAACAGAAAAAATACTATCTCAAATTTGGGCAGAAGTTTTAGGGCTAGAAACAGTGGGCACTGATGATAACTTCTTTGAAATCGGTGGTGATTCAATTATTAGTTTACAAATAGTTTCCCGCGCTCGCGAAGCAGAATTAGAAATCAACCCCAAAGATATTTTTGAAGCTCAAACTCTAGGAAGATTAGCGGCAATTACCAAACCATTAACTAAAAAAGTTGAAGTTGTCGAACCGAAAACTGGTAAAATACCCCTCTCACCGATTCAGCATTGGTTTTTCGAGAGAAAATTACCCCATCAACATCAATGGAATCAAACAGTTGCACTGAGTGTAAACCAAACGTTACAAATAGATGCACTACTAGCAGCACTAGAAGCCGTAGTTTCCCATCACGACGCTTTCCGGTTTAAATACCAACAAAATCAAGATATCTGGGAACAATCATACATTGGTGATGGCCAAAGTCCACCATTACGAATCAAAGATTTTAGCAAATATCCTGTTCACCAACAAGCAAAAGCTTTAGCTGAAGTCATAGAAGAAGAACAGGTATTTTTCAACCTTGGCTGTCCGCCTTTATTAAGAGTTTTGTATGTTAGCAACTTAGCAGAATATGGCGACGCGCTAATACTCTTTGCTCATCATCTAGTTGTTGATGGTGTATCTTGGCGGATATTAATTGAAGATTTAAATCAAGCCTATCATCAAGAAATTGCTGGTAAACCTGTTTCATTGCCTACCAAAACTTCATCTTATAGAGAATGGACAACTAACTTAGAAAAGTTAGCAAATTCTCCAGAAATTGAGCAAGATATTCCGTTTTGGAAAGAAACAATTACCACTCCTACTATTGCATTACCCCTTGATAAACAAACCTCACCCGAAAGCAATACAGTAGAAAGTTCAGCAATAGAAACTTGTCAACTTTCATCAACAGAAACTCTAGAACTTTTAAAATCAGCAACAGCAAACTATCACGCCAATGTCCAAGAAATACTCTTAGTAGCACTTTTAGAAACCATCACCAATTGGACTGAATCCGATAACTTACTGATTGATTTAGAAGGACATGGAAGAGAAAATATTGTTGATGAACTAGATTTATCGAGAACAGTAGGTTGGTTTACCTCCCTATATCCCGTACTTCTACAAAAACCCCGAAATCACAACTTAGAAAACTTGTTCAAACAAGTAAAAACTCAACTTCGAGCTATTCCCCATCACGGTATCAGCTTTGGATTGCTGCGCTATTTAAATCAGCATCAAACCTTTATAAATGGCAACCGTGCCGATATCAGCTTTAATTATTTAGGACAACTAGACAACCAACAAAACAACAACAAACTATTTAACCTCAGTAATATTCCCGTGGGTTCCTCCATGTTCCCCCAACAAAAACGACCCCACATCTTAGCAATCAACGCTCGCATCCAAAACGAGCAACTGATAATTGACTGGTCTTATTCTCAGAATTTACATGATGCTCAAACAATCCACCACCTTGCCCAAAATTATCTCAACCACCTGCATAATTATCTCGGAAAAACAATTACCAACACAGCCAACTTCTACGCAGCCTCCGACTTTAACTTAGTCAACCTTGAAGAAAGCGAACTCGATTCTATTTTGGCCGATCTAGAAAATTGAAAGCGTTAACAATTCTAGAGAAGTTGTAATAATTAGAAATTTTAAGAAACTCGATTTGTTGAAGTCGGGTTTCTTAATTATTCTTTCAATATTTAATATCAATTTCTGTGCAACCGGAATGATAAAAAATCGTATATATGTAAATAATACAGAGGAAAATATTCATTTATTTGAGTAAAAACACAATTTATTATCCGGATAATTACCATCAACTTTCTTAGTTAAGCCATCTTTTTTCAAAATTAAGTCCACCTCAAATTTTAATCCTTAACTTTTCTGTATGGACACTCATATATTTAAAGGATATAAATAAAGAAATACCACTTTTATGAGTTGAATAGATATCAATTTGATTCAGAAATTAGGGGACTTGTAAGAATTTGATAGTCATAGTGGTAATTTAAATTAAGAGACCAAGAAAAATGAGAATAAATAAACCATCTCCAGAATGTATTGGTGCCGAGATTTTAGATATAGATGTTACTTCAGTAACTGAAGAACAAACTAATATCATTAAACAACTTGTATACGAACACAAACTAGTTGTTTTTAGGAACCAAAATATAAACGTCGAACAATATATAGAGTTTGCTCGTAATATCGGAGAACCACAAATATATCCTCAAGATAACTATCATCACCCGGATTATCCCGAAATATTTGTATCTTCTAATGTTCCTAAAGATGGCAAGAAATTTGGAGTTAGGGGTACTGGTAGATATTGGCATACAGACTGTGCATTTCTGAATTATCCCTTGCCGTTTACTATGTTATATCCACAAGTTTTACCTAATTCAATTAGAGAAACTTATTACATAGATATGCAGCAGGTTTATAAAAAACTACCCTTACATTTGAAGAATTATATTGATGGTAAATATCTATGTCATGAGGCAAAATATCGTTATAAAGTTCAAGAATGGGATATTGATAGATCGCTAATTGATATCATGCATGATATGCAAGAGAGATTCCCCTCTGTTATGCACCCAGCTGTAATTACTCATCCGCTTACTCATGAAAAAATATTGTACATCAGCCAAGGTTTTACCACTGGTATTGTAGATACTGATTATGAAACCAGTCAAAGATATTTGCAGGAGCTATTTGCATTTATCGAACGTGAAGAGCATATTCATACTCACATATGGAAAGATGGGGATATTCTTTTATGGGAAAACAGAACTCTAAATCATATGGCTTCTACAGTACCAAAAGGTGAAAATAGTGTCAGCTTCCGTATCGGTATTTACGATGAATTACCATTTTATGTTTCTTCTGAAAATGTAGAAAAGCAAGCAAAGGTTCTTGTAAAATCTTAGCTACTGTAAAGTTTAGTTCGCGAAGAAAACTACTCGCTTCTTGAGATGATGTTCGGAAAGTTATTTGTATAGCTCAATTTTTTTTTGGATTCCCTTAAACGAAGGAAGAAGGAAGAAGGAAGAAGGAAGAAGTTTGGAATTGCGATGGGGATTTAGACCCCAACGCAATTCATACACCGTAGGTTGCCGGGGAATTAAACCCATATATTTAAGTTAAATCCTTCTTAACAAGACGTTTCCTCCTTGAAAAAGGGGGAAAGAAAATACTTTTCAATCATCTTCTCAAACCTATAGCTCTTTTTATTGGCTTATCGAAATTACATTGTTATCAATCGGAGTCAAAAACCATGAATATTAACCAAGAATTTACCAAAATAGACAATGTTAGTCAGGAATTATTAAATACTTTTCTTCAACCTTATAAAGAAGATTGTAAATATCTGAAGAAAGCTCAATTTCAACAACCAGCACTAAGCGAAAATACTAAAAATGCTGGAAATAACAAGCCGGGTTTATGGTTGATGAAAGGTGAATTTTCGATTCCTGACTCTTGCTACATTGATGATACTGGTCACTTTAACTCAGTAGAGTTTAATATTTGCTACAACCAAATTATCTATATACTCATTGCTTATTTAATAGAAAACAAATTATTAGAACCAATGAATGATTGGACTTTGGAAGAATATAAACATCGTCAACTGAGTGATTTTTTGATTGTTAAATTTTCCTCTACCTTTAAAAAACCTATCAATTCCAATCACTTTCAAGGAACTTTATCAATAAATAAAGTATCTGTACGTGGAGATTTAATTATGTTAAAAACTTCTTGCGCTTATTATGATGATAATGGTGGTTGGAGTGAAGGCGATGTTACTATTGCCATATTAAATCCGAAGCATGAAAAAACTATTCAGCGTCAGAAAGAATCTATATTAGTTTGAGTTTGAATAGCGAATCAAAAAATAAATTGTTGTCATGAATTCCATATTAATTGATGAAAAAGAACCACAAGAAAAGGAATACTATGGAATTTTAGAAAGATGGGCAGAAATATCGACTAGCGAGCGTCAAGAAATTTTAGGTGCTTATATCTGCTCTATTATTGCTACAGCTATAGGTATAAGTCCATCTGAAGTAAATATGCAGCAGTCTATCCAGTATTTAGGAATTGATTCTTTGATTGCTGTGAAGCTGAGGAATAAGGTGAGAAAAGATTGGTTGGTAGATTTAGCTGCTGTAAAATTCCTAGACGATTTAACTGTTTCTGGTTTGGTAATCCTAATGGACGAACAGATAGAAAATTTTCAAGAACAAAATGATGAAAATTGGCTAGAAGGAGAAATATGAATAATGTAGCTGATTTTGTTAAAGACCTTTCACAGCAGAATGTAGAATTATGGGTTGAAGGTGAGAAACTGCGTTATCGAGCTCCTAAAGAAGCATTAAATTCCACAATATTAAATCAAATTAAACAGTACAAAAAAACAATAATTGATTTACTTCGCAAGAATGTTGATACTTCTAAATCCTTTCCCCTGAGCTACGGTCAACAAGGTATATGGTTTCTATATAAGCTTGCTCCTCATAGCGCTGCTTACAATATTGCTTTTACCGCTCGCATCGGTTCTCATTTAAATATTGCAGCTTTGCAACGCGCTCTACAAACATTGATAGCTCGTCATCCTGCATTACGTACTACATTCGGTCAGCTAGATGCGGAACCCTTTCAAGAAGTTCATCAATACCGGGAAGTTTGTATTGAAACGATAGATGCTTCAAGTTGGGATGATTCGGAATTGAGGGATAATGCGATCGCAGCATATAAGCGTCCCTTTGATTTGGAAACAGGTAATGTTATAAGAGTAAATCTATTTACTCGCTCTCCAGAAGAGTATGTATTAATACTGACAATACATCATATTGCTGTTGATGGTTTCTCTTTTGGGATTATTCTCAACGAGTTGCGTTTGCTCTACGAGGCAGAAAATAACGGTTCTGCCGTATCTCTAGCTCCTGTAAATTACTCCTATAAGGAATTTGTGCAATGGCAAAATAAAATGCTCAAAAGTTCTGTGGGAGATGATTTATGGACATATTGGCAGAAACAGTTTTCTGGAGAGTTACCGTTACTTAATATACCTACAGACCGTCCTAGACTCCCGGTTCATAATTATCGAGGAGCTTGTTATAGTTTTGAAATTACTAATGAATTAGCCTGCAAGTTTAGGGAAATTGGAAGAGGGGAAGGAGCAACCCTTTACATGACCCTACTGGCTGCTTTTCAAGTACTATTGTATCGTTATACCGGTCAGGAAGATGTGATTGTTGTTTCTCCTGTAGAGGGAAGAAGTAAAGCTGAATTCGCCAATATCGTAGGCTTTTTTGTGAATATGCTTCCCGTAAGAGTCAATCTTGCTGGCAATCCCAGTTTCCTTGAGTTTTTATCCCAAGTTCGTAAAACGGTATTAACAGCACTTACCCATCAAGATTATCCTTCTACTCTATTATTAGAGCAATTGCGGTTGAATCGTGAACCCAGTTTGATAGGACTTTTCCCTGCTTCGTTTAATCTTTTGAAAGTGGAGGAAATGATACCAGAATATGAATTATCTGTGTCTAATAAGACAACAATTACAAAAGATTGGGCAGGTTTGAAATTAGAACCTTTTGTGATACCACAGCAGGAAGGACAAAACGATTTAATTTTTGATGTTGTTGAAACCAAGGAATCCTTGATTGCGACATTTAGATATAGCACCGATCTGTTTGATGAAACCACTATCAAACGAATGGTGGACAATTTGCAAACTTTGCTTGAAGGAATTGTCAGTAATCCACTTTCTAAAGTTGCTTCATTACCAATGCTCTCGGAAGTTGAGCGTAATTTACTCAAGGATTGGAATAATAATCGGGTCGAATCTCCCTCTGCTACTAGTTTGTTAATTCATCAGTTATTTGAAGACAGAGCGAATAAAACACCAAATGCAATAGCAGTTTCATTTGAAGGTCAACAACTCACCTACCAAGAGTTAAATTTGCGAGCGAATCAACTTGCACGTTATTTGCGAGGATTAGGGGTAAAACCAGAAATGCTGGTGGGGATTTGTGTGGAGCGTTCCCTGGATATGGTGGTGGGACTGTTGGGGATACTTAAGGCTGGTGGTGCTTATGTACCTCTCGACCCTAATTATCCTCCAGAGCGGTTGAGCTATATGTTGACCGATTCTGGTATTGAAGTGCTACTTACTCAACAGTCATTACTTGGATATTTGCCGTCTCATGCTGCAAAGGTGGTTTGTATAGATAGGGATTGGGCAACAATTGAACAACAGGATGGAGATAATTTTAATGCTGGAATAAAACAAGATAATTTGGCTTATATTATTTATACATCGGGTTCTACCGGCAAACCCAAAGGTGTAATGATTAGCCATCAGGCTTTAAGCTGCTTCATACAGAGCGCAATTTCCGAATATAATATTGCAGCAAGTGACCGCATACTTCAGTTTGCTTCAATTAACTTTGATACAGCAGTTGAAGAAATTTATCCTTGTTTGTGTACGGGTGCGACTCTGATATTGCGTAGCAATGAAATGCTCGCAGACTTGCAGAAATTTTTCCAAACCTGTGCTGATTTGCAGCTAACCGTGTTGGATTTGCCAACTGCTTACTGGCATCAGTTAGTAGCTGATTTGGCTTCTTCAGATGTAGCTTTACCAGAGTCTCTACGGTTAGTAATTATTGGGGGTGAAAAAGTACTTCCAGAACCAGTAAGATGCTGGCAGGAATATGTAGTCAAATCGGGAAAAAGTAATAACTTGCAGCTAATTAATACCTATGGACCAACAGAAACTACAGTCAGTTCTATGCTGTATAAAATTGGCAGCAGTAACTCCTGTGAAGATGTACCGATTGGTCGTCCCCTCGCTCATAGTCAGGCTTATATCCTCGATAAAAATTTGCAACAAGTACCTATAGGTGTACCGGGAGAACTTTATATTGGAGGTAATACTCTAGCTAGAGGATATCTCAACCGTCCAGAATTAACTAACGAAAAATTTATTCAAAATCCCTTTTCAAATTCAAAATCACAACGGCTTTACAAAACAGGTGACTTAGTACGCTACTTACCCGATGGTAATATTATCTTTATTGGTCGTATAGATAATCAGGTTAAGGTACGGGGTTTCCGCATGGAATTGGGAGAGATTGAAACAGTTCTCAACAGCCATCCTCAAATCCAACAAGCTATAGTTATAGTCCGTGAAGACATCCCTGGTGAGAAAAGCCTAGTAGCCTATCTAGTATTAAATCAATCGCTTACAATCGGAAAATTACGCGAATTCATCAGAAAGAAACTCCCGGATTACATGGTGCCTAATGCCTTTATTACTTTAGACACCTTACCATTAACACCCAACGGTAAAATTGACCGCAAAGCATTACCAGCAGGAAATGAAAAAATCACGCGAGAACAAGAATATGTAGCCCCACGCAGTCATGGAGAAGAAATCATAGCCAATATCTTTGCCAATCTGCTAAATGTTCAAGATGTGGGAATCCACGATAACTTCTTTTACTTAGGGGGACATTCCCTACTAGCAACCCAATTAATTTCTAGACTCCGAGAAGCTTTTTCATTAGAAATTCCACTACGGACATTATTTGAATATCCTACCGTTGCCGAACTAGAAGCAAAATTAACATCTTTACAGACAACAAGCAGTGGATTCACTCTTCCCCCAGTTGAACCAAGAAATCGCAACCAGGAATTACACTTATCCTGGGCACAAGAGCGATTGTGGTTTTTTAACAAACTTGAAGGGGAAAGCGCGACTTACAATATGTCCGGAGCACTTCGCATTAGTGGTAACTTAGATATTAATGCCCTCAGTCAAGCATTGTCAGAAATAGTACGTCGTCATGAAGTACTACGTACAAGCTTCCCGATTGTAAATGGTACACCAGTACAGATAATTCACCCAGAAGCTACCATGAAGCTAGACGTGGTGGATTTACAACAATACCCGGAACAAGAGCGCCAAAATTTAATAGAAAAGCTGCAAAAAGAAGTTGCTACTACTCCCTTTGACCTAGAAAATGCACCATTAATTAGATGTAGCTTATTGCATATATCCGCAGAAGAATATGTATTATTACCTGCAATGCACCACATTGTTTCTGATGGTTGGTCAATAGGAGTATTACTCAGAGAAATATCTACTTTATATCAAGCTTTTTCTGCGGGAAAACCATCTCCTTTAACAGAATTACCCATCCAATATGGTGACTTTGCAGTTTGGCAAAAACAATGGTTAAGTGGGGAGATACTAGAAAATCAACTCAATTACTGGAAGCAGAAATTAGATGGAGCACCACAACAATTAAATTTACCTATCGACCATCCTCGAACACCAGTAATGACCTTCAAAGGGAAGCAGGAGTCTTTTGAGTTTAATGCTGAACTAACACAAAAACTCAAAGAATTGACCCTGAAATCGGGTGCAACTTTGTATATGACCTTACTAGCTGCTTTTAAAGTCTTACTTTGTTATTATTCCCAGCAAGAGGATATTGTTGTTGGTTCGCCAATTTCCAATCGAAATAGCAAGCAAATCGAATCTTTGATTGGCATTTTCATCAACACTTTAGTCATACGCACAGATTTGAGTGGAAACCCAACTTTTCTAGAGTTATTAAGTAGATTGCGGAAAAATTGTTTACAAGCTTACGAACATCAAGATGTACCTTTTCAACAAGTTATAACAGAATTAAATATAGAGCGAGACCCAAGTCTTCCACCTTTAGTTCAAGCCGCATTTATTTTTCAGAATACTCCAAACTTTTCCTTAGAAATGCCCAATTTGACTATCAACAAAGTCAAAATAAAAAGTCAAGCTGCCAAAACAGATTTAACTTTGTCTATGGAAGAAAAAGAAGAAAAAATAATTGGCGATTTGGAGTACAATACCGATTTATTTGAACCAGAAACAATTGCTCAAATCATAGATAATTTCTCTAAGATAGTAGAAACTATTGTAATTAATCAACAACAAACAATTTCCGAAATTATCACCGCTCTCACCTCAGATAATTTACCGTTAAAAGCCAATGCTAAGTCAAAACTTAAACCTCAAATAACACAGGAACATGAATACGTTGCACCAAGTACTGAAGCAGAACATAGACTAGCTCAAATTTGGTCATCTTTGTTGAATGTGGATTCTGTAGGAGTCAAAGATAATTTCTTTAATTTAGGAGGACATTCCCTACTAGCTGTCCGTTTGATGTCCGAAATTCAGCAACAATTCCAGAAAAATTTACCTTTAGCAGCACTTTTCCAAAGTCCCACAATCGAGCAACTAGCTATTGCTCTTAGAACTCAATCATTTCCTCGATTCAACAAAATCTTAGTACCAATTCAAGCGAATGGTTCATTACCACCTTTATTCTGCGTTCCAGGAGCAGACGGACAAGTTTTCAATTTCTACCACTTAGCACGATATCTCGGAGCCGAACAACCCTTTTATGGTTTGCAAGCAAAAGCTCTTGATGGTGAATCTCTACCCCTCGATAGTATTGAAGAAATAGCCACCGCTAACATTCAAGCAATACAGAAAGTTCAAGAAGTTGGTCCTTACTTCTTGGCTGGTTATTCTCTTGGTGGTCATGTAGCATTTGAAATGGCAACTCAGTTACAGCAAATGGGAGAATCGGTTGCTTATGTAGGGATGTTAGATGTTACAGCACCAACTTCTGAAGTTGCTCGTTACAAAAATAATTTTTCTCATTGGGACGACGCAAAATGGATATGTGAAATGGCTTCAGGTATTGAAGAAATTTTGGGAGAAAATCTACTTCTAAAGTATGAAACTCTAGCTTCTTTGACTGCGGAGCAACAAATAAATTATTTCAAACAACAGTTAGAAAGAGTTGGCTTTTTCCCTCCTCAAACAGATAACAAATTAGTTAGTGGCTTATTACAAGTTTTCCGGACTCGATTTCAAATTCACTACGTACCACACCAAATTTCAACCACCAACATAACTTTATTCCGTGCGGCTGATATTAACTTTAAAGATATAAATTATGAAGAAATAAAGTCTTCCGAACATTTCCAAAATCCAGCATGGGGTTGGAATCAGTTTTGTGATGGGGAAGTAGAAATCTATACCGTTCCCGGCGACCATCTCTCCATACTTAGCGAGCCTCATGTTAAGACACTAGCTGAAAAAATCCAAAAATCCCTCGAACAAGCACGAAATATGGCGTTGCTGAATCTAAATATGAAACTATGATTTCAAATCCTCGGAGACGTAACACTGTTACGTCTCTACACAGATTTTATATTTTTTACAATATTTTATCTGATTCATAGTTTAGTTCAGCAATATACAAATTATTAACTCTACCAAATCAAACTAGTTATGATACATAATAAAGAAATATTAACATTAGCCGATTTACCGAAAGTACAAGCCCGACAATTTGCGGATAGTAATGCATTAAGATTTAACAATAAATTGCTTACTTATTCGCAATTAGAATCGCAAAGTAATCGGGTCGGACATGCACTTTTATCTGAAGAAATTGGACCAGGTTCGCGAGTCGGATTTTTAGCGAAAGATTCCCTTAAAAGTTATGAAATTCTATTTGCTTGTAGCAAAATAAATGCTGTTTTTGTGCCAATTAATTGGCGTTTAGCTGCTGCTGAAATCGCCTATATTCTTAGGGATGCGAATGTTGAGATTCTCTTTGTTGGTTCTGATTTTTGTCAACTGGTTGAGTCAATTAGAAGCGAAATTGATGGTGTTAAAACAATTATTGCTTTAGAAAAAACTGACCATAATTGTTCAATGTATGATATTTGGTGTCAAAAACCTAGCGATGAACCACTTAATATTACCGTTAAACCAAGTGATGTAGCCGTACAAATGTATACCAGTGGTACAACAGGAAGACCTAAAGGTGTACAACTAGGACATTACAGTTTTTTTGCGATTGCTAAGGAATTTGCTCTGGTTGGAAAAAGCTGGATTGGTTTGAACAAAACTGATAAAAGTTTATTTACCTTACCTTCATTTCATATCGGAGGTTTATGGTGGGCTATCCGCTGCTTAGCATCGGGATTAGAAAGTATTATATTAGAAACTTTTGTAGACTTTGAAGTCCTCAAAGCAATTGAAAAGTACCGCATCACCAAAACATGTCTGGTTCCAGCAATGATTCAAGTTCTATTGAGCGAACCATCTTGTCAACAAACAGATTTTTCATCGCTGGAATATATTGTTTATGGGGGTTCACCCATAGCTGAATCATTACTGAATAAAGCAATAAATACCTTTGACTGTAACTTTGTGCAAATATATGGGATGACAGAAACCGGAAATTGTGCTGTCTGTTTACCCACAGATGCTCATATATCTAAAAATAAGAACAGACTCAAAGCAGCAGGAAAACCTTTTCCTGGTGTATCGGTAGCCATCTTAGATAATCAAGGAAAACAAGTATCTGGTTCTGAAGTGGGTGAAATTTGTATCAAATCCCCTGCAAATATGATTGGTTACTGGAAATTACCCGAAGCTACAGCAAAAACCTTAGTAAATGGCTGGATTCATACTGGTGATGCTGGTTACTTTGACGAAGAAGGCTATATTTACATTTGCGATCGCGTTAAAGATATGATTGTTTATGCTGGAGAGAATGTCTATCCAGCAGAAGTTGAGAATATATTATACGAACATCCATTAATAAGTGAAGTTGCAGTAATTGGTGTACCAGATGAAGATTTCGGAGAAAGCATAAAAGCGATTGTTGTTCTAAAACCAGACATAAAAGCAACCACCTTAGATATTATTAATTTTGTCCGGGGTAAAGTTGCCAATTTCAAACTACCTAGAAGCGTTGAATTTGCTCAATCTTTACCAAGAACCCCAAGTGGTAAAGTACAAAAAGGTAAGCTTCGAGAGAAATACTGGCAAGGCTACGAACGTCGTGTTAATTAAATAATTGGTAATGGGTAATTGATAATTGGTAATTGGTAATTGGGTATAAAAAATTAAAGTTGGGAACTATTAATTACGAATTACATTTCCCTTGTTTCCTCATCTTCTACTCTTTACTCTCTACTTCCTTATACTAATTATCGATTTCAAAGCCGACCTACTTCAATGCGACAATAATATTATACAAAGAATTCCAATACAAACAGAAACTACAGGAATAATCAGTAGTTTTTGAATCAAATCTCAATACATTTCCTATTCCCTATTCTCCATTTCCTTAAACTAAAATTTCAAAATAAAATTCAGAATTTGTATGGAAAAGTCAACTATTTCGAGTCAAAATCGAGTTCCTTTTTGGAAACCACTAACTGTACGTAATTTTTTACTTTTATATATTGGTGAAAACGTTTCACTTCTGGGCGACCAATTCTATATAATTGCATTACCTTGGTTAACAATAGAGTTAACTAACTCTGGAATTAGCTTAGGTACAGTATTGATGGCTGGAGCAATTCCTCGTGCTGTCTTGATGCTATTCGGTGGTGCTTTTAGCGACCGCTTTTCACCACGATTAGTTATGCTGGTTTCTAATGCTTTACGTGGTTTACTAATCGTTTCATTTGCGCTATTAGTAGGTTCCGATTCAACCCAACTGTGGCACCTTTATTTCTTTGCTGTCAGCTTCGGAATACTTGATGGTTTTTTTATTCCAGCATCTAAATCGATTATACCGACACTGGTATCCAAAGAACAATTAATCGCAAGTAATACCTTAAGCCAAGGAACTTCCCAATTAATTCTGTTAATTGGACCAACTTTAGGTGGTTTACTGATTGCAACTAGCGGTATTGAGACAGCATTTGCAATTGATGGAATAACTTTTGTTGTCACAACAGTAACGCTTTTACTGATGAGGGGTAAGAGACTAAAATCTGCTATTCTGAATCAGAAATCAAATAAAGATTCCACTTTAAAGAATACAAGTATTAGCTTAATAACTAGTATACGTGAAGGACTCAACTACGGATGGCACAATCATTCTCTCAGAGTCGTTTTACTAATATTAGTAATGCTTAATTTTCTGTTTATTGGTCCATTACAAGTCGGTATTACTTCACTCGCTCATAGTCGTTTTCAAGGAGGTGCAGTTGCTTTAGGGATAATGCAATCAGCTTGGGGTGGTGGTGGCTTCTTAGGAACACTCGCACCTTTAATTCTCCAAAATTTGCCTAAATTTGGAATTTTAATCCTCATTCTTGCTAGCTTACAAGGTTTTGGTCTGTTCCTACTTAGCTTTATACAAAATATTGCACTAGCTAGTATTACGATTGCGGTATTAGGTCTTTGTAGTAGCTTTTTCACCATTGTAGGAATTACCTGGATTCAAAAGCGAACTCCACCAGAAATATTAGGAAGAGTAATGAGTTTGGGAACATTTTCTTCCTTGGGTATTGCTCCTTTTTCCTATGCTTTGGCTGGTGTCTTAGTTAATTTCAATATGACGATTCTTTTCAGCGTAGCAGGTAGCACGATGTTAGCTACGATTGCTTTTTTAGCACTCAATTCATCAGTTCGTGAGATTAATTAAGTATGAGCATATTGAAACAATATATAGCAATCCTAAATGAATCGTGAGAAAATATTGAGCTTTATTTAAACAAGCAGGTTAAATTTTTAATTATTGCTTTGACGCTAAGTTAAGCTTTACGACGACAAAATGGATTGATACTTGTATTAAGTAAGTACTCAATATAGATTACGTAATTTATCATGTATGATTTAGGATTGCTATAGTTAAATAATTGGCGTTGCTGAATTGAAGTGAATTGATGTTTCTGGTTTTAGTACAGCCACCATTATCCCCCAATAATGGGGGACTTTAAATTATCTTTCTCCCCCAGTACCCCCAAAGTTGGGGGTCACGGGGGTAGGGGTTGAGGGGCAAAATCATACTTGTAATCAGCAACGCCCGAATTTTTAGCAAGTACCGGAGAAGCCTCCCGCCTACACGAAGTGAGGCGGCGAGATGAATCCGAGGATAAAAGTCTTGCGTCCTAAATTGCAATGTTAATTTATTGACGAGTTTTTTAGGACAGCGAGACTTTTATCAATCTCTTCGGATGGCAACGAGTCAATTAAATCTTCAAGAATTGCAGTCATAGTTTTATCCTTACTTGCCGCATATTGACGCAACTTATTGAGTCGTCTTTCGCTAATTCGTATTCGTAAACCTTTATTTTTCATTTACGTGTGTACATCGTTATAACTTTATGTTACTATATTTATAGGTCGAAACAAGGAATAAATCAATGAGAACTTCTTACCAGTACAAAATTAAGCCAACAAAAGAGCAAGCAGCAAAGATTGATAACACATTAAATATGTTGCGTCATCAATATAATTTTTTGTTGGATCAAAGGTTTAGCTGGTATGAACAAAATCGTTGTTCTGTTGATAGATGTTCTTTGATATGCTACTTGCCTGAGTTAACGGAGCAACCTAATTATTACAACCAAAAAGCATCTCTAACGCAACTAAAAAAAGAGCGTCCTTGGTACAAAGGAATTCACTCTCAGGTATTACAGGAAGTTCCAAAAAGAGTAGAGAAAGCTTTCGATAGATGGTTGAAAGGTGACGTTAATGGTAAAAAGTCAGGTAGACCTAGATTTAAAGGCGAAGGTCAATACAAAACTTTTACTTATCAGCAGTTCAAGCAACATCATTTCTCAAATGGGTTTATAAAACTTTCAAAAATTGGTGATGTAAAAGTAATCGTACATCGTCCTATTCCAGATGGTTTCAGAATAAAAACTGTATCCGTTACAAAGAAAGCGGATGGTTCCGCCGGTAACTTTGAGCCTTGATGATAAGACTGTACCAAAAGTGAAGCCTGACTTTGATACAGATAAAATTGTGGGAATTGACGCAGGATTAATTGACTTTATCGTTACTTCTGATAACGAACGTGTCAAAGCTCCTAAATATTTACGTGCATCTGAACGCAAATTACGCAAAGCACAGAAGCGCGTTTCTCGTCGTAAAAAAGGTTCAAAACGTCGTAAAAAGGCTGTTGAAAAATTAAGTAGGCAACACAAAAAAGTTGCTGATACAAGAAAAGATTTTCACTTCAAAACTGCTAACCAACTGCTTAAAAAATATGATGTAGTAGCAGTTGAAAAGCTAAACATAAAAGGTCTAGCTAGAACTAGACTTGCAAAAAGTATTCATGATGCTTATCTCTTATTAAAATATTTATATAAACAACAACAAC